>Ga0114933_10001955_pt1 | contig 22119 bp, 16 predicted proteins | sample 4SBtaG_FD_89691 | JGI IMG/M metagenome (GOLD analysis project Ga0114933, IMG submission 89691) | Deep subsurface microbial communities from Kolumbo volcano to uncover new lineages of life (NeLLi) - 4SBTROV12_W25 metaG | ecosystem: Environmental > Aquatic > Marine > Volcanic | place: Kolumbo... | reverse complement strand
TTCCGAACCTTTAAGGGAATTAAACGCAGGCAAGAAATTGTGGGGGAGAAAAACGGAATAACAGTCATAGATGATTTTGCGCATCACCCGACGGCAATTGATTTAACAATTGATGCGGTAAAGAAGGCTTACCCCGATCAAAAGGTCTGGGCAGTTTTTGAGCCAAGGTCCGCGACATCGCGTAGAAAAGTGTTTGAAGATTCTTTCCCGAATAGTTTTTTAAAGGCAGATCGAGTTATTTTATCGAAACTGTTTGCACCAGAAAAAATAAAAGAAGAAGAGCGTCTTAACATAGAAGAAGTGGTGGCATCTATTTGTGAATTGGGAGGGATAGCTGACTATATTCCGCAAGTAGATGATATAGTAGAATTCATAACCAAAAATTCAAAAGCAGGTAATGTAATTCTTGTTATGTCCTCCGGGGGTTTTGGTGGCATTCATCAAAAAATATTAGAAAGTCTATAGGTTTTTACCTAAATGGATCAGCCTGAATATATGGATAAAAAATACTTTGGACAAATAAAACTAGGGCTGATTCAAAGAGGCTTAGCAATTCCAACCTTAATGCATGGGCTTTCGGAAGTTTCGCGGGGACTATGCTCTGCAGAGCCAGGTGAAGAGATAACCTTGGCTTTAGCTGAAGATTTTATAGTCAAAACCACGTTGAATTCTCCCGATAAAGATGGCCCAAAGTTGGTTACTCAGCAAGATGGGTTGCGGTTATATATGGAAGAGGGCGAAATGGATGTGGGTATTATTCCTGTTCCTGATTTTCTAAAACAACAGCTAAAAAAACGTACTCCAGTTTCAGAAAATATTTGTCTTGATGGTTATTGTTTTAATGTGTTCCTTCGCGCAATCGGAAAGGGAAGGGAATTGAGCATGCCCATCGAAGCTGTCCTTGCGGTTATCCAGGCTGCGTTTGAAGAAGGCGCGGCTGATTTGATTCAATTGAATATGGATTACAGTAATGATGATGACAGGGGTTTTCAAAGGTTAGCACCGTTGGTCGAAGCGATCAAAAAACGTTTCAATACTTTTGTAGCCTTAAAAGGATTCCCTCCGTTAAATAAAAATACCATCGATTGTGTTTATGCATCGGGGTTTGACATTGTTAACTTTCCTCTTGGAGGATTTTTCGGAACCGCTAAGTCAAAAAAAATTATGGCCGCTGAAAAAACTTATGAAGCCTTGGAGTATGCGTCGAGTGTTTTTTCTCCAGGGACGGTTTTGACCGATCTTATAATGATTGCAGGTTCTCAGGATAAGTTTAAAGAGGTTATCGATCGTTTGATAAATTCTGGAATCATTCCGCTGATTCTTTTGCAGCGGGATAGCATGAAAGAAACTTCCAGCTATTCAAATCTGGTAGAGCTTGCAGAGCATATGGATCAAGCGATTCAGCGTAATAATCTTCCTCTTAAATGGTTATACCCAGCATGCCGATTTCTGAGTCCTTTGGATACAAGGTTTTTCACAGAAGATCCTTTAAAGGCAAGGCTAGCAGTAAAACCGGTTTATCGTTCTGGGCTGGGCAGAAGAACTTCTGCAGGATTTGCGGCAATACGGCGAAAACTCCGTATCCGTAATGTGAGTGATTCCTTTGAATCTGCTGGGTTATAGCGAACTCAAGATAGTTAAATATACGTTATTACCAGGTGGCCCAATTTCAGAATAATGAAAACCAAATTTTGCTGGTGTGACAATAGTCCCTTTGGTAGGCTATCAATATGGATGATATAGTAAAAATTCAGGAAAAAATTCCCGAAGTTCCCCTAAAAAAACTAGAAACATTGTGGCTACAAGTGGGTGGTACGCTTTGTAATTTGGAATGTTCCCATTGTTTCATCAGTTGCTCCCCAAAAAATGAAACTATTGCTATGATGACACTAGCGCAAGTGAAGGAAAGGCTAAGAGAAGCTAGTGAATTAGGAGTTAAGGATTATTATATTACCGGGGGCGAAGTTTTTATTAATCCAGAAATTTTTGAAATCCTCGAAACAATTTTGAGCTATGGTCCATTGGATGTGCTAACGAATGGAACTCAGATTACTTCCGAAAAAGCACAACGGCTTAGAGCAATTCAAGATGCATCAAAAAACCTTCTTCGTTTCCGAGTCAGCATGGAACATTTTGATCAAACTAAAAATGACGCAATCAGAGGAAAGCATGCTTATCAAAAAGCCATCGCCGGCATCGCATGTTTAGGTGAAGCTGGATTTTCCCCTATTCTCACAGTGACGCGCACTTGGGAGGAGGAGTACGATTCTGAGATGGAATTAAAGTTCAGTGAATTTCTTAGGAAAAATGGGGTTCAACAACCACAGTTAAAAATACTACCTGAATTTTTACTAGGGCAACTAGCGAAAAATAAGCGCTATTATTCTAAAGAAGAATATGTAACAGAAAAGTGCTTCGAAAATTTTGATATTACCCAATTGCAATGTTCAACCTCTCGAATGGCCACGGGCGATGGGGTTTATGTATGCCCAATTTTGGTGGATAACCCTCTTGCGCGAATGGGGGATACCATTGGTAACACGATGCGACCTTTTCCTTTGGCACATTCAGCCTGTTACACTTGCAGGGTTACTGGAATGACCTGTAAGTCTACCTCTTAAGTTAGAAAGTAAAGCATGGCCTTATTAAATTCCACTATGGTTCCTTTGGGAACCGCGGCGATCAATTTCAAGTTACCTGGCATTGATGGCGAAGAATATTCATTGACCAGTTTTTCAAAAGACTCTGTGTTAGTAATAATTTTTATGTGCAATCATTGTCCTTATGTGAAAGCCGTAATTCAACGCCTGATAGATTTACAGAAAGAAGTATCTGATCAAGGAGTGCGATTAGTGGGTATCAATTGCAACGATGCGAAAAAATATGTAGATGATTCTTTCGAGAATATGAAAAGTTTTTCGAATGACTGGAGGATGAATTTCCCGTACTTGTTTGATGAGTCGCAAGAGATAGCCAAAAAGTATGAAGCTGTGTGTACACCGGATATTTATGTATACGGAAAAGAGAGGAAATTGCTCTATCGCGGGAGAATCGATGACAACTGGGAAAAAGCAGACCAAGTCAGAAAAAAAGATTTAAAACAAGCCATTGATTGTATTCTTGAGGATAAGAAAGTTACTGAGGAGCAAATTCCATCAATGGGGTGCTCTATAAAATGGAAAGTGTCTTAGGAAAAACGTATGCAAACTTTGAAAAAATGGTTATTCATCTTTGCTGCAGTAGTTTTTGTTGGCTCAATGTTTGCCGACAAAATTGTTTCTTTTTATGTTGATTGGTTGTGGTTTGAAAACCACGGTATAGCCTCTGTGCTTTGGACCGTTTTGGTTTCACAATTTGGTTTGGGGTTCCTCGTTGGGGGTTTGTTTTTCTTAGTAACCTATGGTTTTCTGATCCGAATCTATAAGAAAACATCACATCTTCCCATATTATTATCCGATCAGATCCGTCGTGAAATCCCACTTTTGGATATCATTGCGGAAAACCTAAAGCTGCTTATTTTAATAGCACCCGTGGTTTTAGCCGCAATGACAGGACTGGTCATGTCTCAACAATGGGAGGTTGTCCTTCAATATCTATATGCTTCTCCTTTTGATTTACCAGATCCCATATTCGATAAAGACGTATCATTCTATGTTTTTAACCTTCCATTCTGGTTGATGGTTAAATCTCTAATCTGGGAAATCATGATAGTGATTTCTATTGGTGTGGGGTTAATTTACTTTTTCAAGCGCTTCGTATATGTAGGCCCTACGGGTGTTGTCCTTCTCCCAGAAGCAAGAAGAACACTTTCAGGACTGGTCGGATGTTTTTTTCTCCTTTTTGCTAGCGAGTTTTTCCTTCAACGTTATGAATTGCTGACAAAAGGAAACGAATTGATTTCAGGTATCGGGTTTGCTGATGATTATGGGTCTATACCCATTCTTTATGTTTTGATACTGGTATCTTTGGTGGGGTCGGCATTCTCTTTTTTTGGTCTGGTCAGGCCTGGAATGAAAAAAATTCTTCTCTCAGTTGTTGCTTTGGCGCTAGTTTATTTTGTAGGCAATGTATATCCTAAGATATTACAAAAATTTGTGGTTGATCCAAATGAATTGATAAAGGAAACACCTTACATAGAGCGTACTATTTCAGGAACATTGAATGCTTATGGGCTTAGCGATACTGGAACTCATGGGCTTTCTGGTTCTGAATCGTTAACGGCTGAAAGTATTCGCAAAAACGATGCCACTATAGAAAATATCAGACTCTGGGATCAGGAACCCCTTCTTGATACACTTGGACAGATCCAAGAGATACGTACCTACTATCAATTTCAATCTGTTGATAACGACCGCTATCGTATTAACGGAAAATATCGTCAGACTTTGTTGTCTCCGAGAGAATTGTTATCCTCAAACCTACCAAACCGGACTTGGATCAATGAGCACCTGACTTTTACACATGGTTATGGTGTTTCGTTAAGCCCTGTGAATCAAGTTACGCCAGAAGGCCTACCAGTACTATTTATTAAAGATATTCCTCCACAATCAAATATGGATTTAAAGGTCAAGCAGCCAGAAATTTATTTTGGTGAGTTGGCGAATGATCATGTTTTTGTAAACACAGGAACAAAAGAGTTCGATTATCCGGAAGGCGAAAAAAATGTTTACAAAAATTATGAAGGTAAGGGGGGGTTTCCAGTAGGGTCTTTTATAAAAAAGGTGATTCTTGCTGCACGGTTTAAAACTTTGAAAATTTTGTTTGCGGATGATATTGAAAGCGAAAGCCGGGTCTTGATGTACCGCAATATTACTGAGCGTGTTCAGAAAGTTGCACCTTTCCTTAGATTAGACAACGATCCTTATTTAGTTATATCAGAGGGACGTTTAATTTGGCTTTATGACGCTTACACAGTGAGCAATCGATATCCTTATTCCCAGAAAATTCCTAGGTTTGGAAACTACGTTCGGAACTCTGTCAAAATTTCAATCGATGCGTATGATGGATCGATGAATTTTTATATTTCTGATTTATCTGACCCAATTATACAAACCTATCAGAATATTTTTCCTGACCTATTCCAGAATTTATCCGAAATGCCAAAGGATTTGCGAAGCCATATTCGCTATCCCTCTGATTTGTTTGCGATCCAGACTTTTATTTACGCGACCTATCACATGAAGCGTCCTCAGGTTTTTTATAATAAGGAGGATCAGTGGGAAATTCCTGAAATAGATGGTCGTGTTATGCAGCCTTATTATACTATTATGAAGCTTCCGGGAGAGGAGCAAGAAGAGTATATTCTTATGGTTCCCTACACACCGCGAGGCAAGAGTAATCTGTCAGCATGGATGGTGGCCCGTAGTGATGGGGGGAGTTATGGCAAGCTCGATGTTTATATGTTTCCAAAACAAAAACTGGTGTATGGCCCTAGTCAAATTGTTGCGCGTATCAATCAGGATGCGGAAATTTCACGCCAGATTTCTTTATGGGATCAGCGAGGTTCAAGTGTTATTCAAGGTACATTACTTGTAATACCCATCGAAGAGTCTTTGGTTTACGTCAGGCCTTTATATTTGAAAGCCGATGCAGGAAAAATTCCGGAGTTGAAAAGAGTTATTGTGGGGTATGAAGATAATATTGCTATGGAACGAACTTTGGACGAAGCATTAAAGAAAATTTTTCCAGGTCTTTCCGGTGTTATACCCAGAGTAACCGCGCAAATCCAGAGCGTGACTACGAAAACGCCTAAGGCAAATGAAGAAAGAAACCTGACATTAAGAAAAGCCGACTACGACAAGATTCAAAAATTTTATAAGAAAGTTTTAGAGTCTCAAGGAGAGCTCGACCAATCCTTGAGTAATTATAGAAAAAAGCTGGAAGCTTTGGGAGAGGTTTTGCAAGAGACACCTATTACTCTCCACTCTGTAAAACCTTCGGGAGAATAGTTTTATTTTGGGAATAGGTTCAACTGTTGTGTGGTGGAAAGGTGGTCGGTTATAGGTACAGGATAGTTTCCATCAAAACAGGCAGAGCAGAATTTATTCTTACCATTTTGCAAGACTTCTAACATTTTTTTGATGCTTAGATATTGTAGGGAGTCTGCACCTAGATATTTGCGAGTTTCTTCAAGAGAATGGGTGTGGGCGATCAGTTCCTCTTTATGAGGAGTATCGATTCCATAAAAACAGGAATGTAAAATAGGGGGTGCAGAAATTCTAAGGTGAACTTCTTTGGCTCCCGCTTCCAGAAGCATTTTTACTATTTTACGACAGGTAGTTCCACGGACAATAGAATCATCAATGATTGCGAGCCGTTTACCAGAAATAAGATTTTTTACAGCATTTAGTTTGAGCTTCACACCAAAATTTCTTATCTGGGATTGAGGTTCAATAAAAGTCCGGCCCACATAATGATTGCGAATCAATCCCATTTCAAATGGGATACCACTTTCTTCTGCAAACCCCATTGCCGAGACAACTCCCGAATCAGGAACGGGAACAATCAGGTCCGCATCTGCTGGGCTTTCCTGTGCCATGGCCCGGCCCATTTCTTTTCGTGCTGCGTAAACATGTTCGCCGAACAAAAAACTATCGGGACGCGCGAAATAAATATGTTCAAAAACACAGTATTTGCTTTCTACTTTTTTAAAAGGAAAAAAGGATTGTAGTCCGTCTTCATTAATGAGGATCAACTCCCCCGGTTCTACTTCGCGAATAAACTCGGCTTCAATGAGATCCATCACACAGGTTTCTGAGGCAATAATATATGCTCCATCTAGTTTTCCCAAACAAAGAGGTCTGAATCCGTGAGGATCACGGGCGGCTAGGAGTTCATTTTCTGTCATGAGTACTAAGGAGTAAGCACCACTTACTTGTCGCAAGGCTTCTGCGGCTCGATCAACGAAATTTTCACTTTTGGCTTGCGCCATCAAGTGAACAATGACCTCACTGTCGTTGGTGGATTGGAAGATGGCTCCCTTGCTACCTAATTCTTTTCGGATTGCCTTGGCGTTGACCAAATTGCCATTGTGTGCGAGAGCCAGAGAACCCGCCGCATAATTGATCATACAGGGTTGTGCATTTACTAATTCGCTCTTTCCTGCTGTCGAATAACGATTATGACCAATGGCAAGCGGACCAGGAAGTTTGAGCAGTCGTCCAGGGTCGAATATATCAGCAACCAAACCCATTCCTAATTCCAGATGCATCTTTGAATGTGTGCTGGCAACAATTCCGGCACTTTCTTGCCCTCGGTGCTGTAGTGCGTAAAGCCCAAGATATACTAGGTTAGCGGCCTCTGGGTGACCGTAAACCCCGACTACTCCACACTCTTCATGTAGTTTGTCCAGCATAGCGTCCCAAAGAAGTTTTCCAGATACTTTTTATTGATTCTATTTCCTGCTTAATGTATTCCTGACCGTTGATACTAACTATGAATTCCGATCCTCCTGTTACACCGATCAAAGAAAAATCTACGTGATGGGATAAAGCCAAGTTTTGAATTTGTTCCGTTAATTCTTCCGGGAAAGAGATAACGATTCGAGCTTGAGACTCACTAAATAAAAGTGTGTCTCCTCGAAGAGTTGATTCCATTTCAAGCTTTGCCCCTAAAGTTTCTTCTGGAGCCGTAAAACAAGACTCTGCTACAGCGATAGCCAGTCCTCCTTCAGAGCAATCGTGTGCTGATTGAATAAGTCCTTTCTGTATCAGTTCCAGGCAAAACCCTTGAACTTGTTTTTCTTTTTTTCTGTCTAAAACCGGAGGCTTTCCTTCGGTTTTGTCGAACACGACCTTCAGGTATTCGCTACCACCCAACTCCTCCATGGTAAAACCTATTAGCCCGATGCAGTGCCCAGCTTTTTTAAATCCCTGCGTCATAATTTTTGTTTGGTCTTCAATCAGACCGACCACTGCAACGATGGGCGTGGGGTGAATAGCTTCCCCTTTAGTTTCATTATAGAGGCTGACGTTTCCGCTGACTACTGGAATATCAAAATAAAGGCAGGTATCCCCGATCCCCTGAACTGACTGCTCAAATTGCCACATGATTTCTGGTTTTTCTGGATTTCCAAAATTAAGGCAGTTGGTCAATCCAATTGGCTTTGCTCCGGAACATGTCACATTGCGGCATCCCTCTGCAACTGCTATAGCTGCGCCCTCATAGGGATCTAGATAACAGAACCTGTTGTTACAATCAACTGATATGGCTACTGCTTTTTTAGTGCCCTTGATGCGTAAAACAGCTGCATCTGAACCGGGAAAAACCAAACTGTTTAGACGTACCATATGATCATATTGTTCATAGACCCATTCTTTGCTGGCAATATTTGGGCAGGCAAGTAATTTTAAAAAAGCTTTGTCACCTCGGGAAGGTTCTGGCAGTTCCGTCAAATTTAGTTGGTCAATCTTATCAAGGTATTTAGGGCGTTCTGTTTCTCGTTTAAGATCTAAAGCCCCATCTACCACTGGGAAGGTAGGCAGGTTGACCACTTCCTTGCCGTCAAATTGGATACGAACACCAGGTTCATCAATCACCTCTCCAATAATTGCAGCATCGAGCCCCCATTTTTCAAGAATGGCGATAGCCTCCTCTTCATGCCCCGGCTCAATCACAAACAACATCCTCTCTTGTGATTCTGATAATAGGATCTCGTAGGGTGTCATACCTTCTTCTCTTAAAGGGACTTTAGATAAGTCCATTCTCACTCCTGCTTCAGAGCGATGGGCCATTTCAAAGGAGGATGAAGTAAGCCCAGCGGCGCCCATATCTTGCACGCCCACAACCCAGCTGAACTCCATAATTTCCAAGCAGGCCTCGATCAATAATTTTTCAGTGAAAGGATCACCGACCTGCACCGTGGGTCTTTTTTCTTCAGTTGTCTCATCAAACTCGGATGAAGCAAGCAGGCTGGCACCATGAATTCCATCTCGGCCGGTTTTGGATCCAACATATAAAATACGATTGCCAACGCCCCCGGCTTTTGCCAGAAAGATGCCATCCGATTTTGCTAGTCCCAAACAAAAAGCATTTACGAGAATATTGCCGTTGTAACAGGAATCAAAATAAACTTCTCCTCCAACAGTGGGAACACCGGTACAGTTTCCATAGCTGGAAATGCCATCGACTACACCGTTTAGTAAAAATCGTGTGCGTGGATCTTCCATTTCACCAAAACGAAGGGAATCGAGTAGGGCTATGGGTCTTGCACCCATGGTGAAAATATCACGCATAATTCCGCCAACACCTGTGGCAGCACCTTGATGCGGTTCAATGAAGGAAGGGTGGTTATGGCTTTCAATTTTAAAAACCACCGCGAACCCATCACCAATATCTATGACTCCTGCATTCTCTCCCGGGCCTTGCAACACGTTAGGACCTTCAGTGGGCAAATTTTTTAAAAACGGTCGCGAGCTTTTGTAACTGCAATGCTCACTCCACATCACAGAAAAAATACCCAATTCGGTAAAGTTGGGTGTGCGTCCGATTAAATCTAGAATGCGTCGATATTCCTCTTCCGTTAAACCATGGTCTTTAACAAGTTGTAGTGTAATTTCAGGTTCGTTTTGCATTTTTATGTTTAGCTTTGCGAGATAAGAGATTGAAAAATGCCTTGTCCATCTGTATTGGACCACAACGGATCGGCACATCGTTCCGGGTGCGGCATCATTCCCATCACATTTTTTTGCTCATTGCAGAGTCCGGCAACAGAACCGATGGAGCCATTAGGGTTGCTCGATTCGCTGATATTGCCTTTCGCGTCACAATACCGAAAAAGAACTTGTCCCTTTTCTTCAAGACTGTTTAAAGAAAGAGGATCTATATAATAACTGCCTTGATGATGAGCGATAGGGACTTGTATAATTGATTTATCGCCGCATTGCTGAGTGAATGGTGTATCTGTCGATTCAATACGGATATAAACATTTTTACATATGAATTTCCGTGTATGGTTCTGTATCAAGGCGCCGGGCAAGAGACCCGACTCAACAAGAATTTGGAATCCATTGCAAATCCCAAGAACCTTTCCACCGTTCTCAGCAAAAGATATCACGGAGTTCATAATGGGAGAAAAGCGGGAAATAGCACCTGCACGTAAGTAATCCCCATAAGAGAATCCTCCGGGTAGTATCACTAAATCATAGGAATTCAGGTCAACATCGTCCTTATGCCATAACCAGTGAGTTTCTTGATTTAAGACGTCTTTAAGAATGTGGTAGCAATCGTGATCGCAATTTGACCCAGGAAAAACAACTATTCCACACTTCATGTTTGACCGATTCTATTAGTGGATATTATTCAGCAGAGACCAGTTTGAAACGGAAGGATTCAATAACCGTATTTGCAAGGAGCCGTTCACACATTTCCCGGACTCGTATTTCTGCATCTTCTTTAGAAATAGAATCGAGTTTTACTTCTAGATACTTCCCAATGTGCACATCCAGAACCTCGTCATACCCTAAATCATTCAGCGCATGGTGAACAGTTTTCCCCTGTGGATCGAGTACCCCTTCCTTGAATGTTACATGTATTTGGGCAAGCATTTTGCGAACCTTAACATATAAAAAGTTTCAATTCAGCAGGCTTTGTATCAGGAATTTAAAAAAATACAAAGACCATTTTTTGATTCACCCAAAAAATTATGATAAACAATGGGTTATAAAGCATAGATTTTTTTTTCTTATCGTAATTCTTTTTCCCAAACCATAAATTACTGCAATAATGTGTGTTAGATTGTGGGTATCATAGAGTCCAAACTGCTGTCGATGAAAACATCTAGGAAAAATTATGGAGAATAAATGGAAAGACTCATCTGCTCAGGCCGTAATTGAACAATATAACGATGTTCACGAAGATATCGCCCTTCGTATATATACCTCGCGATTGATTGGGGCAGATCCTGCACTCGTTCTTCACGGCGGCGGAAACACATCGGTCAAGTCACGTACAAAAAATAAAGTGAATGAGGAAGTCGATGTGCTTTATGTCAAAGGAAGCGGATGGGACTTGGATACGATAGAACCCCCCGGACTTCCCGGCGTTCTTTTAGATCACCTCATTAAATTGAGGGATTTGGATTCTTTAAGTGATGAAGATATGGTCAATGAACAACGAACGCATCTTCTGGACTCTAATTCTCCTAACCCCTCTGTCGAAACGCTACTTCATGCTTTTTTGCCGCACAAGTTTATCGACCATTCTCATGCCGATGCCAGTTTAATTATCGCAAATCAACCCGATGCAGAAAAAATATGTCGGAAAATTTTTAGGAACACGATTGGTGTTGTTCCATACATTATGCCGGGGTTTGCTTTAGCAAAGGCCGCTGCTGAAGTTTATGAAAAGGATAAGAACGTGGAAGGCCTGATGCTGATCAATCATGGTTTGTTCACCTTTGGCTCGACTGCCAAGGAAAGTTATGACCGGCATATTCATGCGGTGACACTAGCAGAAGAATATATTGCTAAAAAACAGCCAAAGGCATTTACCCCACTTGAAGGGCCCGCCATCAACGAAGGAGAAAAAAAGATTTTTAATGCATTGGCTCCAATACTTCGTGGTTTATATGCACAAAAGTCCGGAAAATCCTGGGTGGTGTGTCATCGAAAAAGCGAGAAAGCCAAAGCGTTTGCATCCAGCGAGGAATGTTCTACTTGGTCGCAAGTGGGTACAGCCACACCTGATCATGTAATCCGTACCAAGCAGAAACCGCTTTTATTGAATTTAAAACAATGGCATAGCGTAGACTTGTTGCGAGATGAAGTGGCTTCTGAATTAGAAACCTATTACAAAAATTATCACCAGTATTTTAAATTTAATAAAGATGCGAAAGGTGTTGATAAGACAGAACTAGATCCTTTACCCAGGGTTTTATTGGTAGCAGGACTGGGCCTTGTAACCATAGGTAAAACCATTAAGGAGACAAAAATTGCAGCAGATATTTATCAGCACACGATAGACATAATTCATAAATCATTTTCAGTAGGCAACTACGCTCCCCTCAAGTCTGATGACTTGTTCGATATGGAGTATTGGTCTTTAGAACAGGCCAAGTTGGGGAAAAGTAAAGCTTCTGTACTGCAAGGCAAGGTGGCTTATATTACCGGAGCAGCATCGGGCATTGGTTTAGCTACAGCAAAATTATTTGCTGAGCAGGGGGCGAATCTTTATCTTGCAGACTTGTCCGAAGACAAGCTTAATAAAGCGGCAGATGTGATTCGTAGTAGGCATAAAGTTGGTGTCACTGCACGAGTGTTGAACGTAGTTGATGAAAATGCAGTGCGACAATCATTTGCAGAAGTGGTCGCCAATTATGGTGGTGTTGATTTTTTAATATCCAATGCAGGAAATGCTATGCAAGGTGCTATAGGTGAGATCGAATTAAAAGTTTTGCGGCAGAGCTTCGAGCTTAACTTTTTTGCGCACCAGATATTGGCCTCCGAGGCGGTAAATCTTTTTTTAATCCAGAAAACCGGAGGCGTCCTTTTGTTTAATGCATCCAAGGCAGCCTTCAATCCAGGAAAAGATTTCGGTCCCTATGCTCTCCCTAAAGCTGCGATTGTGGCATTGACCAAACAATACGCCCTTGACTACGGTCAGTTTGGAATTCGATCCAATGCTATCAATGCAGATCGTATTCGTACCGCTCTTTTTGCAGAAGATGTTGTTACAGAACGCGCTGCCGCACGAGGACTTTCTGCGGACGATTATTTTAAGTCCAATTTGTTGCGTCAGGAGGTTTTTGATACCGATGTAGCTCAGGGATTTCTCAATCTCGCCCTCGCTGAAAAGACAACAGGAAGTATTCTCACCATTGATGGTGGCAACATTGCCGCCAGCCCTCGATAAGCTTTAAATTGCTGTGGTTAATGGGCCCACACCCATAAACTTGTAATGTATTTTAGTGCTTTTTACTATAATAGGGGAGTCTCTGATCACCCCACCCCCTCACATTTTTTAACAAAATATTCATCTAGACCCCATCCTCAATGGGGTTTTAATTTTCGCAGCTTGTGGATACCGATAAAGCATTTGAGTTATTAAATGCCTTTATTTAAAGCAAAAATCTTCCTTTATAAGCTTTCGCACAAGGAACAAATTTAAAATGTCCCCTCAAACACCAAATAAAACAATGAATAATATTTGTATCTCTGGCCATCTTCTAAATGGCGCGATTTTTGCTTTGTAATATTATTATTAGGGTTTTATCCTATATTTAAAGTAAGAATTTATCTTATATTTAGTTAAGCAAAATTACCATAAATTAATTGGGTTTTGTTTATCTTCAACCATTAATCACCTGGGATAGTCCAGGCTAATCATTGAATCCTTTAGGAGGATTATCATGGAAAAAAAAGAACTCGTTACGAAATTGTTGGCCGCCAGGATTGCTTCTGGAAAAACCTATGATGAATTGGGGGAAGCCCTGGGTCTTTGTAATGTCTATGTAGCACAGCTTTTTCATGCCCAAGCTCAGCTAAAACCTGAAAGCGAGGGAAAACTCGTCCAGCTTGTTCCGGGATTAAGTAAGGATCTTGTTGCGGAGATGCGAAAGTGCCCCATGCGCTCGTACGACCCTACGATCATTCAAGAACCCAATATCTATCGCATGACTGAAGTGTGCTTGCATTACGGCGATTCGATTAAAGAGGTGATGAACGAAAAATTTGGCGATGGAATCATGTCCGCCATCGACTTCAAAATCACCTTGGACAAGATTGTAGGAGATAAAGGTGAAGACCGCATGGTAGTCACGATGAATGGGAAATTTCTTCCTCATATTCAGCAAAACAAACAGACCGTTTCCATCAAATAAAATTTTTCTTGTCTTTTATGTTCGAAAGAATCCCTATTTTGGATAAATTTAATTTTGGGCTACAGATTGGGTCTGTTGAAAGGGCAAGGGAAACATTAAAAATTTAAAAATAAATTGAGGATATAGGCATGTTTAAAACTGAGATGCAAAAAATATCAGATGCATCAGAAAAAAAAATTGATTTCATGAAAAAATCTCCACTGAGTTATATCCTGTTGTCCGCCCTAGCTGGAATTTATCTCGGCTTTGGAATCGTGTTGATTTTTTCCATATCCGGTCCAATAGCCGCGGCGGGCGGAGGGGCCTATTTGAAGTTGATCATGGGATCCTGTTTTGGCATTGCGTTGAGTCTGGTTATTTTCGCAGGGTCTGAACTGTTCACTGGAAACAATATGGTTTTCGCCATCAGCAGTCTTGAGAAACGGGTGGGCTTTGGGCCGATCATAATGTTATTTGTCATGTGTTTTGTTGGCAATTATCTCGGTTCGGCATTCCTCGCATGGCTAGTCGTGAAGGGGGGTAGTTTGCCCGAGGCTTCAAACCAGTTAATCCTCAAGGTATCCTCCATGAAGATGGCTCTGGGGCCTACAGAAGCATTTATAAGAGGGATCTTGTGTAACTGGTTGGTTTGTCTTGCAGTGTGGATCAGCCTCCGGGCTAAGGAGGAAGCCGCCCGACTGATAATGATTTTTTGGTGTCTGTTTGCTTTTATCGGTAGTGGATACGAGCATAGCATTGCGAACCAGACTTTGTTGAGTATGGCGATGTTCTTGCCGCACGGACCCGAAATTTCCATAGCCGGGTTTGTACATAACCAAATTTTCGTAACCCTTGGAAATCTGGTGGGTGGAGGGGCTTTTGTGGGCGCAGTTTACTGGTTTGCCAGTCCTAGCTTGAGGATGGAAGCCGGCGCCGCCGAGTCTACGACTAACTGGAAAGGGGAAGAAAAAACTTAATTGAAGGTTGTGGAACCTTTGGGTTCTTAGGTGATACGACTAGGAAAGTTTGCTAGAGTCTTTGGGACTATTATAAGTCCCTCAGACTCATAGCTTACTCTACAGTAACTACCTTAAGTAAACACAAAATCTCCTTTTATTCCCATTCAATACCTTCACAAAAAATTCATCATTTAATTCACAGAAAGTTATTTGCCTATTATTTATATCAGGCAGGCAAGTGTCATGTTCTTCTTTCATAAATTATAATGTTCTTGGAGGACACAGGAGTGTAGTTTGAAGCTTTCTCACCCCATTTATAAAGCGGTTCCTTATGAGAAAAGACATCGACGATTCCAGAGACTTTATATTCTCTGTTCAAATAAATTGGCTCCCACGCCATCAATAAGGGTGAGGAATATCTTCTAAACAACCAGGACGTGGGCACATTAACCGAGACGATCCACTTTGGCTGAGAACTCTCAATTTCCCGAATCAACTCTATTTGCATTTCACGGGCAAAAATATGTTTTTCCATTAATGGATACATATAAATATGCCGAGTTGCAGATCTTCTTTGTGCATAAAAATAGATTTGTGGTTCAGATCCCAAAACGGCAATCCGGTCATCTTTTTGAGAGTGTTCACGAATATATTTTGCAACCTCAAGAGACTCTACAAAAGGATTGGCACCATATACCAACTTAGTCGCCTTGAAAATTGGCAAGGTGAAAAAAAAATCCTTCTGAATCCATACCGGAAGACCTAAAACCAAAGTCAGAATTCCTAAGGATATTAAAGGTTTAAATCTAGAAGATAAGAACCTATCCATCAGGATTGTAAACCCTGCTCCCGCAAAAAGAGAAAAGGCTGGTATCAATAACAAAAAATAATGCGGCCTAAAATAGAGCCCAGGTATGATTGCTAAAAATGAGAATAAGAAAAATCCAATTATAAATAAATATTCTCTTCTAGCTCTTTTAATCGGTGCCATAGCCACTATACCGATTAAAGATAACAATAAAATCGAAAAATTAGACTCCAAAATGTGTATGCAACTATATTTAAAATCTTCAAACCCCTGGGATAGGGAAATCATGGAAACATATTCCGAAGCGTATTGATATGTGGAAAACCAGAAATCAGAAAAATTTCCGTACAACCAATAGATACTCGCAGAAGTGAAGATCGGTACCACACCCCCTATTAAAAAAAAACCTACACTGAGGATCAGTTTTTTTAATTTATAGGATTGAGCAAAGGCTGTGACACTAAGAAATACTAAACCAAATAAGAAAAAAAAGACCGCATGCTGCTTTATCAATAGAGCAAACCCTAAAAGAAAACCACTTAAAATAAATCGTGCCGGCTTTTCCTGAGGCACCCATAAAAGTAAAACTCCACCAATAGCGGGAAGCAGAACAAAATGTTCTGAATTTGCCCATGTACCCTGGAGGCTAGGGCTTAAGGTCAAAGCGGAAAAGGTGACTCCTGCAACAATACCCGCAGATTGATTTAATAATTTACTACCTAGTAAATACAGAAGAAACGCGGTAGCTATGTTTGTAAATAGTAAAGAAAAATGAATAGCAACTGGACTCTCGCCAAAAACTGTTAAAACTCCGGCATAGGCAAAATATATACCGGGAAACTTCATACTGTGTGATTCAGTATAAGGAAGAACCCCCTGCAGCAATTGTTGAGCTATATAAGCGTATTCCCCTTCATCGCGTTCTAGGGGCAAACCCAAGAGACGGAGACGTATAAAAACGATTGCTCCCAGGAAAACCCCTGCTATCCATAGCAAATAGTGCTTTTGAAAATTTATTTTTAGTTGTATTGGGGTTTCTCCTTCACAAAGGAAAATCATTCATAAAGCAATGTTGTCTTCCCATACTTATAAGTGAAAAACTACTCCAATTCAATGGTTTTTGGTCTATAAATCATTGTAAAAAAAGACTTTAATTTTTTTACGAAACATTTGCGAAACTCGATTGCACTATTGACTGAGGAGTTGTTTATCTCTTCTTAACTGCAACATTCTCCACTCTGTTTTGGTGGGCATTTTACCGTTCCATATGAACAGAAAATACAACAATCACCTTCTTTTGGTTTCATAAGTGACGAGCACTTTCTGCATTCATAGAACCATTGGCAATAGTTTGTTGGCATCTTTTCAATCTCCGTATGCCCACATTTTTGACAACTGAGTTCTGAGAGCATTTGCATTTGTTATTCATTCCCATTCGATGGTGCCAGGAGGTTTGGAACTGATATCGTAGACCACGCGGTTGACACCATGGACTTCGTTGATGATCCGATTGGAAAAAGTGCCGAGTAATTCATAAGGTAAGTGAGCCCAGTCTGCAGTCATACCATCGGTGCTAGAGACGGCGCGAATGGCAATCACGTTTTCATATGTTCGTGAATCACCCATTACCCCAACGGTCTTAACGGGAAGCAATACAGCAAAGGATTGCCAGAGGCTATTATAGAGTCCTGCCTTTTTTATTTCCTCCAATATAATTTTGTCTGCTGCGCAGAGGATTTTTAGCCTTTTACGGGTAATGTTTCCCAGAATTCGTATAGCCAATCCGGGTCCAGGAAAAGGTTGACGGTTGATGATTTCATCAGATATGCCCATCTCTCTTCCCAATTCGCGGACTTCGTCTTTAAATAATTCGCGGAAAGGTTCGAGTAATTTTAAATTCATTTTCTCGGGCAAACCACCTACATTGTGGTGCGATTTGATCACCGCTGAGGGCCCTTTAAAGGATATGGATTCAATCACATCAGGGTACAGAGTTCCCTGCGCTAGAAACGTGAAGTCGCCCAGACGTTTACCCTCTTCTTCAAACACATCTATGAATGTGTTACCGATGGATTTGCGTTTTTTTTCGGGATCGGTGACTCCTTTCAGTTTATTTAGAAACTTGTCTGAAGCATCGATGACATCCAGATTAATGTTGAAATTATTGCGAAAGGTTTTTTCTACCTTGTCTCTTTCTCCGGTTCGCAGGAGCCCGTTATCGATGAACAGGCAATAAAGATTATCGCCGATAGCTTTGTGTATCAAAACAGCGGTTACAGAAGAGTCTACACCACCACTTAGTCCGCAGATTACTTTTTCATTGCCGACCTGTTTGCGAATATCCTCAATCATATAATCCATCAACGATTCCATTTTCCAATTAGCAGCACATTTACAGATTTTAAATAGAAAGTTGTTTAGAATTTTTGCACCTTCAACAGTGTGAACTACCTCGGGGTGAAATTGCAGGCCATAAATTTTTGCTATGGGATTCTCAATTGCAGCCAGTGGCGAATTACCCGTGAAAGCGATAGATTTAAATTTATTGGGTAACTTAGAAATTCGATCGCCGTGACTCATCCAAACGGTGGTATTGCTTTTGACATCTGCAAATAAATGCGAAAATTCTTTAAGCATCAATTCGGCGCGACCAAACTCACGGTGGTCCGAAGGGTTGACTTTACCTCCCAAAAGGTGAGTGATTAATTGCATTCCATAACAAATACCCAAAACGGGAATTCCCAGTTCAAACAGTTTCGAATCACATATTGGAGAGCCTGAATCGAGAACACTCGCCGGACCACCTGATAAAATAATTCCCTTTGGTTTAAACTCGGAGATTGCTTCCAACGTCATGGTGCAGGGGTGGATTTCACAATAAACTTTGCACTCGCGGACTTTACGGGCAATGTTTTGAGTGTACTGGGACCCAAAATCTAGAATAAGAACTTTTTGTTCGTGGAGTAGGTCAGCCATGCTTTACTGAGTTTATAGATAAAATTTTTGTTTGATTAAACTCAGGTCGGATATGTCATTTTGAGTTTGCTCAAGTAGGAATCAACTACAATGAATATTTTCTAAGAAATTCTAGTCGATGTGGTAATTGGGTGCTTCTTTAGTGACGATCACATCGTGGACATGGCTTTCGCGCAGTCCAGAAGAGGTGATTTTAATAAAGGAGGTGTTTTTCCTTAATTCGTCAATGGAGGCGGCACCACAATAACCCATTCCAGCACGAAGGCCTCCTAGCAATTGGTGGACCGTAAATGAAAGGGCACCCCGGTAAGGTATGCGTGCTTCCACTCCCTCGGGCACCAGTTTGCTTTCGGATAGTTCGAGTTCCTGAAAGTAACGGCCACTCGAACCCTGCGACATGGCACCAATCGAACCCATTCCACGATACTCCTTGTAGCTTCTTCCTTGATAAAGAATTTTTTCGCCTGGACTTTCTTCTGTACCTGCAAATAAAGATCCTATCATTACGGTGCTGGCTCCCGCAGCGATGGCTTTAGTGACATCTCCAGAGAGTTTTATTCCGCCATCTGAAATGATAGGGATATTTTTCTTTTCCGCAACCTTCACGCACTCGGCAACTGCCGAAATTTGTGGGACACCAACCCCACTCACAACTCGTGTAGTACAAATAGAACCGGGTCCGATTCCCACCTTCACAGCATCGACACCCGCTTTTATCAGCGCTGCAGTTCCCTCCGCTGTGGCAACGTTGCCACCGATGACTTGCAATTTTGGAAAAGATTTTTTGATTTCGCGTATGGTACTCAGTACTTTTTCCGAATGGCCGTGTGCGCTGTCAATAACCAGTACATCTAGTCCAACTCGTACCAAGTCCTCAATATGTTGTTCCGGATTCTGGGTGACGCCCAGTGCGGCCCCAACTAACAACCGGCCTTTGGTGTCCTTGGCAGCATTAGGAAATCGTCCTGCCTTTTCTATGTCTTTTATAGTTATTAATCCTTTAAGGTTTCCTTTTTTATCGACCACTAATAATTTTTCAATTCTGTTATCGTGCAGAATCTTTTTCGATTTCAACAGGGGGGTGCCTTCGGGAATGGTGACAAGGTCTTCGCAGGTCATCAGGGATTTTATTTTTTTGTTGAGGTTGGTTTCAAACCTCAAATCTCGGTTTGTTAAAATGCCGACCAGTTTTTTCTTCTGGGTTATAGGAATTCCAGTGATATTGTATTTTTTCATTACTTGAAGCGCTTCACTGATTTTTTGCTCAGGTTCCATAGTGATTGGGTCGGGGATCATTGCGCTCACCGAGCGTTTGACCTTGTCTACCATTTTTCGCTGTCTTTCTGAGGTGAGGTTTCGATGAATGATACCAATGCCACCTTCCTGTGCCAGCGCAATAGCTAAATTCGTTTCGGTAACAGTGTCCATCGGCGCTCCAACCAATGGGCATTTTAGTTTGATTTTTCGAGTCAAACGGGTAGAAAGATCCACATTCGCAGGTAAGACCTTAGAGTATGCAGGCAGCAATAAAACATCATCAAAAGTAAGGTAGGTCGGGACCTTTTGTGGGTCAATCATAAGTTTTAAAAAAAAAATTGTATAAAGTGTAAAACTACAATATTAGCACGGCTTCCCATCTTCTTGCATTAGATTTCTTTGCATGGCGTGTGGGTGAATCTTTACCCCAGAATTCTTTGTCTTGTAGATTCCTTTTTGCCATGTTCCAATAAAGTAGACCATGATGAAGTTATTCCTCAATTTAATATTTCTGATTTTTGCCCATATTGCGCATTCTCAGCCGTTGTTCGAAGGAGTAGGAGAGAGGGAAGACTGGTTAGGTACTTATTATAAGGGTGAAAAGATGGGTTTCACCAAATCGAAAATCCGCTGGGGTCCAGAAGGTATTGAGATAGATTCGACGGTGTTTTTCAAAATTCGGTCGAAGTCGAGTGATCAATCCACCATCATTAAACATAAAACCCGACTCAACTCTGACTTAAAGTTATCGAGTTTTTCTCTATTGCAGGAAATCTCGGGACACCGACAACAGGTTGAAGGAAAGATGGAGGGTAATGAACTTCACTATCGAACGAAATCGCTGGGTTATGATAAAGAAAAAACGGTGAAGTTTACTGAAACAACTGTCACTTCTTCGACCTTTCTTATTAATTTGGTTTCGGAGGGATTAAAAGTGGGGCAGTTTGGAGAGTTGCGATTATTCATGGAGCCTTTACAACTGATGGTTGACTTGGAGTATAAAGTCTTGAGACAAGAAGCGTTGCAATATGAAGGGAAATCTATAGATACGTTTGTGATTCGTCAACGGTTCAGTGGAATGGAAACGATGATATGGGTTTCGCATGATGGTACGGTTTATCGTGAATCTACGAATATGGGGTTTGAATCGTTCAAAGAAAGGCCACAGGTGGCGCAAAAAATAGATGAAGGAATGACAATCAGTAGTGTCATAACCATGAGTCTTGTAAAACCGAATAAACCTGTGCCACGACCGGAAAATACCTATGATCTGGTTTATCGAATTCATCCTGTGAGTTCGCCTGAGGCGATTCCGGAAGATCATCGACAAAAAATAATAAAAGTAGAAAAGCAGGAGAATGGAGATTATATCACCACTTTAAGGATTAAAAGTGAGCCAAAAATAATGCAGCGCACTGGGCAGAAAAAAGATGAGTCGGGAAAAGACCCAAAATACTTAGAAGAGACTGCCGAGGTGCAGTCACGTCATAAGATGATCCAAGCGTTGGCAAAGGAGTTGTCTGCCGATGGAAAAAGTAAATGGCAACTGGCAAAGGATATCAATTTATGGGTGCATCTAAACCTGAGAAAGGAAATGGTAGATACAGTAACTGCCTTGGATGCTCTCCTTGAAAAGCGCGGTGAGTGCCAGTCGCATACCTATTTGTTTGCCGCTCTTACTCGAGCTTCCGGAATTCCTACTCGAATTGTAAATGGGCTAGTGTACTCCAAAGAGTATGAAGGATTTCTTTACCATGCCTGGCCGGAAGTTTTTTTAGGTGAATGGAAAGCTATGGATCCTACTTTTGGGCAAGACCGAGCCGATGCTACCCATATAAAATTAACTGAAAACTCCAAAGAAAGCCCGTTTCACCTAATGGAATTTGTGGGTAAGATAGCGATAAGCTGGTCCAGGCCTTAAAATCAGCTTATGAAGAAAATATGAAATTTTTGCCTCCGTAAACCATTAAAAACAAAGGGTTAAATTAACTACTAAAATTAGCATATTGATTTTTGCTTTTTATTCGTCTATATTTTGAATTTCTCGGAGGCCTGAAACCTTTATGGTTTGCGGGCTTGGTCGAAAGTTGCAAATAGGTCACAGAATTTCGTTGACAACCCTACATCTTGTATATATTTTGTTTGACAACACAAAATATGGATGTTTTGTGTTGTGTTTGATTTATAAAGACCTATTAATGAGGGTGTGGACAAGAGAAGAGGAATATACCCGGTATTTATATAAGTTTCTAGGTTTGTTGACACCATTAAATTCAGATTTGACGGAGCGGTTTTATGCGAATTGATCGGAAATTTACCAAAGA
>Ga0114933_10001953_pt1 | contig 22125 bp, 43 predicted proteins | sample 4SBtaG_FD_89691 | JGI IMG/M metagenome (GOLD analysis project Ga0114933, IMG submission 89691) | Deep subsurface microbial communities from Kolumbo volcano to uncover new lineages of life (NeLLi) - 4SBTROV12_W25 metaG | ecosystem: Environmental > Aquatic > Marine > Volcanic | place: Kolumbo... | reverse complement strand
TTATCTCCTATGGTGTTCCAGCTTGATACTCATACATACATCTAATAGTCATTCTTATTCCACCAACAGGAAATAAGCTACCCTCATCAGTTTCTACTTGTATAACTTCAGTATCAAGTGCGTTGCTATTTCTTGTAATATCAGATTCTAAAGCAGTTTCAATAGCTGTTGCTAACGTATTTCTAGCTGTGTCTATGTTGCTATCTGAACCCTTGATGTAGCATTGTATTAAAAACTCTAATGTGCATAACCTTGTTTTTGCACCGCTTCCTAATTCTTGATCTTCTTTTGTTTCTTGTTGTGTTTGTACTAAAATTGCTGGGTACTGTGATTGTGCTAATTCCTCTAATGGAAAAGGTTGTCTTGATACTTTTCTAACTGCTGGACTAGTAATACCACTAATAACTGATACAACGTTTGTAGCTATGTTTTCTCTAACACTCATAATTTAAAATTTTTCATTTGTTTCTTTATAAACTGTGCAAATTCTTTTTGTATTGCTTTTTCGTTTGCTTTGCTAAATCCAAAAAACTTTCTTTCAGGTAGCTTACCTAAACCTTTCTGATGAAACAATGCTTTATTTGCTTCTCTTTGACTTCTAAAAAATAACTTTACTTTATTTTTACCCTCTGGTCTAGCAGTTATTGATTGCAACATTCTATTTGTATCTTGTAAATTAACTGTCTCTTTACCTTTCTCATCTGCATAAGATTTACTATATGGTGTAAATTTTTTACCATCTTGATCAAAACCTCTGTCTGTTTTATCTAATATGATTTCTTTTAATTGTAGTCCAGCACGTAATAAACCTTGTGTAACTACTCTAGGAAATTTACTTCTAAACTTTCTAAATCTTTTTTGTACGTTTCTAAGATTAGAATTGACCTTTGCTTGTAACATTATCTTGTTAATCTACGACTTCCATGTAGTGATTCTCTTTCATTTACTGAAATAGTACCACTTGCATCTGAATCGTATTCTACACCATCTTCTAATATTGCAGTTAACTCTTTGTTATATTCACCAGTATAATGTTCAATCATTCTTTCAAATCTATCTTTATCTGCCTCTGGTCTAAACTTTGTTAATGCTGGTAAATAAAATCTATGTAAAAACAAATAAACACCAGCACGTTCAAACTGATCTAAATTTACTTTTGTATCTACCATTTCAGCAGTATTTAAAACTGTAATGTCAGTATAAACATTTGTCTTATAGACTGGCCACCAACGTATTCTTAATTCTCTTAAAATGTCATTAGTTGTTTGTGCTAAAAAATTAACTGTTTCTGTTGCAGTTGTTGAAATGCCAAAGTCAAATGCGTCAGGTTGATATTTTAAAACGTCTGATGTTGTTATTACATTTGCACCTGTATAATTTGCCATAAAAAATTCCTTTTAGTATCAGGGGGATTGCTCCCCCTGAATAAGTTATGATTATTGGATTGATGAATCTACGTTCAACTCAACACCATAAGTATCGTTTAACTCGCCTGTACCATATACAGCTGTTGCTACGATCTCGTCTGCTCTTAGAGACGCATCTCTTTGAGTTTCGATTTTAAGGTCTTGCATCATAGCTAAGCCTAAAGCATCTCTATGGAATACTGCACCTTTGTAGTCACCAGTTGTACCTGGATTATTGCCTGAGCTATCTGCAACATTTGAAGTTTCAAATATTGGAACTCCTGCAACATTACCAACGAATCCTGATCTTAATGCCTCGTTTGATAATTCTGTATCTCTACCAACGAATGTGTTTGTTAAATTACTTTTTAAATCAAACGCATTTAAAGGGTGAAATACACCAGAAACGTCAGTCATTGGAACTGCATTTTTTCTTAAGATTGCAACTGCATTAAAAATGTTAGCCGCACTTAGAACTGCTGTTCCATCACCAACTTCTTGTGAGAAGTTATCAAAGTTTGCTATTAAATCTGTGTCGATCTTTTTAGCAATCGCCTCTCCAAACAATCTTCCGATGTCTGCCGCTACGTTTCTTGGAGCAGAATTTCTTCCAAGGTCTGTAAGAGTCGTCATGATTCCTACTTCTGCCGCTGTTATACTTTTTGAAGTAGGGTTTATTGCTGTGTTAGATAAGTCAGCCGCTTCCGATACTGCACCAGCTGATACTGCCGCATATATTGGAACTTCTACTTGCTTACCGCCACCTGTTATAGCATAATTTTTTACAAGTGGTCTCATTGTTGATTGCTCACTTGCTACGAATAATGCTTCTGCCACTATCTCAGTATATAATTCCGAGAGTGTGGACGCTGTTGTTTCGTTTGCCATGTTATTTTCCTATTGTTTATTTGTTAAATTAATTTGAGTTGGCTTTGAATCTCGTTCTTTACGATATTGTGCATATCGTTTACGATCATCTGGCTTACTCATATCTAAATCCTGAATACTGAAAGGCTTTACAGTTTTGCCCTCGACACTACTCTGGCTCCCTACACCAGCTTTAGACCCTTGCGAGAAATGTGGGTTAGCATCTAAGAACTCCTTAACAGATTCTTCAATCGTAAGTAGTTCACCTTTATCGTTATACCTTGTATTTGCATGTTTGTCTAGTATTTCGATACGATTATCGTCAGTTAATTTAATACTGCTTTTCATTAGCTGAACAATCTGTTGAGGATTAATTGCGTTCATTTTTGCCGCAACTGACATTACAGAATTATCGACTTTTTCAACTTTAATCATATTTTTCATACGATTTAGTTCTTCGTCTTTTTCTTTAATTCTTTGTTTCATTAGACTTTCTAAGTCTGCTTTAGTCTTAGCATCTTTTACTTGTCTTTCTTTTTCTTGATCTTCAACAAGTTTTTTTTGTTCTTCTAATGCTTTTTGTTGTTTTGTTTTTTCTGCCTCTAATCTAGACTTGATTATATTATTAACTTGTGTCTGATTAAATAAAGGCTCTTTTGTTTCTTCCTTAACTTCCACAGATTTATTTTCTTTTGTAGCTTCTGTGTTAGCTACTTTGTTTTCTTCTACCATTTTATACTCCGTTAGTTAATTATTAACTTACCGTCTTGATCGTACCATGTTGGACTCACAAAACTCCATTGATGACGACAATTATAACCACCACGAACTATTAATGGATTACCAGCTTTCTTGCCTTTCCAAGAACGTGATCGCCATAGTTTCTTGACTTCATCAATCGTAAATACTCCTGATCTTCTCTTATCAAGTTTTCCTGATTTTAGCAATCTACAAAAATCCCTTGTTGTAGGTATTAAAGAACCTTGATACTTGACATGAGTTAAACCAGCATCTTCCGACTTTGCAAGGTTTAGTTGTGAATCAAATTCACGTAAGCTATCATTTAATACTTGACCAGCAAAACGTTTCATATTTTCACCTGTTCTATCTCTTGCAAATTTTGTTTGTAGTACTTGTATGTTTTTTGTCAATCTCTCTCTAACTGCTCTACCACTAGTTGTTCTTTTGTCTATTGATCTAACTTTAACTTCATCTCTTTTGATCTTAGCTACTAATTTATTTACTTCTGCATCTTTAGAACTAGCATAGATACCATTTATAGTTTGTCTCATTTCTTGCTCCAATTCTGCAAAATCTACACCAGCTAAAACTGACTGATAAACCTTTTCAGATAATCTTCTAGTAAATGTATTTGATACATCTTTAAACTGCGTGAACGTTTGGTTTTTTAAATTTTTAATTAAAGCTAAATCTACATTTGACAACTGTTGAAACCTTAAAGGTATATTACCTATTTGCTTAAATGCTCTTTCAATTCTTTTAGCTTGTTTATTAAATCCTTCTCTTACAACTGTGTCTGACCATTTTAAATACTCCTGTTCTAATATAGCTTTGATCTTAGGACGCATTCTAATAGCTACTCTTAATTGTGCTACCTTTTCTAAATCTTCTAAATCACTAGCAACTAAATTAACTACCCTTTTTTCTATTCTGTCTAATGTGTCTATTAATGATTTGTAATATTTTGATTCGGCTATTTCTATTTGCCTAATTCTGTATTCTGCAAAATCTTGTACCTTGTCTGCCATTCATTAAACTTCTTCTTCTTCTACTTCTTCCTCTTGTTGAGGCTCGTCTTGAGTAAATTCACCAACTTGACTATTGCCATCTATCTCGTCCATAATGACTGTAAGTTTTTCATCATCATCAACTACTGCTCTAGCAATTTCTTTATCAATTTCTTTGTTTAATGTTGGTGATGGTACATTAATTGATTTAGCTTGTTGGAAGAATAATAAATCAGTTGCGTAATCTCTAATGTTAAATGAATCAGGATAATTTATTTCACCATCAAACTTTGTATTTTGGTATTCTGCGTATATCCTAAACATTTGTTCTTCTGCTAATTGTAAGTTATCTGCTTTTTCAGATAGTCTAGCATTTAACAATTCAAATTCTGTTTGTAATGCAATACCAGATGACACTTGTTGTTTTGTTGTTCTAACTGCTCCTGTGTGTGCTATTCTATTTATTGCCTCAACCTTTTTAGTTATTGAGTCCATAATTGATGTTAAGTTTTGCCCTGATGGTTGTAACAAATATGGTTTTAAATTTGGTTCCATTTCGTCAGGCATTTCTATAACTGCTCCAGCACCAGCACTTGCATTTACTCCTGCAGTTTTAACTAGTGATGGGTGATTCGTTAATCTAATTAATTGTTCTATTTCTGAATACTCATTGTAAATTGCTTTTTGTAACTCTGCTATGTCCACAAGGTCAGACTGACCAATTCCCCTCTTATGCGATTTGGAATTGTATAAAATAACTGCTGGTATTTTGCCAATCTGATTCTCGGCAGTAGCTATTAATGTTGGTTCTGTTCTTTCATCTTCTACATATATGGTATCAACTTTATCAGGATACCAAATACGCATATAAGAACCACCTTTCCTATCTACCTCTTCTCTAATCTTTAAGTAGTTTAAAATGTACTTACCATTTGGTTGTCTTTCAAAGTTCCAATCAAATACATTTTCAGGAGTAACAATAGATACATAGGGTCTAATTTCTTGATTTAATTCTTCTGCCCTAGTTGCCGTTTGTATATTTGGTTTATCTAAAATCATAAAACAATGACCATAAATAGATGCATAGTTTTGTGCTGTTTTCATTACTGTGTTAAAGTTATTGCCCTCTAAATCTGCATCTTTTAAAAATGGTTGCAGACTAGGTTCTTCTGACATACTACCGAAGTCTCGACTTGCTCTTTCTCTAAATAAAAAAGATGAATAAATTTGTATTATGTTTTTACAATGGTTATCGCAAGGTGTATTTGCGAGTCTTTGATTAAACTCATTATCTAATTCTAAATTATATCTATTTAAATATTGACCTAGTGTATAATCATAACCACCATTAAAACTTCTTATAAACATTTCCCAGTTCTTTTGATTTTCTGAATAATCTTTATGTAGTTCTAATGCTGAGTCTCTGTTATATGCCATAGCGTCTTTGTTGTACTGTCCATCTTTGAGGTTTAAAATCCATATTTCTTGATACAAGAGGTTTAACTATCTCTGTGAGGTATCCTATTGAATCATTCATATGATCAAACCCATCTTCTTTATCAGGAATATTTGTGTTTTCCTTATATATTTGTCTTTGTAACCCTTTTATAATAATTTTGCAACTAGGATTAACAAAAATATGTCTCTTACCTGATGCTGATTTAAGTCTAGAGTTCACTGCATTTATTCTATCTCTAACAGGACTATGTCTTAATTTACATTTTACATTAAATCCAGCATTTTGTAATATAGACAAATCTGTTTTACCACCAGCACTAGTCTTTCTTTGCCTACAAGCTGGGTCAGGATAAATAAAAATCTTTATTTTAGAGCCATATCTTTCCCTAATTTCATTTACCATTTCATCTGTGTTTGATGAATAAATAACTATCTCATCTACAAAATGTATAATTTCTTTATCAATTTGTGCAACACTTGCTGACATAGGGTCTACGTTAAAATCTAAACCAATATGTAATGGCTTTGTCCAATCTATCTTTTTTTCTTTAACATTATCAACAGCATGAAAATTGTAATAGACAGCACCAGCATAATTCTCAAAACTACCCTCAAACTCTTGTCTAAAGGTTCTAATGTCAACATCTTGTTTAGCTTGTTCTAATTCTTCTTTTGATACCATTCCACCTTGTAGTGTAGTGTATTGAAAGCTATCCCACTCATTATCTGTACGTCCTTTTTCAAACATACGATAACTCCAATTACCATAACCTTTAGGTGAACCACACATTAAAACATGACCCTCTGTATCTGCTATTGAGGCACGTAATACTTCTGTCCAAGCCTTTTCATCAATGTCTGCAAATTCGTCAAGTATTAAAAAATTTATACCAACACCTCTTAGAGAGTCATAATTCTCACAACCTTTTAATGAAATAAGACTACCTGTTTTTCTAATTTTTATTTGTAAGTTTGTTTCATTAATAGAATCAACCCAATTAAATGATGAGAGCATATCTTTTAACTTTGCCCATGCGATCTCTCTAGCCATTTTAAATGTAGGTGCTACATACCAGATGTTTTGTTTTACCCTTGTAGCATATTTCATCATTTCAGTAATACAAAGATATGTTTTACCAAATCGTCTGCCTGATACTAAAACTCTAAATCTTTTATTTGATGTGCTAACTTTATGTTGTGGTTTTGTTAGTTTTATCTGCATAGCATTGAAAGTTTATAACAATCTTATCTTTCTCTACCTCTATTCTACCAATGTCTTGTAATATTTCTTGACTAACCTCATAACCTTTAATAGCACAATCATAGTGATTATCAAAGTGATTGATCATCATAGGATTACTACATGCTAACATTATAGAAGAACAAATTTTGAGTACTAATGTGTAGCTCATTTTTTGTTTCTTTTGTAATATAGTCTTACAACTCTAATTTTCCATAGGTACGTTGATATTTTTGATGCTAAACTCTCGCACTTTCTTAAAATAAAATCTAACATTTCTTGCCCTCATATTATGGGTACTTGTATAAGTCATCTATAAACTTGTTCTTTTCCCTAATTGTCTTTTTTAAGTTACCAATCTCTTTAAAAAATAATTCCTTAGCTTTCTTCTCTTTATCTATTTCTAGTTCCTTAATGTCAATGACTGATTTTAACGTATCGACTTCTTTTTTTAGTATTTCTATTTGTGCCTCAAGATCAGAATTACCTTTACCTTTTATGTCAATCTTATTATCTGCTAATGGTTTTAAAACTTCTTTCTCTTGTGTAGAGTATTGTTTTATCATTTTGTCATTGATACAATTTTAATAATCTTTTTTGCACCCATATAGATTTCTGTTTCTGCTTTAATTTTTTTACAACTAAACCTAACTGACTGTGGATTGACTTCCCTTTCAGCTATACGTTTTGACTTTAAACACTCACTCATTTTTTCTTTATAAGTATGCTCTACAATATCACCATTTAAATACATTAAAAGTCCTACAACAATCTCTATCATAATTTTTTATCCCACTCCTTTTTAGTCATAGTGGGTTTATACTTGTTAAATTGACCTATAAAAATATAATGTAATATTACGTAGATTAAAAATATTGTCATAAAAAAATATATCATTGATACTTACCATTCTCTCTGACTTTGTCTTTTAAAACTTCTACATCATTTCTAAGTCTGTCCATGTCTTTCATAATTCTTGATATGTTTACACCATTGTGCATCATTTCATCAACTCTTTTTGTAACCTTTTCTAAATCTGTAACTGCTGACTCAAGAATTAAATACTGCTCACCATCAATAGTTTTTTGATCACTAGCTTTCAACAAGTCACTATTCATTAACTCTCGACTAGTCTCAAGTGATGTTAGTCTCGCAGTAATTTCAGTATATGCAAATACACCGAGAGCAACACCTATGATTATTCCAATCATATTTTTAATTGGCATTGCTACTGCGGTGTTCTCGTTTAACTTCATACCATGTATTTATCTGTAATGTACTTTAGAATCTTTCTAATGTATTTTTTTATAGTTTGAATCCACTTCTCCATGCTCTTATGCTCCAATATGCTGGACTCAAAGACTTCTGCCCACGTACTTTTCTCAATACTCCACCCATACGAGCCATGAAACTTTTCTTTCTCGCTGGTATGTTTTTCTTGATCCGCATTGTCTTTGAACCAAAGTTAACTTTTTTAATATTACCAGTACTTCTGTTTCTGACAAAGACTTTAAACTTTTTAACATCACCTCTCATAGGCTTGTTAAGTTTAACTGATCTACCTCTATACTTTGCCATTGATTTTATTTACCATTTATTGTGGTTCATTACCACCACAAATATAGCCTATAACTTGCTTGTCTTTGTAGGTGTGATAAACGTGATTACTAAATACTTTTCTTTGTTTTCTCTCATTTACTTTAACATTCTGCTGAAACCAGCTAGAGCAACTAGATTGTATTTCAAAAGTATCTAATTTTATATCGCCAAACGTACTCAGGTATAGCAATGTGATCATTATAGGTTTCATCTTTTAAAATGTCTTACTCGCCACTTGTTGCATACATAGGTATCTTTAACACCCTTAGTTCTATAAACACCACAGAACATATTCCTTTGAGAAAACATACCACAATTACCACAGCTACCTCTACCTTGTGATGGTCTATAATCCTGAGGCATTTGGTAGGGTATAAACTCACCATTAGGATAAAAGTTAGATCGTTTCATCTGCCTTGTCCACGATATTTCTTAAAACTCTTTCTCTTGTTTTTATTCATTGTGCTAGTGCTAGGACGTCTGCCTATACTAGTACCTTTGAAAGTTCTCTCATAGACAACAGTCTGTCCAAAAACGTTACCCTTTCGCTTTGCCATCTTCTGATACGATTTCTAATGGCAGAGGTTCATTTATGTTTGTTTGTTCTATCTTCTCTGTCTGTCCTAGATGTTGCTTACCTAACCATATCTGCATTACTACATTTCCTGACAATGCTTTCTCAAACTGCGCTCTTCTCAAACTTATTCTGCCCAGTTCTCTCCCCTTTTTTATATGGTGGACATAATGACGTTGTAAAGTCTTAGTAGAGACCCCTACAAATTGTGCAATTTCATCAAAAGTAGCATGCATTTGTGCGAGTTTTTTAACAGTTTCAACATCTACTGTTTTCATAGGTCTTGCCATAGTTTTGTCCTTTTTTACTTTGTTATCCATTCGTAGAGTATTTTACCTAATTTCTCGCTTTCTTGCAAATTTACAGGAAAATAAACATCTACAATATCCTTAAAATGGTTCTCAATATTCTTTACCTTTGTCTGCCTACCTTTGATAAAAGTAGCACTTTGATTGTCTTTTCTATCTATATGTCTCTTTGCAATAGTGTCAGGTGCACCTTTTAGTATAACTATTTTTAAGTCGTAGTATCTTTGTAAATATAATAAGTTGTTTTTAGTAAAAAGTCTATCACCCTCAAACACTATATTTCTTTTATTGTTGCATTGATCTACAAATTTAAGAAAGTCTGGATTTACACCCATAGAAAGTCTATCTGTTCCGCAAAATGTATTATCAGTATGGTATAGACCTAAGAGGCTAGTGCTAGTTTTTTCATCAAAATGTCCTTTTAATAGACCAAATTCAAAATTAGTCCTAAAATTAGGATACATATATTTAACTAGTGTAGTTTTACCTGTTGCTGGTTCACCACCTATGGCTAGGCATTTCATAATTGTCTATTAAAGTTTCCTGTATTTAAAAATTGTGAATACATCTGGGGTTTTATTACTATATTGCTACTTAATGTAGTATGCAACAGTTCATTTCTTCCTTGCCAAAATACATACCAATCTATACCACTCCAGCCATCTTTTTCAACCATAGAAATTTCCATAGCTTGTCTATCTAAGTAATAACCTAAATACCTACCTTGCTTTGCTCTAAATATTTTTTTAAATGAACATAAAGCAGTTTCTAATTTATAAGGATTATTTTTTAGTTTATACTTTGTACTAATTATGTTCAATATTTGTTTAGCTTTTGTTTCTAAATATTCTATCTGTGATTGATTTAACTTAGCATTTATCCACTGGTCTTTACCCAAAGCATAGCATAGTCCATTTCTATGCGATTTACTTCCACCATAGTCATTTAATTTTAAATCATCAGGTACAAAGTTTATTCCACAACACTCATACAATGTTTGCATATAAAACCATGTAGAGTATCTTCCAAATTTATATAAGTTATTTTTAATATTGTGCCATAGAGAATCAAAACTATTAAAATGTTTAAACTTTGCTCTTTGACTTTTAGTACCTATCCATTCTTTGTAGCTTTCAAACTGTTGAGGTAAATATCCTTTATTATATTTTGTGTCTGTTTGATAACGTAGTCTATGGTAGTTTTTATCGTTCCATTGTTTAAGTCTTTTTAAATCAACTAATTCAAAGTCTGGAAATTCATTCCATATAATCCAAGCAGTAGGCAAATGATAAGTAGTGCCATATATCCAAGAAATCCATAGCTTTTGTTCTATGTTGTGTTCAAATCTATCAAACAAATAATTTAACATCCATATAGGTGGGTCGCAGTCTTTGTATTTTAATGACCAAGCATACCATCTTAAAAATGCCTTAAATCTATTTTCTTTAAGTCTATAATCCATACAGGTATCTTCTAAACCAATAGGTTCTTACTTTCTCAATAGTATCAAATACAACTGCTAGTTTTTTTTGTGATAAGTGTAATGTTTCTATATCTTCTAATAATAGCTTTTGACATGTATTATAGTCAGGTATGACCAATTCAGGTTTATTCAGGGCTTGTTTTCTTAACTCAACTTGCTCCTCTCTTGTTCTCATAAGAGGTTGATCAGACCTTAAACTACCCTGTTTATCTACTGACCAAAATATTAACCCATTTCGGACATGCCACGTAACACTGCTAGGTGTACAAGATAACTTGATACGTTTCATACCTTTGTCATACCAATATGCTATAAACTCAGACCAAACTTTACTAGCATAGCCTTTCTTTTCTTCACCAGCTATTGTTACTATTTCATATAGGTTTATGTATTTAGTTCTTTCACTAGTAGTAGCAAATATCACTGCCACAATTTTGTCATTTTCTTTTAGTGCAAATGCTGGGTGTTTTTCATAGTTATTAAATCTAAACCACAAGTTATGTGATTGTTTTAAAAACTTAGTATTCCTATGACTCATATTAACTAGAGTTAAAGGTATAATTTCATCAGATTGTATATTGTTGCAAATCATCTACTTTCGTATTTTTTACCCAAGATTCAATTAAATTTTTACTAAGTTTAGTATAGTTTGTACTTAAACATCCTACTAATTGTGGTTCTTCATATCCCATTCTACTAAATATGTCTTTTGTACTAGCTATTATCAGTAAAGGTGATGACCCATATTGGTACAATGGTCTGTATTCATTTCTAAACCAATATAGCATTGGTGTCTTTGCTCTATTGTCTAAAACTATACTTGCTATACTACCGCCTAGATCATAAGGGTGTTCGTCTCTAAGCATTTGTCTAAGAATTAATTCTGAGTCGTTTTTACCTTTACATTTTAATCCGTATTTCTTTTCCCATGTATTAGGGTCTGCTTGTGAAATAACCCCATTATGAACAACTGCCATATTATCGTAAACTATTGGTTGATTATATTCTAGACTTGATGTGCTATATCTACAATGTCCTATCAATACCTTTGTTTTTATATTAGGTATTTCTAAATCTGTTGCTGGGTCTGGCACAATTTTATATTTTAATTTTTTATCTTCTATCCAAGCAATGCCTGTAGCATGTTGTCCTCTAATTTTAGATTGTAAAAGAAAGCCTTGTACCTCTTTCATATCTAAAAATTCTTTATCTGATTTAAAACCGATTATTCCACACATTTATGCGTTTAAGCCCTTTCTGTCTATTAGCCTCTTTGCAATTTCTTGTTCTTCTATTGCAGTTTTACAATTAATCATATTTTTTCTGTAATAGCATACAACACTAATTCTTTCATACTTACCTTTAGCTTTTATTTCTGTGTTGCCATGAAACTCATGCACGTCCATAAAACATACATCACCACTTCTTACATCAAAGCCAACTCCATACTTTGGAAAAACTGTATAGCCACCCTCATAATTACCAGCTTGTAATACACCAAGATTACCAAAGCCCTCAGGCAAATCACCTTTATCAGTATGTATTGCAGTTCTAAAGTTTTTGTTTATTGTTATCGTAGTAAAGACTGTGCCTTTAATATAAAAGTCATTGCTTGTTTTATCTATCATATCTTGTTGTGCTTTATATCTTTCAGGTGCAACTTGCTTAAATAAATCTGATATATATTTTATGTATGGATAGCCTTTTTTAAATTTGTCAAATTTCTTTTCATTAAACATTGTTTGTCTGCAGTATGGAAACCTAACTTGTCTATCAAAGAATCCAGCAATTCCACTATCTACTTGTTGAAATGCACTATGGAAACGTGATATAGTTCCATCTTTTTTAATCTTAAATCCTCTTGTTTTACCAGTAGTTTTTTCAGGTACTAGTTCGCCATCTTTATCGTATTTTAGATTCATAGTGTTTGTATTTTTACGATCAGGTGGTACTCCACCAGCAGAACCTCTATTGCCGCCTTTAGCAGTAGCAGTTCTTAAATTCTTGTATGCCTCTTCGCAAATAGATGTTGGTATAACATTTTTTCTAAAAAAGAATAAAGGTGTACCATCTTCTTTATAGCCATCACAATCATAATCTATAATTTTATCGTAGTGATGATCTTGTATAAAATAGCCCTCTAGCTTTTTTATTTCTTGATCTGAATATTTAGGTTTTAGAGTTATCGTATGCATTTTTAATTACTTCATATACTGTGTCTGTAAGATTATCAGTTTTTAATTGTTTTTGCAATTCTGTACACCATATCTTAAAATTCTTTTCTGTCTCAGTATTTAAAAATAGTTGCACCATCTTTACATGGGTAACTTGCATATTATCAGGAAACTCTACATTTAAATTTTCTTTAAGTTCTTTTGCATTTTGTATAAATCCTAACTCTTTGTCATTAGCCAAGTTTTCTAATTCTGTTGCATTAAATCCTGTTAAATCTAAATCAAATGTACTGTCTTGTAATACATTTAGTTCTTCTGCTAATAATTTGTTTTGCCATTTAGATTCTTCACCTGATCTATTGTCCATTATTCTATAAGCTACTGCCTGTTCTTTAGTTAAATCCCTTACAATAATGTTTGCTTTTTTTTTGCCAAGTTGTTTCATTGCTTTCCATCTTGTATGTCCAGCAAGTATGACATGATTTTTATCAACTACTATTGGTGAATTGTAACCAAACTCTTTAATTGATTTCATTACTTTTTGTACTGCCTCTGCTGATATTTCTCTTGGATTGTTTTTATAAGGCTTAATTAAGTCTATATCTATTTCTTGCATTTCTATCATAGTTCAACCTTTCTCATTGTTTTTACACAACCTCTCGGAAATACATTTATATCACTAAAGGTTGTTTGATCTTCATCATAACTAGCAAAAGATATAACTTGCTGATTATCTTTATAAAAGATGTATCCTTGTGTTACCATTTTTGCTGGTTCCATATTATGTAAAGATTTTTTATCGTGATGACCACTATCGCCTATTATATCATGCCACTTGATAATGTAAAAATAGTATTTTTTTTTATCAAGAATAACATGTTTGTATTTGTGTTTTTTTCTAACCTTAGTGTTTTTTCTCATAATCGGCATCTACAATAGCTTGATATAGTTCTACTCTTGCTCTTAGTCTAGCATTTTCGATTGATAAAGCTATTATCCTACGTCTCGCAAATCTAAATATACGCAATATAGCTTTAAGCATCTAATATCATGTGTTCTTTGTCATACCGATCTATCTTATATTGTTTATTATCTTTTTTGAAGTAGTTAAAATTGTCCTCAGAATGAGTAAAATCAAAGCCAAGCCTAGTCATTTTATCAATAATGGTAGCTGAGTCGCTTTTTCTTTCATCTTTCTCGTCTATTTCCCATCTTCTTTGATGTAGCCAAGTACTGAAATGTGGCACAAATTTGGCTTCAATATCTTTCATTTGAGCATTGTAAATTGTTGCTATTTCTTTAATAGACAATGAAATTATGTTGTCAATTTTACACCATATTTTGTATGCCTCAAATTTTGAACCTCTTTTAATACTTAATTTCTTCCATAGTTCTTCAAAGTGTTCGTCATATATATTCTTATTAGGTTTAGGATTAGGATTAGGTATAGGAGCCATCGTTTTGCCACTGGCAGAATGCTTGGCAATCGCACCTAGCTTTCCTGCTCTTGACCTTTTTGCGTACTTTTCTGTAAGATATTGGTGTTCCTCAACTACCCTTTTGTTAGACCATAATTGATTACCATCTTCACTTTTACCAGACTTTATAAAAAACTCTCTTAAAATACTATCAACTGTAAATTCACACTCTGCTGATTTACATTGACATATCCTATGTGCCTGATGTGCTGTAAAAGGCTTTGCATTTTTAGTCCAATGAAAGTTTAAAAGCCTTGTGTATATTCCTACTTCTTCGTTTGTTAAATGTACTGTTTCTGCAATAAACGTATCTGTAAACAGTTGCATAGCATGAAACTTAGTTACTACCTTTTCCGACATAAAATAATTGCTCCTTTTCTAGTTGTTGTATTTTAACATTTGTTTCTTCGAGTAATTGTTTTTCTGTACCGAATTTTTTCTCGAAAACCGATTTATTCAAATGTATTGATTCATTACCCATATTGTGATGACTTGGACACAATGGGATTGTATCTTCGTGACTAGGTCTTAATGATAAACCTGTATTTTTTCTTATATGATGTATTACAGGTTCATTTCTACCACAGGCGATACAGCCTATCTGACGTAACGTATCAAATCTTTTTTTATCTTTTTTCTTCATACAAAAGTATTAACTTCTTGCCATCGAAATAATATCCATTTACTTTTCTCTTACGAGATTTTTTCTTGGATTTTTTCGGCATGTTTTTTGATCGCTTCACACTCAGAATTTATATCCTTTAGTTTGTTGTCAGGTTTTTGTACATCATCTTTTTCTACAAGTTCACCTAATCTGATCATTTTTAATAATCTTTTAAATGCCCTTCTAATATGTACATCAGTCATATCTGATACATAAATCCATTGATTTTTTGATCTTGAAAAGTATCGTTCTTCTGTTCTATCTTCTGTGATTATTTCATTGTCATTTAGCGACATGAATTAACTCCTATCTTTAAATGTTACTACAATATGAATATCTTTAGCATCGTGTCTATGCCAAGCATCATTTAATTCATCTATCAGATTTAAGAATTGTTTTCCAGTAATACATTCTTTAGATGTTAATTTATGGGTAAGATTTTCTTTTTTCGTATATTTACCATTTTTCCATTCTTTGCCGTATGAGTTTACCTCATATTTATCTATATGTATCATATTAGCCTTTCTTGGTTAGGGTTAGGTGGTGTCCAAGGTTTCCAATCAAAGTCAATTAGCTTATATTCCTTACCATTAAACTTTGATGTAAAACTTTGTTTTGTTATTTGTCTAGCTTTTTTAAGGTTGCCATAAGGAATAATCATAAACTCTTTGCCATGCGTAATGCCTAAAGAATCTTTATTTCTTAATGCTTTTTTATAAATGTAATCTCTTACACTTACTTTACCTAAAAAGATTTTATCAACTGTTACTTTTATCATTATGTAATACCACAAAGTTAGGTCTGTAATTGTTATAAAAGTACAAAACATTCACTTTTAGTTTTTCTGCAATTTTACCAAGTTTTTCAGCAGACACTCCGTTTGTTCCTTTCTCGTACTTTTGAATTTGTTGGAAAGTTACCCCAACACTTTCAGCTAGATTTGATTGTGTCAAACCAAGTGTCAATCTTCTTGACCTAATCTTTTTGCCACAAGCACAATTAAATGACTCGTCCATTTTTACTCCTATGATGTTGATTGTTTGGTGGCGAGAAATCGGTTAAAAAACTCGCCACTCTAACTAGAAAGGGAGGAATTTTCAAATAAAGAAAAAAGCCCTCATTGATTCGAATAACCGATTTTACCATACGAATCAATTATAAAATAGGTTGTGTTAAAAAAAAGCCTTATTATTTGCCTGATAGTGTGTTTTTTGCCTAAATAATTGTTTTTGCTTTTTTCGTCAAATTTGGCATAGTACGAATCAAAGACTAGTTTATAATCGGTTATCGTCTCTAAACATATAAAAACTTGATTCAGTGCTTTGAGAGGTAATTCTAAGTTTAACCTGAGATGCGACAGTCGGATCATTTTCCTTGCAATACGTCGTTGGACTCTAACTCAAAGAAAGCCACGCAGAGTGATGGTTCAAACCTACTTTGTAGAACGTATGTAGCCGAAACAAATATTATTTGTCTAGCTATCGTGTCTGATAGCTACTGATGAGGCAGACCCTCGTTAACTCTAACTAGAAAGAGGTTACCATGAAAAAAGGTAATGAAATAAAAAACGTACTAAAAATGCTTGAAGAAGATGCTAAAAGGATAGATGACTATATCGTTCCTTTAAAATCTTTTGAAGTACTTAGTACAGAACGATACCCTAATTTACTAATCAGTGAAAGAATTGATAGTTCATCAGGTATCGAACTAAAAATGACTGACCATTCAATCGGTCAGTTATGTCACAAATTAGAAATCGGTACAAGCTACATAAGAAAATGCCTACCATTTCCAGAGTTAGTGACAAAAAATCTAAACCATTGGATAGAGCATACTAAAAGTAGAAATCTTATGGTTAGAACTAAAGATGATACTGCAAGAGCAATATTGTCTGATCGTTATAAAAGAATAGATAACGAACTTGTAGCAGTTAAAACTCTTAAGATGCTTTGGAATATGGGTGCAAAGCCAGAGTATTGTAGCTACAATGGTGATCAATTAAACATCACTGCAACTTTACCAAAGTTAAAAGGTGAAGTACAGAAAGATGACTTGGTTACTGGTGGTGTTACTATTACTAACTGTGAAGTAGGAACTAGTTCATTAAAGGTTCAACCTTTTGTGTACAGACTAGTTTGTACAAATGGTATGGTTGTTCCTGAATATCTTGGAACATTCCTTGCAAAGCACGTTGGTAAAAAACTAGAAACACCTGATGCCGACGAACAAGGTACTATCGTTATTGATCGTATGCTTGAACAGATGAAAGCATTAACAGACCCTAAAGTATTTGAAAACATTTTAGGTGATATGCGATTTGCTCAATCACAGCACGTTCAATCAAACGAGATAGTAAAACTTGCTAAAACTAATAGCTTGTCTGACTGGGAAAGAGCAGAAATATTTACTAGACTTGATAAAGTCTATGGCGATGTTTTTACTACTGACAGATATGCTTTAGGTAATGCAATAACTAACCTTGCAAATAGTGACGATGTTACAGATGACAGAGCAAGATTCCTTCAAGAACTTGGTGGAACTGTTATGTTTTGGAACACTCCTAACTATGCAAGAAACTAATAACAAATATTGGTGGGGTGGCAACACCTCACCAAAGAAAGGTAACTATGTTAATAGGAAATAAAACTCCTAAAGAATGGTTTGAACTTATTGAGAAATATGAGAACCACATTATAGTATTTTTTGTAGGTTTCTTATTAGGGTTCTTGATATGACTTTCAAATTGAAAGATTGGAGTACTAAAAGAGTAGATGCTATAAATAGACTTTCTAAAAAAAGAGGTTATCCTTGTAGTGACAACAGTCCTTTTTTTGATGAATACATAGCAATACAAAACAGTAAAGCTAAAACTAAAAAAGAGTACAAGGAAGAGAGGAGGAAAAATGCGATTGTTAATCGTTTTGAGTCTGTTATTCGTAAGTGCTTGTAGCTATAAACCTATCGTTGATACTGGTGGTAGATCAGGTACTTTCTCTAGTGATCGAGCAAGTAAAATTACTGACGATACAAATTTGTGTCATCAGGAAATTACAAAGCATGTCAATATGGTAGAAAACGTATGGCACTGGGCTTGGTCTTTAGAATCAGAAACTAAATACAAAAAAATGATGAAAACGTGCATGACTAAACGTGGTCATTCTGTTTTGTTCTAGGAGGTCTGATGGATAAAAAACAAAAAAATTCTATAATGTTAAATGGTCTAGTTGGTGTATATAAAGAAACACCAAAAGTAGATTTATTTAACAATATTATAGGAATTAAGCTGAAGAAGATTCGGCTTGATAAAGGTATAACTGCAGAGGCAGTTGTACACGACACTGATGCTTTCAATAGTATAAATGGTTTGTATAAGTTTGAAAAAGGCATCATATCAGTTTACAAGCTAATGGTTCTTTGTAACTATTACGATGTTAAAATTGATACAATTTTACAAACCCTAACAAGAAAGGAGGTCAAATGCAAAAATTCCCATTGAAATATGAGGACATTGATTTGTATTTTGATCCTGTAAAACACGTTTATAAAGTTAATGGAAAAAACGTGCGATCTGTGACTGGTGTAACTAGCGAGGGTGTGCCTAAAAAGGCATTAACCGATTGGCTAGTTAATACACCTATGAGTGAAGCCAAGTCACAACTAAACAAACTATTAGACGAGGGTAAAAAACTTGATCGAGTTACACTTGAAAGAGTATTCCTTGATTCTTCTCAAAAGACAGAGAAGATAAAGGTTGATGCTGGTCTAGTAGGAACTGTCGTTCATGGTCTTGTCGAAGACTATCTGAAAGGCAAAGAACTCCCTGAACAAACTGACAAGAAAGTAATAGCTTGTTGGAACACTTTTATAAAGTGGTGGGATAAACAAGAGTACACACCAGTTGAAATCGAGAAAAAGATATACTCGAAAAACTATAACTATGCTGGTACTCTTGACCTTGTTGTAAAAGACAAGGAAGGCAAACTTGTTTTGATAGATGTTAAAACAAGTAATGGTATATCGTTTGACTATCACTTGCAATTAAACGCATATGCTTTCGCTTACACTGAAGAAACAAAGAGTGCTATTGATAAAGCATTAATAGTACGTCTGCCAAAGCAAGGTGGTAAGATTGAAGTTGTGGACGGTGTAATTAGTAAAACAATGTTTGATGCTTTTTTAAGTGCTAAGTATATGGCACATGCTTTAAAAGAGTATGCAAACTTAACTTAAGGAGAATCTGATGGCTTATAATAATAATAGACCACAGTACAACAATAACTATCCTAAAAAGAACTATGCAAGTTCTTCAACAGATAGTAAGGGTGGAACTGCAAAGTTGCTTTCCACAAAGAAAGATGGTTGCATTTTAGTTGTAGAACTAAATAACCAAAACCTAGTGTTAAAAGGTTTTTGGAACAACCAAGTTAATGGGTGGAAGTTATATTCTTACTACGATAAGACTAAAACTAATCCACAATTTAACAAGCCTAAATATGAACAACAAGGTAATGGTGAGCCAGTTCATATTCAACAATGGAAGAATAGTCCTGCACCTGAACCAACGGACTTTAATCCTGCAGAGTTAGACGATGAACTCCAAGGTAGCTAAAAATACTGAACAAGGCGATGTGCCATGGTCTCTTACCGACTTTGAGAGAAATAAACCAAAGGCATTTAACCCTGACGAGATCAGTAACTTTTTAAACTATCTTGATAGAGAACGAGATAAAGCTGAGGTTAAATTTGATAGCTATAAAGATCAAGTTAACGAGCAGTTTGATTATGTAGTTTTAGAAAAGCTAGATAAAAACAAAGTCTCTATTGCACAAGCTAAAGCACAAGCCACACAAGATAAAAGATACTTAGATGTAAAAGAAGAATACAGAAAAGTAAAACTTAATCATTTGTATTGGAAGTCTTTAGCAAAAAATGGTTGGAGTCATTGTGATAACTTGAAACAGTTAGCCATAAATGATATAGCTATATCAAAACTATCTAAATAATAGTTTTCTGGTGAGGCGAGAAATCGCCTCATCAACTAATGCCAAGTAATTTCAAACTGACTTAAATCGTCTCTTTCAGTAATTTTCTTAAACGTCCATTCGTGATGAACTTGATCAATCCCCTCACTATCTTTTATAGCTTGTACTGTACTACTTACTTTTGGAAAGTTAGGATACATGTCTATAAAATTTAATACGATGTACTGTCCTAAAGGTTGTCCTTTAGTTTCTACTTGTACTTCTAAAAATGTAATGACAGCATCTATCATTACTCATAGTACTACTTTCTTTTGATAATGTCAGCACCTTTAAGACCATAGATCGCACTGACTACTCCTATAAATAATGCTTGATACCAAAATGGCATGTTGTTAAATTTATCAAAAAACATATCTACTTTAGCCATAATGTCAGGGTCGTCTGAAAAGATAGACCATATTAATAACATCACTGGAGCAGATACAAGTATCAATACGAATTCGTCTTTCCAGCCCTGTTGATTATCTTTTATAACTGCTTGTTTGTACTCGATCTCACCTTTAGCCATTTTCTCGTAATGTAATCTTTGTGCCTGTGATTCAAGCATTTTACTTTCTCTACGATTTTGATAAATCTTTGCACCTAATTTTAATCCACCTGAAAGAACATTAAACCACATCTTTATCTACATAGTCTTTTAACATTGTTAAGCAATGTATAGCTTTATCTATGTCCTCTTTTCTTGTTTTTTTATCTTTGTTTTTTATTAAACATCTTGTTGCATATTTAATTACTTTTGTTTGACAAGCATTGAGATTGTTTTGCATACAATAGTCAATAGGTTGGATTTTTAGCTTTGTGTACCAATCCCCAGCAACTTGGTCGGATAACGATGAAATCTGCGTCTGAGAGCCTCTATGGGCTTTTAAAAGGGTCTTTTTTAATGTTTTAATACTCATACTATCTTTTTTATCCAGTCACCTTTATCATTTATAACCATAGGGAGCAAGCGAGGAATACCATCTAAAATTATTCCACAACCCAAAATGAACCTAGTCTTAAAATTTTTTGCGTAATGAAAAGCCATGCTTTTTTGGTTGATCATACAACCTACGTTCATAGAAAAAAATAGGTTATCAGGATTAGCCCAGTAGCTAATTAAAAACTTCGTGTGATAATGTCCCTGTACAGCACTCATTCCCATAGTTTGAGATACTTTGAGGACATCTGCTGAACGACCATGCGTGAAAAAACATCTTTGTCCATTTGACATTGTAATTGTTAAATCATCTACCCAGTTCCATTTTTTTGTTCCTAAAAAGTCGCCATAATCTTTTAAGAACTCTCTACTCATACCATATTTAATTGCTCGTCTATAAACTAAACTACTATGGTTTGAATCTACTTCTGTAACTTGTGGGTAAATTGATTCTAGTTCTCTTACATATTTTCTAGCCATTGTAAGTTCGTGTCCAGCAGAAGCTAGATCAGGGTCGTGTGTATGCATACTTATTGCGTGAAAGTCTAATAGATCACCTATGTTAATAACTCTATCAGGTTTAAATTCTTTTTTTATTTCTGCTAAAAATTTAATTGCATCCTTGTGTTGATAAGGCAAATGCATATCGCTAATTACTAAGATACGTTTGTTCATACAAGGATTACTTGTACAACTATTTAGTGATAATGTAAAGAAATTGAGTGATGACTGCAAAACCTACTGCACCTAGTCCATAAAGAACTCGGTCAATATCTTTTTGCATATGTTTAAGATGGTTGTTTTGAATTGTGTCAATTTTTTGATTGATCAATTTCATTCGACCATCAAGTTCTATAAACTTTTCATTTGTAGTTTTTGGTTTGCTCATTTTCTTCTTCTTCGTTTTCTTCTCAAATCAGTATCATGCTTTCTACTACCTCGCAAGAAACTATTGACTCTACCCATTGACCAAGCCGCCATAGAAGTTCTAGGTCTAGAGCCTGATGATAGAAATGCACCTTGACCTCTACGATAAACCTTTGCTAATTGTCCGTATGTAATACTTTTTCTTTTCTTTGCTTTGTTTCTTAGAACTGTTCTGACTCTTGCTGATAAGGGTCTTGCCATTATTTTACTCTCGCTTTAAACATTGATCTTGGTATTC
>Ga0114933_10001951_pt1 | contig 22128 bp, 18 predicted proteins | sample 4SBtaG_FD_89691 | JGI IMG/M metagenome (GOLD analysis project Ga0114933, IMG submission 89691) | Deep subsurface microbial communities from Kolumbo volcano to uncover new lineages of life (NeLLi) - 4SBTROV12_W25 metaG | ecosystem: Environmental > Aquatic > Marine > Volcanic | place: Kolumbo... | reverse complement strand
GGGAGTGATTCAAACAAAAGGCTTCCTTCACTTCGTTCAGTTGATCCTATTTTTTCTCTTTGCTTATTTAAGCAAGCTTAAATCGCAGACAAAAAAAAGACCACACTTTGTAGTGAAGCCTTTTGTTTGTCGGGATGAGAGGATTCGAACCTCCGATCTCGCGCCCCCCAGAATTAAAAACACACATAAATACATTTCAAATAAAGCTTATTAAATCACTGACTTATAGGTGAATACAAAATACAAAAGTTTTTTTGAGATTCTTTGGGATTGTTTGAGACCTTGATTTGCATGCAACATGCATGCAAATTGCATTGCAAAAAAAAACTCATGGCAACACTAAAAATTATCATCGACACACGAACTGTAAAAAATGACTCTTCCTCCCCTGTTTATCTGCGTTTAATCCACCATAGAAAAACAATAAATATTAAAATTGGACTCTACATAAATGCAATGCATTGGAATAAAAAACTACAAAATGTAAAACATTCGCATCCAAATGCTAAGCGTTGGAACATCACCCTTACTGATAAAAGACTAAAAGCTGAAAAAATTCTTTTAGACGTTGAAAATGATGTAAACAACCTATCTGCACATGAATTAAAAGATAAAATCATTGAAGCATTATATCCGCATCGAAAAAAAGCAGAAAAACAAAAAAGGTATGGTCTATTTGAATTCACCAATAAGATTATAAAAGAATTAGAAACAGCCAACAAATATGCTACTTCAAGAACCTATCATTACGACATCTTAGCTTTTAAAAAATTCAGAAAAGGAAAAGAAATCTATTTAGATGAAATAGATTATGATTTCTTAAAAGCATTTGAAGCCCATACACTTGGAAGAGGTGTTAAATTAAATGGTGTTTCTCATTACATGAAAACTCTTAGAGCTGTGCTTAATAGAGCAATTAGAAGTGGTGTATTAGATCAAAATAGTTACCCTTTTAGATTTTACATAATTAGAAGACAAAAGACAATCAAAAGAGCCATTGACAAATCATACTTTACTAAGATCAAAAATTTAAGTCTTAACAAGGAAACCAAGCTTTGGCATACTCAAAATTACATTCTATTTATTTTCAATACTCAAGGGATGAACTTTAGAGATATGTCCCTATTAAAAATGGAAAATATCCAGGGAGAAAGATTAGTCTACATTAGAAGAAAAACCAAAAGAATTTACAACATTAAAATTACAGCAAAAGCAAAGGAAATTATTGATTATTATTCCAAACGTTTAGAAAATAATCCCCATCCTCAGCAATTCCTCTTCCCTATTTTACCTCATAGTTATGGAAACAATAATGAAAACGACACGAAGATGTATAACAGTGCGCTTAAATACATGAATGACCTTTGCAACATAATTGGTCAGCTATGTGGATTGAAAACTAGATTAACTACTTATGTAATACGACACAGCTGGGCGACAATTGGCAAAAAGATGGGTATTTCTACCAATGTATTACAAGAGGCGCTTGGACACGCTGATTTAGCAACTACAGAAGCTTATTTAGATAGTTTTGAAGACAAGGTAGTGGATGATGCAAATAGCAGAATCACTAAATAAGAAACATCTTGTTACTTTTCATAAAACCTAACTAAAAACATTAATTGTGCAATTAAATTAAAAACTCAATAAACTGATTAACGTTTTTTTCAATAAATAGCAACAAAACCAGCTTCTTTCATTTCACTCAAAATAAATTCCATGTTTTCAAAACACCCATCTTTAAGTTTAGAAAAGCCATTTTTTTTATCTAAAAGATGTTCATTATAAACATGTTCTGCATAACCCATTGCAGAACACTCATCAGAATCAAGTAAATTTTTGTCATCCATCATTTCAGACAATATCTGAATAGCAGGCCACAAAAAATAAAAACTCGCATAATGAAGAGCTGTTGTTCCTGGAGTCGAATTATCTACACAAAGCTTGTCAAATCCGTTAGAACGATGATTGGGGTTACATCCGTAATCTAACAGGGCTTTTAACACTTTAGTATCGCTAACAAAAAACAATAAATTGCATCCAAATGAATTGATGTAATGATTTAGATCCATTCCATCGGAAGTTATTTTATTCAATACCTGAATTATTGTTTTTAAAGAAACTCCACTAACACAAAGATTATGAACCCTATTGACTTCATTGTAACATAAGCCGAAATCATTATTTTCTCCTAACTTATCTAGACCTGTTACATCAAGATTTCTAAATTTATTATGTCTTTTCAAATAATTCAACTATGAATAAATTTATTTTTCATCATTAGATAAACTATTAATTAAAATATCTAACTGTTCGTTAGATGTTTTAATTTCAATATTATTTAAAAATCTTTCATTGAATAAACTCCAAATTATAAAATGACACAACAAAAATCCAAAAGTTGAAATGTTAAAAAAATAACTAAATATTAGTCCAGGAAATAGAGATAAATTAAAATAAAACATTTTACAATTAATTTTCCTTAGCACCTTAAAAAATATAATGTAAATTTTAATTTTAAACTTTGATTTAGATTTGTAAAAATTAATTTCATCTCTTGTTTCTTTAATCATAATTCTATTTTTAGAAAGAGCGGAAATTAAAGGAATAAAAGAGCTTAAATTGAATAAAGAATCAGTTGAAGCTGTTAGCTTTTCTGAATTAAAAAATATTTCTATTGATGACATTGAAAATATTGTAGACTCATCATCTATTAGCGCACTATCCATTTATTCAATTAAAAAAGAAAGAAAAAAGAATTTCAAACGCACCTATTTAGCTGATTTAGAAAGACTTATTTTGGAATGGACTAAAATAAAATCTATTGATTTAGAGAATTGTTTAATTATTCCCAATCTAAATTATTTAAGCCTAAGCTCTAATAAATTAGAAAAAATTTATTTTGATCAGAATTCGCTCTTAAATATTAACTATTTGGATTTATCATTTAATAATTTTCAGGATTTTCCTAAAGAAATTTTAGAAATGAAAAATATTAAAAAATTATTTTTAATGGGGAACCCTTTAAACGATGTCCCAGAAGGTATTTCTAACTTAGAAAAATTAGAAGAACTGTCTTTGCCTTTTAGAATAACAAAAGAAAGAATAGAAGAACTTAAAGCTAAGCTGCCAAATTGCAAAATATATCAAACACCTTTTAAACCACGAGGTCGTTACTTATGATAAAGAACTATGTTAAATAAAACGACACGCCAACACAGTATAAACTAAATTGAATAACTTAGTTTATACGCAACGTTGTAAGTTATTAATGCAGAAGGAGAATTGATAGATCTGTAAAAAACAATTATGAAATTCACATGCTGAAAAGCCTACTAGCAATAATTTTTATTTTTCCACTTATTGGCCATTCTCAGATTTCAATGAATTGTAATAAAGTTTATTTTGAGGAGATAAGTAATTATGTGAATTTTAATGACTCGGTAAAGTTCAATTTATCAGATAGTGCAGATACAGGAGTATCATTAAGGTGTTTGGAAGATACAGTTTCAATAATTTCATTTGTTCTAAATAAAGAAGAATTTTTAAAATATAATATCAAAGATAGTTTAAACGAAATGGATAAATTGTACAACATAACTGAATCAAATCTAGTTAATAACACAAAATACCTCAATAAGATTAATCCAGACTCTATAATAAATCCATTTTATTTTCCACAAACAGCTGTCCTAACTAAAAGGTCGAATTATGTGCCACTAGAAGTCTTAAAATTATACTTTGTTTCGGCTCTTTATTACAATGATTTTTCGTTTAAACGTAAAATCGTTCTTGTAAAGGGAAAGAAAGAAGCAACAGTGAATTATAATCTTGAAAAAGACATTCCGCGTAACAAATATGTATTGGAGATTGTAAATCAAAAAATTATTGATACAGCGGCAAAATCTTATAATAAATGGAGAGAACTTGTTGAATTAAAAGGATTGGATTATGTGAGAAAAAAAGGAATTTCCCCATTGCATTTTGCAAAGAAAGTTAAATGGAAAGATTAATAAAACAACTTACAACAATAGCTAAAATAAATAAACCTGCCAACCACACCGTTTTTACTTATTTTAGCTGGAACGTTACCTGCAAGCATAGAAAGAAATAACAAATAAAAAACTCGATTATTTAGGCATTATGAAAATATACAAATGGTCATTTAAACCTTATATAGCCTTACTGATTATAATGTTTGCTTCAATATTCTCCTATGCTCAATATGATAGCATTCCCCATGATGGTATGGAAAGGACATTCTTGTTGCATTTACCAATTGGATATAATGACTCAACTGATATCCCATTGATTGTTGCAATGCATGGTGGGTTTGGAAATGCCTACAGCATTGAAAATCAATCACAGTTAAGTGCAAAAGCGGATGTTGAAAACTTTATAGTTGTATATCCCGAAGGAGTTGTTGGGGGCCTTTTAAATATTAGTTCTTGGAATGCTGGATGGTGCTGTGGATATGCAAGTAATTCTAATGTGGATGATGTTGGATTCATTGATGCATTATTAGATACTTTAATCAATTTATATGCGGTTGACACTAACCGTATTTACGCGACAGGAATGTCAAATGGGGGTTTCCTGTCCTACAGGTTAGGTTGCGAATTATCAGAAAGAATAGCGGCTATAGCTCCTGTTGCGGCATCAATGAGCATGGTTGATTGTATTCCTTCACGTCCCGTACCCTTAATTGATTTTCATTCCTATTTAGACACACATATTCCTTATGATGGAGGTATTGGTAGTGGTCCCTCAAATCACTATAATCCACCTCAAGATTCGGTGTTAAATATATGGGGAGAAAATAGTAATTGTGTTGATTTAAATGATACGATTATTCATAACTCTCAATACACATTTATTAAATGGACATCTTGCGATTGTAATTCTGAAGTTCACCACTATATCACTCAAGATGGCGGACATTCTTGGCCAGGAGGAGTACCAACGTTGGTAGGTGACTCTGTTTCGAACTATATAAGTGCCACTGATTTGCTGTGGTCGTTTTTTCAGCAGTATTCGCTTGAATGTAATACTTTATCCGTAAGTAATGAGTTTGTAGAGAAAAAAAGAGTTCTCGTTTATCCAAACCCAACAAATGGACTACTAAAAATCCAGTCTGAACTTAATTATGAACAAATTGAAATTTCTGTTTTTAATATAACCGGACAAAACATGTTTAACGTGAAGAACAAGACAGAATTAGATATAAGACACTTACCAAAAGGAGCATACTTTGTCGCTATTAAGCTAGATGAAACAATTAATATAGAAAACATAATAAAAATAGAATAGCCAACAGGTAACACTATGTAAAATACATTAAAACGCATTTTACACTTAACGTTATAACCAATTAAACAAAAAAAAATTGCAACTATTTAACAATATTCAATCTGAACTAATTACACAAATTGAAAAATCAACGAAAAGTATCAAGATTGCTGTAACATGGTTTACCAATCATGAACTTTATAGTTCATTATTAAAGAAATTAGAGAACCCAAATTTCAATTTAGATATTATTGTTTTAAATGATAGAATTAATAACAAATTAGAAGGCGTCAACTTCCAAGAATTAATAAATCAAAATGCAAATTTTTACTATTCAGAAAATGAAAATATGGTACACCATAAATTTTGCGTCATAGATGATAAAATAGTAATTACTGGTTCTTATAATTGGACGTATTACGCAGAAAATAGAAATTGGGAAAATATTGTAATTATTTCTGATGAAGATATTGTAAAAGGTTTTATCTCAGAGTATGATAAAATAAAAGATTCTCATAAAAAGATAACAGATGTAAAATCAAGTCGAAAACTTGGTAATGCTATTAATTCAACTGATTATTTAACAACTGATTATTCTTTCCAAGCTGAAGTTGAAGAGAAAAAAGGTAATGATATCGCAGTTGCCAAGATTTATACAGAAATATTAAAATTAGATAATAAAAAATCACCTGTTAAAGAGGCTAGGACAAAAATCATAAATAAAATAAATAGCCAAACATTTGAAACATGTCCCTTTGAGATTGGAATTCAATTTCAAAACGGTTATTCTAAAGTTATTCCTGCTTTTACTCCTTTGCCAATAACCATAAAAAGAAAAGGATCAACACCAATAAATAATGCAAAATCGCTTCAAACAACTATACAAAAATATGATTTTCGCTATCGAACAATCCTTCAATTTTCATTAGATAATATAAAACCTTGCCCAATTAATACAGAAAAAATTGAATACACATTGACAGTAGACAAAAAAGGTATTTTGACTATTTCTTGTATTGAACTGAATGGATACAATAGAAGAAAAACACTTAGAGTAGAATTAAAAAACTGGTTATAACAATGTATATACGCCAATCGCCGCTATGTGCGGCGACTGCGCATATACGAGACCGTTAGCACCAACCTGATTAATGACATGGATAAATCGGAACGCCTACAACAATGTTACCTCTGTAAAGAGCATCAGGTGAAGTCCAACTTTACCCAAAGATTAGACGACAGGTATTACAAAATGTGTAAGAGTTGTGTTTCTAAAATACTTGAAAAAAGAAATGGGAAAAATAAACTAACGCATACAGCGACTCACAGAACCTGTTATTTGTGCCTTCGACATCTCCCAACCACCTCATTTACCAAAAGGAGTTCGGGTACATATTTTTCTGCTTGTAAAGATTGTAATCGTAACGTTTTTAGCTCAAGAAGGAGAGCGAGAAAATTAAATGCGGAAGGCGAATTTTCAACCAAAGAATGGAGGGCATTATTGTCTTTAACTAATGCATGTCCGAGTTGTAATAAACAATGGAAAGAAATTCCTTTGCCACCAAGGCGAACGGGTGTTGTTGATGCAGATCACATAATACCTATTTCTCGAGTGGGTAGCAATTGGATATCAAACTCAGCCCCTCTGCTACTCATGTAACTCTTCTAAAGGCGATAAAATTGGTGTTTTCTTTAATGGAAAATTAATAGAAACCGAAAAAAGTATCAAATTGAGTAATGGCAATTGGACTTGGTTTTTTAAAAAAAAAAGACAATGTTTCAAAAGAAGAAATTGAAAATGAGGTTTCTTCTGTTATAGGCGATTTTGTAAAAGTAGAATGGTGCTAACAACTCCTATACTCCATCACTGTTTATTTTTCAATGAAATTAAATTATCTTTATGATGCGGCGATAGTATAGCTGCAAAACGTTACCTGCAAGCTAAAAAACGAAATAGACAAAATATGGACTTATACAATCAAGGCGACTTATTCGCCACCAACGAGCTTAAAAAAACCGAATTCGATTTACCTGATGCTGATGTGACTTTTTATGAAAATTTCTTCTCACCTGCTGAAAGTAATAGATTGTACAAAAGCTTGACCGATAAAATTCAATGGCAACAAGACCAAATTAAATTTTACGGCAAACTAATTGATTTACCACGACTCACGGCTTGGTATGGCGACCCTGGGTTTTCTTATTCATATTCTGGAATCCCAATGAATCCACACGCCTGGAATGAAGATTTATTATTTATAAAAGAAAGAATTGAAAAGGAATCAGCTGTCGAATTTTCAAGCTGTTTATTAAACCTATATCGCTCTGGAAAGGATAGTGTAAATTGGCATCAAGACAATGAAAAAGAGCTTGGACAAAATCCGATAATTGGTTCGGTTTCACTTGGAGAAGTAAGACCATTTCAACTCAAACATTTGGATAGAGAGGATTTAAAAAAAGTAGATATTCCTTTAACTCACGGTAGTTTTTTATTAATGAAAGGGGCAACTCAACATTATTGGAAACATCAAATTCCAAAAACCACTCGACAAATTAATCCAAGAATAAATTTAACCTTTAGAATAATTAAATAATGTACAATGAAATTCTACAAGGTGTAAAAAGCAAACACTCTTTGACCTCAGAAAATGCTATCAATAATCACCTTCAAAACCTACAAAATCAAGTTAAATCACTTCGGCAAGCATTCAAGGTTTTTCCAGTTCGATTTGACTACACAGATGTAAAAATTCAGCAGGCATATTTGTTTGCTTATTATCCACATTACACTGAATTACTTGAATATGCCCTTAATTCAGCAAACAGCAGTCTAAATAATAGCTTTCCCTCGAAACTACTTTTGTTTGGTTCAGGACCTTGCCCTGAGATAATTGGTTATCTTAAATTCTTAAACGGACAAAATCAAATTTCAAGAATGAATTTGAAAGTTTCAATTTTCGATATAGCTTCAACTCATTGGGAATATAGCCGTGATATTACATTTAATTATATAGTCCCAAGCTATACAAATGTTCACACTATTTCAAAATGGAGATCTAAAAATTTTAGAATAAATGTACCATTGGACAACGTAAATTTGTCTGAACCACAGCTTGTAGTTTATCAAAATTGTTTAAACGAAATTGACTTATCTGATTACGATATAATTAAATCAAACTTTGAAAAACTATTTGATAACCTTCCCTCAAAGAGCATAATTGCAATTATTGACTTTCACGAATATCCAGATGTAGTAACTTTAATAAGTGCAATTCAAGCAAATATATCGTCTAAAAGTGGCTTTGTCCTTTTGAGAGATATAAATTCAGGCGTAATAAATAAAAGGTCAAACTACCGAAATCCTCCGCCAATAATTAGGGAAAATCTAATGACAGGAATACCTTTTGAAATTCAAAATGGTCTAATACCAAGAAGTAAAGTGAAATTCACATACTCATTAATAAGAAAAGAATAAAAGCCAAAAGGTAACAATGTATAAAGTGCATTAAAATGCCCTTTATACCAAACCGTTGTAGCCAATACAAAAAAAACATAAACCGAGTATTAAAATTGAAAAGGAAAAGGAAAAGGAAATTAAAACCCAATCGAAAATAGCTCTTTTTTTCCCTATTTTCTTCAAATGCAGATAGGGTGCATAAATAGATGTTTAATTTGCAGCATGTATAATTAAAAAAAATAGAATAGTATGGAAAATTTAAATGATTTAATAATTCAAAATGCAAGACCATTACCAGTAATAATATTAGCAGATATTAGTGGAAGTATGGCAAGTGACAATAAAATAGGCATTTTAAATAATGCTATGAGGGAAATGATAGATTCATTGAAAGATGAAAACTCATTGAGAGCTGAAATATATTTTTCTGTCATAACATTTGGCGGAGATGTTAAGCCTCATATCAATTTTACAAAAGCAGACGAGATAAATTGGATTGATTTAACCGCAAACGGGATGACTCCAATGGGAAAAGCATTTGATGTTACAAAAACACTTCTTGAAGATAAGACTATAATTCCAAGTAGATCTTACGCTCCTACTCTTGTGCTACTCTCAGATGGAATACCAACAGATGACTGGGAAGGTAAATTAAATCAACTTTTGTCATCTCCTAGAGCTTCCAAAGCATTTAGAATCGCAATGTCAATTGGAGCAGGACAAGATGGTAAAACCGTATTAAAACAATTTTTAGGAGATTCAGAATTAGATGTTTTTGAAGCGGTACAAGCTAGAGATATTAAAAAATTCTTCCGTTTTGTAACGATGAGTGTTTCGCAAAGAGCAAAAAGTGTCAATCCGAACCAACCAGTAAGTGTAAGTTTTGACGACTCCAATGAAAATCTTGATGATTTTGAATTTTAACATATGAATATACACTCTGCAATAATTAAAGGACCAAAAAAAGAGAAACTTCAAGATGCTCTTGGTATAATTAACCAAAAGCATTTTAACCTTTTTATTGTAGCGGATGGACTAGGCTCTTCTAAAAATAGTGATTATGGAGCAAAAAAAGCTATTGTTGCAGTAGAAAAAGCGGTTAATCAATGGCGAAAGTTAGAGAAAAAAGAAATCAAGGTTCTCATACAATTAATTCATTTTTATTGGAATCTTTTAATTGGTGATTCTGATTTTGAAAAGAAAGATTGTTTAACAACATGCTTATTTGCTTATATCGATAAAACCAGTAAAATCGTCCTATTAGGGCAACTTGGAGATGGCTTATTATTAATTAAATCAAAAGGAGAAACTGTATTCGTGAAATCAACTGAAGATTATAATTACACAAAATCGCTTGGAATTTCCAAATCATATAGCGATTGGAATATTAAGAATGTTGCTTACGATATTAACGATTTCACTCTTTTAGTCACAACAGATGGTATTTCAGAAGATCTGCTTGAAAATAAAGAAGATGAATTTGCAGAATCAATAATTCAAAAAATGTTAAATCTTAAAAGAAATAAAAGAAATAATTATTTGAGTCAACTTTTAGAAAACTGGCCAACAAAATTTCACTCTGATGACAAAACAATTTGTATAGCATGGGAAAAGAAAAAATAATAACAGGTACAAGTTCTGGAGTAAATTATACAATTGAAAAAGAAATTGGCAGAGGTGGTCAAGGCCGTGTTTTTTCAATTATAGGAGGAAAATATGCTTTTAAATTAATAGGAAAAAAAACCAGTTCAAAAGCTCAATTACTCAAACGGAAAATTTCATACCTAAAAACTAGACCAATTCAAGATTTGCCAATTTCTATCCCCCTAGAACAAGTTGAAGGAGAAGCATTGGGGTATATCATGGAAATGGCCACAGATATGATTCCTATTGAAAGTTTAATAAAACCAGATTCTGAAAAGAGTTTTTCAAAATGGTGGTATGAAACTGGCGGTCTTAAAAAGAGGATTTTAATATTAAAAAGCATTTCTGAAACTTTAGCAAAATTACATTCAAGAGGATTAGTTTATGGTGATTTTTCGTTAAGCAATATTTTTGTATCGAAAGACAAAGAGTACTCTGAAATCTTTTTTATTGACTCAGATAATATAACACATGATTCAAAAGTAGGAACAGCAGTTTTTACTCCCAGTTATGCTGCACCGGAAATAATACAAACAGCTAATCATCAAGCAACCAGTGGCTATGATACTTATACAGATAATTTCTCCTATGCCATAATAGCGCATCAATTACTTACATTAAACCATCCCTTTATTGGTGATTATGTAAATGAAGGAGTTCCTGAATTGGAAGAAAAAGCCTATTTAGGTAAAATTCCTTGGGTGAACCATAGTTCAGAAAATATAAATACTACCAACAGTGGTATTCCATCTTCTTTAACCATATCAAAAAAGATGATGAATGCTTTTCAGCAAACTTTTGAAAATGGAATTACTCAAAAAGTAAAAAGAACAAGTTCTTTTAAGTGGACAGAAATATTATCAGGTGCTTTAGATGCAATTATTGAATGTGCTAATAATTCGTGTAATCAAAATTTCTTTTTTTCAAAAGATTTGATGTGTCCCTTTTGTAAGGACCAAATGAACTTTGTTGGAATGGCAAGGGTTCATCCTTTGATAAAAAAAATGAAAGATGAAGTTAAATATGAATTTTCAGTAAATCTTGATGATATTAAAAATATTGGTGAAGTATTGAGTGTTAAAATAATGACGCCTAATAATTATCTTACATTTTGTGAAAATGATTTTCATCTAAATTCTTCAGATAGACCACTGTTTAAAATTAAAATTAGCAATGATAATATTTTTATAAAAGGTATTAACCTTAAAAGTGTTTCAATAATTTCTGATAAAAAAAATAGAGGGTTAATTGATATTACAAACGAAATAAAAGGGAATATATCTGATGATTTTATTTTGTTCTTTGATGATTTAAATAAATATCAAAGAATTTTAAAACTTAAAAAATATTCAATATGAAAACTCAACACATATTTAAAGGTAAAAAGGATGAGATTAATTTGAGTATTAAACCTTCTGTTAAAGGAGAATCATTTAAAAATGTTAAATACATACCTGTTGAAATTACTTATTCACAAGATGCATATTGGCTCCTGATTGATGCCGATAGAACTGAAGTCAATGGATTGTCTGCAAAAGACAATGCTGAACTCGAAAGAGTTGCCCAAAGTAATAGTATTACCTTACTTATTACATCTAAGAATTTTAAAGCTGAAATAAAATCAAAATTACTAACCGGAATTGTACCCGTTCCAGAGGGGATTGAAATAGGACTTACAGATATTATTATTGATGATATTAACAAACGATATTCTCGACAAAGAGCACAAAATAAGCATACTGATTGGTTGTCAGAAGAGTTAATAATTCAGGATAACGATGAGAAACAAATGCTTCTTGATAATTCTCCTGGAGCTTCTGGATTCCGAATATTCGGTAAGACAATAGCAATTGACGTAAAGAAAAATGATAATGAAAAATTTGAAATTATTAGAATCGTAAAATGGAATAATCGATTTAATCCTACCTTTTTACTTAAAGGGAATATTCAAATAAAAGATATTTCAAAAACAGCAACATTAAGACAAAACACAGAATTAAAATTAAATAGAATTGACTCAACTGAACGATATATAAAAACTTGGGAAAGCTATCAGGAAAAAGAAAAGGAAAGTAGCATTAAAGAAGTTGAGAAAAGAGGGTTTCTTACAATAACTCAAATAAAAAGATTATCAGAAAGCAAGTATAAATTAATCTTTGATGAAAATGAAAACACAAATAACTGGCTAGAAATAGAAACAGGTTCTTATATTGATTTAAATAAAAAACAAGAATTCCCCAATTTTAGTTCTTATGAGGACAGAAGCAAAGAAAAGATTATTTGTAATATAACTTCAAAACAAATCAACCACCTAATTGTAGAAACAGAAAATGAAATTACTATTGATGACTCTTCAATCTATTACGCTTGTTTATCTTTATTAGGCAATGTAATAATGAATTCTAGAAGAACTAGATCGTTGGAAGAGATTAGAAATAATGCTACTCCAATGCCAGTTTTATCAGCAGTTTTAGAAGGAGTTGATTATGATTCTGTAACTAGAAGAAGAATTAAACCATTAACATCAAAAGTGAAAAAAGAATTTGGGGAATTTGGTCCAAATGAAATGCAAGAACTCGCTTTAGATGTTGCTATAAACTCACCAGACATTACAATTATCCAAGGTCCCCCAGGAACTGGGAAAACTAAAGTTATAACTGCATTAGCAAAAAGGTTAACTGAAATTTACAAAGATAATGGAGAAGCCCCTGAAATGAATATATTACTTACTGCATTTCAACACGATGCAGTAGAGAATATGGCATCACGCACGGAAGTTTTTGGGTTGCCCGCTATAAAATTTAGCAACACTCAACACCAGTCAATAGATGTTATTGAAAAATGGATTATTAAACAAATAGAAAAAATTGAGGCAAATCAAAACGGAATAGAACCCAATGACTCTGAATTAATTTATAATGATATTGTTTCATCTTACCTATCATACATAAAAACACTAAATCAAGAAAAATCCAAAAATGATTTAATTAAAATACGAAAAGAGAACATCTCAATTTTACCTGATGATATTTTAGATGATATTAGTAGCCTAACCAAGAAAGAGGTAAATACAGATAGTGATGTTAAGAATAAAATAATTGACAACATCAATAACATTAGAACAAATGAAGTTAGTTACAATGATGATGGTGACATAAATTTAAAGAGATTTCTGAAAAATCACAAAAGATATGAGGATGATTTACCAGCGATTGATAATAAATTAATAAAAGAACTTAAAAATATTTTAACCAATGAGGATGTATCTTTAATTGATTTCGAAAAATTTAGTAATATAAAACTAGAATTATTAGAAGCCATAAAGTCTATTGATATAAATAAAAAAATAAAACTATCAAATTCCAAAATTGAAAGTGTTTTTAAAAAACTGATTGATTTTTTTGCTCATAAAATACAATCTAACGGTTCTGTTTATTCTGTGCTTACTGAGTTTCAAAATGATTTAAATAGTAATAAAGATAGAGTTAAAGAAACCATTCAGAATTATGTGGCATTGGCTGCATCAACTGTACAAGGCAGTAAAGCAAAAAAAATAACAGCTATTAAACCAGATCCTTTTGATACGGTTATAGTAGATGAAGCAGCAAGAGCAAATCCTTTAGATTTATTAATTCCCTTAACTTCTGCAAAAAGAAGAATAGTGTTGGTGGGAGACCATAGGCAACTTCCTCATATTGTAGATAATGCCATACAAAAAGAATTAGAAGCAGATGAATCTGCTGCTAAAAATGTCTCTAAATTCCTTGAAGACAGTTTATTTGAAAGGTTTTATAATATTTTAAAGACGCTTAATGAAAAAGATGGTATACAAAGAGTGGTTACGCTGAATACACAATACAGGATGCACCCTGTAATTGGCGATTTTATTAGTAAAACTTTCTATGAAAAATATGGTGACCCTAAAATAAATTCAGGCACTGCTGCAGAAAAACTAATTCACAATATTTCTCAATACCAAAACAAAGTAGCAATTAGCATTAACATCCCCAACATCAAGGGAGAGGAAAAAAAACAAAACGGAAGTACATTCAGGCCAATTGAAGCAAAAGAATCTATTCGTAGAGCTAAAGAAATATTAGATTCTGACCCATCAATATCTGTAGGTGTTATCACTTTTTACAGCAGACAAGTTACTGAGTTGTTTATTGAAGCAGAAAAATTAGGAATGGCTGAAAAAAATAATAGTGGTGATTATATCATAACGAAACCCTATCAAAAAACAATAAAAGCTGAAGAGCGTTTTAGAATTGGTTCAGTAGATGCCTTTCAAGGTAAAGAATTTGATGTGGTAATACTCTCTCTAGTTAGGTCTAACAATATTCAAATCAAAAGCTCAAAAGATATTAGAAGGAAATATGGCTTTTTAACTTCATACAATCGTTTAAATGTTGCGATGAGTAGAGCTAAAAGATTGCTTATTGCTGTTGGTGATGAAGAAATGTTTAAAATACAACAGGCAGAAGAACACATTTTTGGACTTTTTGCTTATTACAATGAATTAATAAATTCCGATTATGGCCTTAGTATTTGACTACAGAAATATACAGATAAAGTTTATTTCAAATAAAACTTTGGACAGCAATCTCAAAAAAGAGTTAATTGTTTATCCCTTATTGGCTCATAAGATTTATGCTCCAGTAATTGATGATTTAGAATTAAACATCTTTCAAAAATATATTCTTTCAATTCTAAATAAAGGTAATTTTTCTTTAGATGAAATTTCTGAATGGTTAAGTTTAGATATAATACTAGTTAAAACTATAGCTGTTGAATTAGCGAATAAGGGGTTAATAGATATTAATACAATGATTATTACCAAAAAAGGTAAAGAGATAATTGAAGGTGCTTTCTCTTGGTTTAATAATGCAGAAAGTTTAAAAAAAGATATTCGGTATATTTTTCAAGATGTTTTTACTCAAGAATTATATCCTGTTGTTTTACCATTTAATAATTTTCAAGAAAACGTTAGGCTAGAAAAAGATCAGTTGATAATCGGCACAAAAGGAAAGAAAGATAAATTTCACTATGAATTGATTAATCCTAAAAATATCAATCTAAATAAGATTAGAAAACCTGAAACTGAAGAAATTTTAGATGCTCTGAATAGACATGTTAAAAAATATGCACCTGATTCGAAAAACGACATAAAAGAAGTACCAAATGCTATAAGTTATTTAGATGAAGAACCTGACTTATTTTATTGTGCCATATGGATTTCCTCAGAGCAAAATAATAAGCAAGAAGAAAACATAGAAGTTTCAGACCCTTTCAATATCTATGATGACACCTACTGGTTAAGAAGTAATGTGATAAAAGCAAAAATACAGAATGATACTTTAAAAGATGTTATACATAAGCTAGTTTATAACATTGAGGAAGAAGAAAAGAAAAATGTTTCTGAATTTATGCTTCGTTTTGATAAAGATCTTGACGAAGAACTTGGTCAAGCATTTGATTTTACTTTAAAAACAGAATTTCCAAAAATTTACTCAGCAGTCAAAGAGTATTATTTTGATATAAAATTTTATGAATTGCATAAAGACTCTACTCATTTAAAAAATGGATTCCGAAAAAGCCAAATTGTTTTGGAAACATTGTTCAAAGAAATTTATAATAGGTATAAAGATGATTATGAGGACGTAATACATAGTCAAACATATAACGGAGGTCGTTTTCATGCTTATAAAGATGAAATAGTTACAAAAATTAAAACAATTAATGAAGATGCACAAATTCCAAATTGGTATCATAAAGAGTTCAAAGATGTATATAATGCTTTAAAAAATCCTGATAGAGCTTCTTTGCGAGCATTGTTTATTGCATCTGTTTTAGCTTCTTTTTATAACAATGAAATTCCAATTTACAATATTTTAAATGAAAAAAATAATACATCAATATGCATCGAAAATATTGCAGAAAATAGAAATAAGGTAGGACATAAATATGTAGAAATATCAGATAAAGAAATTGATAAATATTTTGATGATGCAAAAGCTATGCAAAAAGAAATAAAAGAAATCATACAGATTTTCTTAAAAAATTATTAATGCAGATAGACTGCATTGATCTGTTTTACATTCGTAGTTGAATATAAAAACTAAAAGATATGGCAAGAAAAAAGAAAAGAGGAAGCACCAAACGTCAACCTCAAACAAACAAACAGACAAAGCCACAGCAGGTTAAAGTTGAAAACGAGAGGCAGATATCAGATAACCTGAATAACAAATTAGAGAAAGTTATTAATGATAATGAGATTACCGAAAACGAAGTTAAAGAAGTCGTTATTAATGAAGGTGAAAATACTGAGCCGGTAACATTTAAATCTGCACAAGATTTATATCACAAAGCCATAGTGATTGAAAAGTTATTAAACAAAAAAAAGGGTGAATATGAACGATTAAAAGATAAAGTTGAAAATGAAAAAACTTTGCTGGAAAATGAAAAAACTGAAAATGAAAAATTAAAAATAGATTTAAAAGAAAAGTTAGACAAGTATAGCGAAGAATTAATAGAAATAAATCAACTAAGGGTTGATGGAGGTTGGTCAAGTGTCATTGATAAAAAACTATTAGATCACTACCAAGAACAGTTAAAGGAACAAGAAAAAATACTACTTGATAAAATAACAGAATTAAACAAGAAACACACTAAATATATTTCAATCTTATCTGATGTTGAAGAAAAAAAAATAACAATAGAAAAAGAGTTTCAAGAAAAGATGACAGAAGAGAAAGAAAGGTTAGAAAAAATTTACCAAGAAAAATTCACTTCAAAAGAGAATGAACTTGACGTCCTTTCAAAAAAAATAGAAGAACAAAAAAGAGTTTTAGAAAAAAAACAAAAGCAACTTAATTACGAGGTTGAAGATTTTGAAGATGATAAAAATTTTCTAACTGATAAAGCAAAGAAAAAAGTAGAACAAGAAATTGAAGATTTGAATCAACAAATCAAGAACTTAAAAGAAAAGAATGAAGCTTTAAATATTGAGCAAGAATCATTAACAAATGAATTAAAATATTTAGGCACTTATAACGCTAAAGACGTTATTTCTGAATTAAGAAGTAAAGAGGAGGAGCTGTTTGAATTGAGAGAGAAATTAGAAACAAGCCCAAACATTCTGAAAATTGACGAACTAAAAAGGTTGCAAAAAGAAAAGAATGATTGGCAAAATAAATTAAGGGATATTGATGCTCAATTAAATAAATATAAGACAAGATACGAAAATCAAAAATTACAAATAGGAGAGAAAGAAAGGTTAGAGTTTCAAAAAGAAGAATTAGAGCAACGAATAAAATTACAACAATCAGCCTTAGAAGAACTTAAAGAAGAGGTAAATGAATTGACAAGACAAACGGAAGATAAAATAACTTTTGTCTCATGTTATGAGATGGATGATAAATACAAATCACCAGCGGAAAATTTAATCCCTAATAAAATTACTAAGGGTTGGCTAAAAGATATTCAACAGGCAATAGCACAGGTCACAGAAAACACATTGTACTACGATGAAAATACTATACGTTCTTTTATTGCAGGATTGGCTATGAGTAGGTTCTCAATTTTACAAGGTATAAGCGGCACAGGAAAAACAAGTTTACCCAAAGCCTTCGCTAAAGCAATAGGTGGTAATTTTGGTATTGTAGAAGTTCAATCTGGTTGGAAAGATCGACAAGATTTAATTGGCTATTACAACACTTTTGAAAAAAAATATTACGAAGGGAAATTCCTAAAATTATTGTATATGGCCGGTACACCAAAATATTGTGATAAGCCATATTTTATTATTCTTGATGAAATGAATCTTTCTCATCCTGAACATTATTTTGCTGATATGTTGTCAATAATGGAAGAAACAAACCCTGAAAAACAAGTTTTGACTATTAGCGACAAAGTAAAAGATACACCTAAATTAATGTTCGACCTTGAAGAAGGAGGAATAGGCCTTAAAGTACCACAAAATGTATGGTTTATAGGAACAGCTAATCATGATGAAACTACATTGCAATTTGCTCCGAAAACATACGACAGGGCTAATATTTTAGAAATGCCTATTAATATTGAAGCTTTTAAGGTTGAAAATGTTGATCTTTCAAAAATTTCAATGCCAAATAATAATGTTCTCGATTTCTTTAAATCTAAAAAAACAAATACGGAAACAGAAAAGAAAATCAATAATTATCTTGATGGTTCTTTTAAAACCATATGCATTAAACTAGGTATTGGTTGGGGAAATAGATTAAAAAAACAGATTAAGTTATTTACACCAGTTTTCGAAGCTTTAGAAGGGGATATAGCAAATGCACTTGACCATATAATTGCTTCTAAAATATTAAGGTCAATAAAGGGTCGATATGATTTACAAGAAACAATTTTAAAAGAGATGAAAGATGAGCTAGAAAATGGCTTCAATACTAATTTTAAAGGTGAAGCTAAAAAATCTTTAAAAATTGTAAATGCTGAACTAAGTAGATTAGAATAATATGATTGTTTTTGATAGAATATTAAACAAGGATATACTACTTTCCAAAATTGAAAGCCCCATTATATTGGGGAGGTATATATTTAAATCTGATCTGTTAAATTTTCAACTAAATGATTGTGATATAAAAAAGCAAGATTATTTAGTCCCTTGTAAAACTAATGAAGGAGCAATAAAAATAAAATCAGATAAAACTAAACTACTTTTTCAAGATAATGAATTACTCAATGAAAATGTTAGTTCTTTAATTAAACACACCCTACTTGATGTATCTGAGGAATTAAAAATTACTGAAGACTTATTAGAGTTAAAAAACATAAATATTCTATTAAGAAATTTTGATGAAAGATTAGAAATCTCAGAATTTGAATCATTCTTACAAAAAAAACTTTTTCACATTGAAGAAGTTTGTCGTGAACCGTCTTATTATTTAAAAAGAGAGATTGTAAAATTAAATGTAGCTAGGGCTAAAAGAATTCCTGTTAAAGCAATTAATTATTTAGCTGCACATACAGAAGATTGGTCGAGAAGAAGAATCCGTTCAGTTGAACCTCGTAAAATATTAACAGAAATAGTTGATTATGATTTAGAAATCTACGAAAATCAGGTTACTTCATCTTTCATTGACAAACTATTAGTTTATTTTTCGCATAGAATGGTAAATGAAATTGATATTATTGACAATTTTATTGTAAATATTGAACGCATCATAGAATCGAGGAAAAGAAGCAATTCCAATGAAAAAATATTTTGGTACAAAAAACTTGACAGGGACTATGAAAGACTTGGGAAAGCGGTTGATTCAATCGAAAAAAGCAGAGTTAAAATTGAAAAGATTAAAGATTTCATATCATCTATTCAAATGCGCTTATTTGGATTATTAAAAAGTGATTTGTATTTATCTAACTCTAGGAATAAAAATATTATAAGTCAAAAACTTAAAAGAACTAACCTATTTGATAATCACCAACATTATAGGTTTATAAAAATTTTGTGGAATAAGTTTCATAAGAAAGAAACACTAACTTGTCAGCAGAAATCAGAAGAAAATCAAGAGTTAGTACGATCCTTTACTGATTATTCATGGGCTCTTATTTTTAGAGCGCTATTTCAAATTGGTTTTATTAAGATAACGGAAACAAGTAATTTTTCCTTCGTCCTAACTAATGAAATAATACCACATATATCGATTAAATTAGGAAAAAATGAGCAGCAAATCATTGATGTTGTTATTGCAGGTAAACAAAAGCTAACTTTCATCCCTAATCCTTCGACAAAAGATAATCCCAATGCTTACCCTAGTAAAATTAAGAACAAATATTATTTTACAATAGTTGGCTCAGAAAGCCGGAAAGATATTTTAAAAATCTCCCCAACAGATATCAATAGTGAGGAACAAATATCGAAGATTCTTTTTAAACATATCCTAAGTTCGTATGCTGATGCATACTTATTTAAACTTAGTTCACAATCAATTTCTAATTTTAGCATTCTTAATGCTTGGTTAAAAAGCAAGAGCTCATTGATCCTTGATAAAGGGAAAAATGGCAAGATTGATTTTTGGTTAAATCGAAAATTGAATAAATATGAGATGAAAGAATTGGTCGATATTATTAATAAGCAAAAGCAATTCCTATCAGCTCGCACAGATATTCGTAGTAAACAATTAGTAAAACTAGAAGAAATAGAAAAAGAACTAAAAATTAAAGGCAAAGAACATTTTGAAAAATATGAAAACTGTATTAGTTGCTCTGTAAATAACCCATCTAATATTACACCTAATTATGAAGGAGGTTTTAGATATAAATGTAATAATAGAGGTTGTGAAGTTGATTATGGATTTACCGAAAAGAACACTTTTTACAAAGTGCCTGATTATGATAAAATAAAAAATAATCTCAGTGATGACATTAACGAATCTATCTTATTGAATGCCTTTGGCTTTGAATACTTATAGTTATGGGAGTTAACAAGAACGCATATATTAGATATCAGACATTAGATAAATGTTTTAGTAATCCATACAGGATATTTTTCATTGAAGATTTACTTGAAGAGGTCAATAAAGCTTTAGAATATATTAATGGCTATGATTCCGTTATAAAAAAGAGACAACTTTTTGATGATATTAAATTCATGGAAAGTGAATCTGGTTGGTCTTTACCTCTTGAAAGAATTAAGGAGGGCAGACGTACATTCTATCGTTATTCAGATACAAATTTTAGCATTAAAAATCAAAAAATCACTGACAATGAAGTAGATATTATAAATGAAGCACTTATAGTATTATCTCGCTTTAAAGGTTTGCCTCAGTTTGACTGGGTAAATGAATTAAGTACAAAACTAAAATCACATTTTGAACTTGATAATGCTCCTGAAATTATATCTTTTGACCATAATGAATTTTTAGAAGGTTTAGATTTCTTACCTACTCTGTATCAGAGCATTCTTAACAAATCTGTTCTTTTGATTGAGTATCAAGCGTTCCATATGGAAACATCCGTTAAATATATAATTCACCCTTATTATTTGAAACAATATAATAAGCGTTGGTTTTTATTGGGTATTAATGGGGAGAATAATCTTTTATATACAATCCCTTTTGATAGAATTAAGGAAATTGAAATTCAGAAAGTGGAATATATAGAAAATAAAACAATAAATTTTTCCGAGTATTTTGAAGACATTATTGGTGTCAGCAGAAAACCAGAAGATAATCCGATTAAAATTAGACTGTTTTTTAATCAAAAGACAGCCCCATATATTTTAACAAAGCCACTTCATGGTTCGCAGAAAAAATCAAACTACGATGAAAAAGGATTGACTATACAAATTAAAGTAATACCCAATTTTGAATTAAAGCAACTTATTTTATCATATGGAGATTCTGTTAAAATTTTGACTCCAGAATCTTATAAAAAGGAAATCTATGAAACAAATAAAAACAGACATGAATAGCCAAGTAGCTTGAAAAAGCCCATCAAAAGACAGGCTTTAAAGTCGGGGTGAATGGATTCGAACCATCGCTCTCGCGCCCCCCAGACGCGCACTTTAACCGGACTAAGCTACACCCCGAAATGTTTGCAAATAGCATTGCAAAAATATTATTTTTTGTATATTTAACTGATATACAATTATTTATTAACTAAATCTCAGGTCCCCCAGACGCGCACTTTAACCGGACTAAGCTACATCCCGAAATTGATGGGCAAATATAAACGTATTTTACATTGGGTCT
>Ga0114933_10001950_pt1 | contig 22151 bp, 21 predicted proteins | sample 4SBtaG_FD_89691 | JGI IMG/M metagenome (GOLD analysis project Ga0114933, IMG submission 89691) | Deep subsurface microbial communities from Kolumbo volcano to uncover new lineages of life (NeLLi) - 4SBTROV12_W25 metaG | ecosystem: Environmental > Aquatic > Marine > Volcanic | place: Kolumbo... | reverse complement strand
CTTTTTTGTTCTTGGAAAAAGGATTCTATCATTTTCATACTCACCCATGATAAATCTTGGCTCCCCAGGTGTCTAGCAATATATTTTGCTAGAAGTATCTTCAGTAAATTCTTAGATTATTTTTAACCACCCGTTCCCTTCGGTCACTAGAGAGCACAGAGAACACAGAGAGGGGGCTCATCCCTCATCAACTTTAAGCTGGAAAGTCCCCTTCAATTACCTTGAAAGCTTTAACCTGAAACAGTCTTCTACAAAACAGAATTTTCAGGATGAAAATTCCTCTGTGCTCTCTGTGCTCTCTAGCGCAGCGGGTGGTAAAAAAATTGATTTAAGACTGTTGGAAAAACCAGCAGAATCTATCCAACCATAGTCTTATATGATTTTTTAACGCAGAGTAAATGATCATTTTCATACTCACTCATCATAAATCCTTGCTCGAGCTCTGTCTAGCAATATACTTTGCCACAAGGGTCCTTAAATTTTTTCAACGCAAAGGCGCGGGAGGCGCAAAGAAACGCAAAGAAAACGATCTTTTTCAAAGATCATTTTTTAAGGAGTGAAGAACTATCACATGTAAATAAAGCAGACCCCTTTGCGTTTCTTTGCGTCTTTGCGTCTTTGCGTTGAATTTTTCAGTAAGCCTTGTCAGCAACAGTTTGTTTCCAGTATCCCCTCTCTTGCGGCTCTGCGTTAAATTTTTTCTAAGCATTTGCATCAATAGCCCTTGCACTCATCAAAAAAAAACCTTAACTTAATATTATGAGTAAAATTCCTATCACTATCGCAAAAGGCGACGGCATTGGCCCCGAGATTATGGACGCGGTCCTACATATTTTGGATGCAGCCGGCGCAAACCTAGAGTACCATGAGATTGAAGTGGGTGAAAAGGCCTATCTTCAAGGTTTTGAGACAGGCATTGATCCCAAAGTTTGGGATACAATCCGCTCTACAGAAGCCTTTTTAAAAGCTCCGATTACGACACCACAAGGCGGCGGCTATAAAAGCCTCAACGTCACCATTCGCACAACACTTGGTCTCTTTGCAAACGTAAGGCCTTGCATCTCTTACTTCCCCTTCATTCAGACAAAGCATCCTGGCATGGACGTTGTGATCGTTCGCGAAAATGAAGAGGGCCTCTATTCAGGCATCGAATACCAACAGACTCCCGAAATGACCCAGTCACTCAGACTGATTAGTAGGTCCGGCTCCGAAAAGATCGTTCGATACGCCTTTGAATATGCAAAACGGCAAGGCAGAAAGAAGGTCACCTGCTTTGCAAAAGATAATATTATGAAGATCTCAGATGGGCTCTTTCGCAAAGTATTTGATGAAGTAGCAGCAGAATACTCCGATATTTTGAATGAATTTTGGATTGTCGATATTGGCGCTGCCAAGCTAGCTGATTCTCCTGAACTCTTCGATGTCATTGTCATGCCCAACTTATACGGAGATATTCTCTCCGATGTAGGTGCACAGATTTCTGGCTCCGTGGGACTTGTCGGCTCTGCTAATATTGGTGAGCATGGCGCCATGTTTGAAGCCATTCACGGCTCTGCCCCAAAATATGCGGGCAAAAACATTGCAAACCCATCAGCTCTCCTTCTCGCATCTATCCTTATGCTCAACCACGTTGGAGAGTCGGGGGCAGCAAGCCTCATCCACAACGCCTGGCTGAAAACCATTGAAGAGGGCACTCATACCAAAGATATCTATAATGAGGGCTCAAGTAGATCTCAGGTAGGAACAAAAGAATTTGGAGAAGCAGTTGCTAAGAATCTCGGTAAAAACCCTGAGAAACTAGACCCCGTATCTTATGAAAAGCAAGAAAGTTTCAAAAAAATCACTCTCAGAGAACCCACTTCGAAAAATCGAGAGCTTGTTGGCTGTGATGTTTTCATCTATGCAAAACCCCCTCTTGAAAACTTCATTGATAAAATTGTGAAAGTAAATGCTGGAGCGCTGCACCTCACTCTGGTTACCAACCGCGGAGTCAAAGTCTGGCCAGAAGGGCAGCCCGAGACTTTTTGTGTCGATCACTTTCGCCTTCGCTTCAGCACGCCCGACTTCAAACCCGCATCTCACGACCACATTCTTCAGATTCTCCAGGATCTAAATCGCATGGAAATCGATGTCATCAAGACAGAGAATCTCTATCTATTTGATAAAGAGCCCGGCTTCAGCGGGGCAAAAAACTAAGCAAGTTATTCCGACTTTTCTGCACGCCATTGCAAAATAGTCGAGACTATTCTGCATTTCGCTGCAGAATAGTCAGGTTTGGTTTTTGCAATCACCTAATTTAGAGCGACTTATTGAACTCGGGGTTTTCGAGGTGTTTTTTGACTTCAGCTAAATAGCCGCAACCATACATTCCATCTAAAACTCTGTGATCAAAGGTTAGAGATAGATTCATAACAGACCTTACGCCGAAAGAATCATCCTCTAGAACAGCTACCTTCTTGTGAATTGCTCCCATTCCCAAAATAGCTACTTCAGGGTGGCGAATAATAGGTGTGCCGATAAGCGCTCCTGCCATTCCAAAGTTTGTGAGTGTAATGGAGCCATCTGAGATATCATCCGGCTGAAGTTCATGCTTTCTCGCTTTTGATGCCAGCTCCGCTATTGCTTTTGAAGTGGCTACAATATCGAGATGCTCCGCATGTTTAATCACAGGTACCATAACGCCTTGATCAACGCTGACTGCAATCCCTAAATTGACAAAACCTTTCATCAAGATTGTGTCATTGTCAAGAGATGCATTGATGAGGGGAAAGGCTCTTACAGACTGAGCCATGGCTCTTACAACGTAGGAAGTAATGGTGAGCTTAAAACCATTTTTCTTTAAAAAGGCCTCTTTCTCTTGTTTGATATACTTCATGATCTCTGTGACATCGACCTCTGATACGATCGATGCATGAGGAGCCTCATAAAAGGATTTGACCATGTTCTCCGCGATCGCTTTTCGAAGCGGAGTCATTTTCACGCGCTCTGTTTGAAGAGGACACTCATTTTTCGGTTTAGAAGAGTAGGCTTCCACATCCTTTTTGGTAAGTCTTCCACTCCCTCCTGTTCTCGGAATCTGATCGATTTCGCTTAAGGGAATATTCTTTTCACGGATCAATCTTAAAACAGCAGGAGATAGAAAATCCTTCATCTCATCATCTGCAGTCTCTTCTTTGGCTGTCTCCTTTTTTAAAGCCTTTGGTTTTAGGGGTGCTTTTGAAGATGCAACGAGAGCTAAAGGCTCACCCACTTGTATAAGCTGATTTACTCCAGCTATAATTTTACTAAGAGTGCCTGATGTGGGAGATGGGATCTCACTATTAATTTTATCGGTAGAGACTTCCAGGAGGGGCTCGTCCAAATCAACTTGGTCGCCTTCTTTTTTAAACCACTGAACAACGGTTGCCTCCGTAATACTTTCTCCCAATTTGGGAAGAAGCACTTCAATTTCACCTTTCATTATAACCTCAATGAGTAATTGGGTTAATTTTAAGTCATTTACATCTTAGGAAGCAAGTCTTAGGAGCAGGTCGTATTTTATATAAGAGAACACTCATTAGGATCTTTACCTGCAGCATTAGATTTATGATTTTGTGAACCTAAAATAGCTGTGATAAATGCTAACCCCGCAGCTTCCCCTCTTTCTGCTGCAATAATAGTTTGAATTTCTAAGCCTAGTTCAATTTGGATCGTTTCATTTTCAATCTTCTTAAAAAGAAGGAAAAGTCTTTGATCCTCCAATTTTTTTTCTCTAGCAGTAGTTAATATTTTTCTAAAAAGTGAACAACAATATTCTTCTTCTTCCAGGATCCTATTTATAAGTTCAGCTGCCCCTTCAAAATCAGACTTTAAAACAAGGGCGCTTATAATTTTATGGTATTGGAGAGATCTCTTTTCCTTAGAAAGGATACGATTAGCCTGCCTAATAGCGCCCCCACAATCTCCAAAATCAATTAATGCATCTATAATTCCTTCTCTCGAATCTTCAGGTATTGATGCTGATCTACGCATCACATCTAAATCTTCCTTCTCAGGTTCTTTTAGCTCATCTTGTCCGGCGGCAGCTTTCTCATCATCTTCTTCTATTCTTGCCAACCTAGGAGCCTGCCTGTGCTCCAGAGGAGCATTTCTTGCAGACAATAGAGCCTTAGTTTGGGACAAAAGCATATCCAACTTCGCATGACTAATAATTAACTTATTAGAGCTTTGAGAGTAATAGTCTTCTGAATCTTCTCTTACCCCCCTCACATCTCCACTTTTTCTTAGAGAAATTAAAAATAAGAGAATTTTTATCAAATTGTTAATATGCATGATCGGATTGAACATGAAAGCTCTCTGGACTTCTTCAGGGCAAAGCTTTCCCTCAATTGCATCAGATAATCTATTCTGTTTTAGATCAAGAGACTTTTTTTCTTCTTCGGAAACAACTTTAAGAAGACCTAGAGCGTGACGAATATCTCCCGCATGAATTAGGTTGCTTGCAACTTCAATTGAGGTATAGACACATTTAAGATTTCTGGTAAGGGATATTGCTACCTCAAATTCTTTTACTTGCAGAAGTGTGTGAATAATTTGGGATTTTGCAGTCAGGCGCATATACGGATTATATGTTTCACAAATAGCAAGAGCTCTCTTATAAAATCCTAGCCTAGTTAAGGTAACAAGCACATTTTTGTGATCATAATATCCGAACACTCCTGGTTGATGAGCTCTTTCAACAGGAGCCGTTATTAAACGTATTTCATCCAGTTTTCTCTCCCAAGACCGAACATCAACATCATCAAAAAATATTTGCCAGGCGGGAGGTTTAACTTTATCAATTTGGGTTATTAGATATGTTAGGTGAATGGAAGAAAAGCCATTTATTCTGCCCTTCTGCCCTTGAATAAACCTACATACTTTTAAATAAGTATGTCTCATGAGTAAATTCCACCCACGAATCTTTTCGAAGGAGATTTTTTCGATAGGGAGTAATATCTTATCTCTTAAGCTTTTCTGTGCTCCATTATCTAGGCCTATCGTTAATTGAGCTAAGAGCGATAAAACGATTTTGTGAGTTTTCCTTACTCTTTTCTGTACTTCCTCTCTGAGAATTTCAACCCCAGATTTTCTCTTTATAGCAGCAGCTGCAGGATTGGAAGGTGATCTAGTTACTCCTGCTGCCATATTAGGTTTCCTTGGGGAAGCTCAACTACTTGCCTGAAAGCTCCCTTTTTCCTATGAATTTTATTTATCGTGACATTGTTTTTTTCAAATCGGCTTTGGGGGTTTGGATGGGTGGAAAGCCACTCTTTAAATTTGCCCAAACAGCCCGAGGGACGGGGATGATTCCGAATAAATAGCTGTTGAAGATCAAGAGCGCCGAGCACATTGTAACCTGCATCAAAAGCAAATTTGATACCATATTCGTCTGCTTCATATTCTGCAGACCTGCTATTCATCAACATGTAGAGCTTAAACGCCTGCCTAGAGAAAAAGTTGTGAGCAACTTTGATGAGTTTTCTATAGCCTTGCAACTCTTCTACTCTTTTATCCGAACGCGCTCTTTCTTCCGCTCTTCCAATAAAGACATCTGCTACAACCTTTCCAATAAGAAGAGCCACTTGGACAATCAAAGTCTTTTCAATGCGCTTTCTTGTGTGGCCAATTGCAGAGTGGGCAATTTCGTGCCCGATTACAGCGGCGAGTACATCTTCATGGCTAACTTCCTCTCTTATGGAAAGATCGAGCCCATCTACCGCTTCTATGAGACCGCGATTAATCGCTAACTTTCCACCTGGAAGAGCCCAAGCGTTGATCTCATCAGAATCGAGAATTTGGATCTCATAATCAAAACGAGCATCCGGTCTTTGCGCAACCTGAGATATATTCCCCAAAATTATCTCCACCCGCTCTTGATATACAGAGCCGTGCATTACCCCGCCAGTACTTGCACAAGTACTGGAATACAAAGAGTTACCTATTAGCTTTTCTGCCCAAACAGGCAAATACCAAAGCTCTCTTGATCCAGTAAAAAAGTTCTTTGGCAAGATGAAATTATATAGAGCGAAAATGCGATCAAAAATAGCCCGAACAACCGAATAAACTTTATTTGTGATAGAAGATGCTAAATCAAATGTTCTGTTATAGACCCTAGATGTGCAATCCGATAATCCAACTGATATTGAGCTCATTTTTTCTCCTTATAACTGTGCCCAAGCAATTCCTACAGCAGTAAACAGAACCGGCTGATCATAAAATACCGTCACATCTCCAACCTTATACAAACTTTTTGGATTCAAGCTTGATTGAAAAACATCCTTTGCAAGCTTGTTACCTCTCAACCCTGCCCATGCAGCGGATAGTTTAAAATCCACTCTTCTAGACATTTTTGGTTTTGATAGAGATAAAGACTTTTCTGCAACTTCCTTGCCAAGAGCACATGCAAGCCCCATAAAAAGTCCAAATTGCAAAGAATAGATTCTTAAAAAAGTGCACGCAATTGTTGTGATCAAAGAGAGTGAACAAAAATTCAGGGTAGTTAATTTCATCTCATTTGCAAGAATGTGTTTTCCGGCAGCACGCTGATCATTATTCATATTTTGACGATTTGAAAGCGCGCCTGCAGCCGTCTGACAGCAACCATCGAACATGGTGGATAAGGGGGTAATTAAAGACATGAAAGATCTCCAAGATTTGATTTGGCGGAGATGCTACAAAACTAGGATTATTTAAACAACCCAAAAAAAATTAGATGTCGGAGTCCATCCAGGTGGAGTGGTGATAGGTGTCGAGATCAATCTCTTTTTCCTTAGAAGCTACGAATACGGCAGCGACCGCATCGCCCATAACATTTACCACAGCAGACATCATCTCTCTGATTCTGTCCACACCAGCAACAAGAGCAATCCCTTCTAAGGGCAGTCCCATTACACCCAAAACAAGAGAGAGCATCACAAGGCCCGTCCCTGGAATTCCTGCAGCACCAATAGCTGAGAAGAGGCAGACAAGAAATAGAACGACAATTTTTGTGATTCCAATCTCAATACCGTAAGCTTGAGCAATAAAGATAGCAGAGACCACTTGTCCAATCGAGCCGCCATTCATATTAATGGTAGAGCCTAATGAAAGAACAAAACCGGAAATATCCTCCGAAACACCCAAGTGTTTTTGAGAGCACTCAAGTGATACAGGAAGTGTTGCGCTCGAACTTGAGGTTGTAAATGCTAAAACAATCGCATCTTTCATCCCTTTGAAAAAGGGGTAGACCTTAACTTTAGCGAGATACTTTAAACAGAAGGTAAAGACAACAAAGAGCTGGATTAAACAGCCAATGTAGTTACACGCCAAAAATTTAAGCAGCGGCAAAAAGATTTTCAGCCCAATAGTACCCACAGTAGATGCTATCAATGCGAAGACACCGTAAGGAGCTAGAAGCATGACAAAGTGGGTCATTTTATGCATCGTTTGCGAGACAGATTCAAGCAGATTGACTAAAGGCTTACTCTTTTCGCCTGTGAAAATCATCGAGACGCCGAGGAAAATGGAAAAAATAATGACCTGAAGGACATTTCCATCACTGAAAGCTTTAAAGGGATTAGATGGAATTAACGATAAGAAGAAGTCGCCGAGCGCAATTTCACTCTGATCAATCGCCTCTATTTGAATGTTTGTCAGGTGAAGATCGACTCCTGGCTTTAAGACCATCGTCAGGACTAACCCTATAGCAATCGCGATAAGAGTTGTCAGGATATAAAATACAAGAGTTCGAAGTCCTACGCGCCCAAGCTTCTTCGGATCATCCATGTGGCAGATACCAACCACAAGGGAAGAGAAGATAATCAGGATGACTAGCATGGTAAGGAGATTAATGAAAACCGTTCCGAAGATAGCAAAAATCTCGGCCTTTGGTCCCATGAACAGACCAACAATGACACCCAAAAGGAGTCCGATCAGAATTTTTACCCAGCTTTTCATGACTTTGTCTCTTTATTAACTTTCGGATTATCGTTGATAGAACCTATTTTTTCAATCAATAAGTCCCAGTCCGCCTGTCCGTAAGTTATTAATAATTTTGAAACTGCCACCAAAATGGGAAGCTTTGAATCGAGCTTAACAGCGTCTTTTTCCGTGCAAACAATGCACTCTCCCTCTTTTTTTCTAACCTGTCGGTAGAGATTTTTCAAATCTCTCTCACCAAACTTACCGTGATCTTCAAAAAAGAGCTTCAAGACAATATTCACACCCATCTCTTCAAGCAAACTTTTGAACTTTTCAGGATTTGCAATACCGCAAAAGACCCCACATTTTTTGGGAGCGCGAGCAACCTTTCCATCCAACTGCTCAAAATGGGTGATTTTTTTTTGAACGCCTACAATAGGAGATGCAGAATATTTTCGGATGAGAGGAATCACATCCCTATGAAAGGAATTCACAACAATGAGATCGGCTTCTTTCAATCTTTTGGGAGAGTCTCTTAAAAATCCGCGCGGTAAAAAATGGCCCTGACCAAAGAGATCGTATGCGTTAAGTGTGACGATATCTATGTCTCTATGAAGCCGTCTGTGCTGAAAGCCGTCATCGAGAATGAGTACTTCTAGCTTTTCTCTCACAGCTTTTCTAGCAGATAGAGCGCGATCTCTTCCCACAAAGACAAAGGATTCAGGAACTTTTTTTGAGATGAGAAAAGGCTCATCTCCGATTTGACGGGCAGAAAAAAGCGGTCCCGAACCACTTGCTGCAATCACATTCTTCTTCTCTGCCTTTGATTGGTAGCCGCGAGATAGAACAGCTACTCTCTTTTTCACATCAGATAAAAGATGGAGAAGTAGGGGGGTCTTACCCGTCCCACCTGCAACAATTGATCCAATGCTAACAACTAAAGACTCTACTTTTTTAGCTTTTAGAACTCTCCAGTCATACAGTCTATTTTTTATAAAGGCGCCTATTCTCCAAAAAAGACTAAGAAAAAAGAGAAAAGAGATTCCTCTCTTTTTCTCCAAAATCATTTTACGAAAAAATGGATAGGTTTTAGATGGTTGCATGAACTTCCGAGAGAGCTTTCTTTGGACCAAAGAGGTTCTCTTCCACCATTTCAATAATGATATGAATCGCTGCCATATGAGCTTCTTGGATACGGTCCGACGTAAGAAAGCCCTCTACAATCCACTCAAGAGTGCTCTTTCCCTTTAATTTCCCACCCGTTTTCCCCAAAAAGGAGATCGTTGTTAGCTTCATCTCATTTGCTCTATCAATCGCTTTTACAAGATTAGGAGAGTTCCCACTTGTAGTGAGGGCTATAAAGATATCTTCGGGTTTGCCATATGCTTCCACCCCTCTTGAAAAAACAGAGTCATATCCCATGTCGTTTGCCGTACAAGTCAAATGCCCCGGCTCCGAGAGCGCAATTGCGGGAAGCGCTTTTCTTTTCTGCCTAAATTGACCGGTAAGCTCTTCTGCAAAATGCATGGCATCACAAAGGCTGCCTCCATTTCCTGCAATAATCAGCTTTCCGCCTTTCATAAAACAGCTAGAGATTAATAGGGCTGTCTTTTGAATAAATTGAAGCGCACTCTCCTCTTTGAGAGCTTTTGCCGCACGAATAGCATCTTCCACTGCTTTAAGAATATTATCTTTCATATTATACTCACTTTAAATTGATACGAATTTATACCCGGACATTTTAAATTTCCATGAAAAAAAGGTTCAACGTTTCAGTCGTGGGCTCTACAGGAGCTGTGGGAAAAGAGATCCTAGCGCTCTTAGAAAAAAGAGATTTCCCAGTAGAGACGCTCTCCCTTTTCTCCTCTCAAAACATTGCTCGTGCCTCCTTTAAGGACTCTGAAATCGTCTTTCTTGCAGCGGGCGCATCTGTCAGCAAAGATCTAATCCAAAGATTAAAAGCATCTAATGCTCTCATCATTGATTTAAGCTCTGCTTTTCGCATGGAAGATAACGTCCCACTCATCATGCCCGAAATCAATGGTCATCTCATTCAAAAAAACGCGCTTAATTCCTCTCCCAATTGCGTAGCTTCCCTGATGGCGCTCCCCCTTTTCCCCATTCACAAGAAGTGGGGCATTAAGCGCATCGTTGCAACCGCGTTTCAAGCAGCTTCCGGCGGCGGCAAAAAGCTTTTACAAAAACTCCATGACGATACAAAAAGCGCGCTCTCAAAAGAGACGAGCAAAGACCCTCACTTTTACGGCTTCAACCTCTTCTCTCACACATCTCCCCTTCTAGACTCAGGTTATGTAGAAGAAGAGAAAAAAATCATGGATGAGATGCGAAAACTTCTCAATGCGCCTGATCTCAAAATCAGCGCAACATCCATCCGCGTTCCCGTTGAAAGGGCCCACTCCATATCAGTCAACATCCAGTGCCAGGGAAAAATTTCTTTAGAAGAAGTTTATAAACTCTTGCATCAAACGAAAGGAGTTAGGATATTTGAAGACAGAAAAAATAATATCTTCGCAAGCCCGCAGGATGTTGTAGGGAAAGAGGATGTTTTTTGCGGACGCTTTCGCATCGATCCCTCAGAGCCAAATACGCTCGAGATGTGGATCGTAGGAGACCAGTTATTAAAAGGAGCTGCACTCAACGCAGTTCAAATTGCAGAACACTTAACGGAAAAGAAGAATGAAACTATTTAAGAAAAAAACCATCAAAGACCTATTACCTCCGCCAGTAAAAGCCTCGCACGGCGAATATTCCATGATCCTCTCCTCTCATGATGATCATTCTGCTCCCACAGAAGATATGATTAAACTAGGACTGAAAGCATGCGCAAAAGCCCAAGACCTAAAATTAGAAGAGTTAAAGGACCGCATACCAGAAGGGAGTTTCTACCTCTTTCCAGGTGAGCATTATCGCCTGCTCGCTGCTCTCACAAAAGTTCTACGCGCAAAAAATGTGGTCGAAATTGGAACCTCTACAGGCCTATCTGCACTCGCTATTCTCTCCTCTCTCACATCAAAAGCCCGCCTGACAACTTATGATGTCATCCCCTATAGCAAAATGGAAAATAGCTTCCTTACCAAAGAGGACTTTGAAGATAACAGGCTTGTACAATACACCGATGATCTTGCAGATGAAAAAATGATTCGCAAACACAAAAACGTTCTAAAGAGCGCAGATCTTATCTTTATTGACGCGGTACATGACGGCATATGGGAAGAGAAGCTGATGAAAAATCTAGCTAGCATCAAGATGAAAAATGCTCCCTACATCCTCTTTGATGATATTAAAGTATGGAAAATGCTCCAATTCTGGCGTGAGCTTAACATGCCAAAACTGGACCTCACCTCCTTTGGCCACTGGTCAGGAACCGGTCTAGTTAAGTGGGAAGCATAAGAGCACGCTAGATATAAACTCTCTTATTTGGAGGTCTATGTCTGGAAATTTTGAAGTCCACAAGTATGATCCAACATTAGCTAACAGCTGGTGCAGGATCTGTTTTTTTGATTTTTCAAATGGGGAGGAGCTATCCTCCCATAAAGCAATTAACGACGTATTCCATGTTTTTCATACGCTGTGCATCAGGGATCACTTAAAAAGAGATCCCACGTGCCCGATTTGTTCCAAGCGAGTTTACATAAAAGTTGCGCCCAAAAGAAGACCTCACCCGATTATCATACCGCCTAGATCTCCCCCTGTTAGAAGGCGTCTTAAACTTCTATCTAGCGGAAAAAAGGAGAGTCAGACCTAATTATAAGCTCTTCTTTTGTGGTAGGATGGATGAGAGTAAGCTCGCTATGATGAAGGTAGATGCGCTTTCTTTTTTTCGTACTACCATATTTAGCGTCGCCTAAAATGGGATGGCCGTGGTGCGCCAATTGAGCTCTTATTTGGTGATAGCGCCCCGTATGGAGTTCCACTTCAATGAGAGATTCCTCTCCCTCTTTCAAAATACGAACAGATAGCTCGCAGAGTTTTGCACCTTTTTCTTTTGAGACCCTTGCTCTCATGTGATCGTGCACAAGATAATCACGCAAAATTCCTTCCTTAGGTCTGCCTTCTACTTTTGCCACATAGATCTTTCGCATCCCCTTTTCTCTCATCTGCTCGTTTAGCCTTGAGAGAGCTTTTGAAGTTTTAGCGAAGAGGACAATTCCCGATACACCTTTATCTAATCTATGAACGGCATGCAAAAAGACTGCCCCTTTTTTGGCATACTCTTTTTTCACCCATTCTTTGATTTCATCTTCTAGATTTGCTCTTTCATCTGTTTGGGTGAGAATGCCTACGGGCTTTTCTGCTGCAATAATGTGATTGTCTGCATAGAGGATTTTAGGATCCATCTCTTTGCCTTAAAATTTCATAGAGAAGAAGGGTGGTAGCTTGTGCAACATTGAGAGAGTCAGCTTTGCCCCTCATGGGAATTTTCACATGGAGATCGGCTCTTTTGTACCAGGTATCGCTGAGTCCATACTGCTCAGAGCCCACAATCACTGCGACAGGGCCTGTAAGGTTTTCATGCGTAAATTCCTTCTTTGCATGCGGCGATGCGGCGACTACTTGAATATTTCGTCCGCTTAAAAAAGCTTCCGTCTCCTGATTGTTAGCGACGACCACAGGCTGCGTGAAAAGCGTGCCAATGCTCGCTCTTACAACATTGGGATTAAAAATGTCGGTACAAGGATCTGTGACAATCACTCCATCTGTGCCAGCTGCATCGGATGATCTCAAGATCGTTCCCAAATTGCCGGGCTTTTCAATACTCTCTGCCACAATATAGAATGGATTTTTCACCTTTTCAAGATCATCGATAGCTTTTTTTTGCTGCTTCACTATAGCCAGAAGCCCATCGGGACGATCTCGGTAGGAGAGCTTTTGAAAGATCGACTCTTTTAAGCGCACGAGCTCAGCATTGCTTTTTTCAATAAGTGCAGGTTCATTTGTTTTGAGAAAAAGAGAGGGCGCAAAAAATAGCTCTTCAATTTCCCAGCCAGCCTCGATACACCTTAAAAGCTCTCGATATCCCTCAACTAAAAAAGAGCCCGTCTTATTTCGATCTCTTCGGTTTTTGAGCTTTTCCGCACGCTTCACTCTCTCGTTTTGTGCGCTTGTAATTTCTAGGACATTTTCAAAATTGTGCATGATCCTACTGGAACCTCGAATCCTTTTTCCGGCGTTAATAACATCTCTTTAGCATCGCTCTCTTTCTTTGCAACCTGGCTCATCACTTGTCTAAGTACTGTGGGAGTAAAACCTGGCGTATGGCAAGAGAGAATGAGAAATTTTGCTCTTTTCGAAAGAAGTTTAAAACATCCTTGAAGAAGCGGCATCAAATCCCTTTCAATTTTGAAGACTTGGTTTTTTGACCCTCTTCCAAAACTAGGCGGATCTAAAACAATCCCCTCGTAGCTTTTTCCTCTTTTAATCTCTCTTTTTACAAATTGCATTGCATCATCTACGATATAGCGAATATTTGCCTTTTCTAAACCATTTAGAGAGGCATTTTTTTTTGCCCATTCGACAGAGGGTTTCGATGCGTCAAGGTGAACAACTCTTGCCTTTTTTCTCGCGGAGGCTATGCTGGCAGCCCCAGTGTAGGCAAATAGATTTAAAACCTGATCCCCTTCCTCTGTCATCTGATCCATCTCCTTCCAAATCATCTGATGATCAGGAAAGACGCCCACATGTCCAAAGTCTGTAGGCTCTAATCTAAGCTTTAAATCGTCAAACTTACACGTCCACTCTTTGGGAGTGCTACCTTGCCAACCATCTTCTCTAGAAAAGGTAGATCTCGCCCTTTTCCACAAATCGGGATTCTTTGGGGCCCAAATAGCGATCGGGCAAGGCCTAATTAAAATGATATCGCCAAAAGCTTCTAGCTTTCTTAAGTGGCCGCTATCGAGAAGTTGATAAGTCACTTAAAACTCCGGCTCAGTATTGTATTTGATAAGTCTATAGAGGGATGCAAAGACAAAGTTTGCAGTCATTTCAATGATACTCTTTCTGTCTCCTGAAAACTGCATCTTGCCGGAATAGACTTTTTCTCCCGCCTTGAGTGCAATCCAGACGGTTCCAACAGGCTTATCACCCTCAGCCCCGCCAGGGCCTGCAATTCCCGATACAGCTGCAGAAAAATCAGCACGCGTCATCTCATGGATTCCCTTAACCATCTGAAGAACCACAGTTTCGCTTACAGCTCCCTCTTTTTCTATCTTTACACCCAGCGCTTTCTCTTTCATCTCATTAGAGTAGGAGACAACCGATCCTAGAAAATATTTAGAACAGTCAGGTATTTGAGTGATTCTACTAGCAATTCTTCCCCCCGAGCAAGACTCAGCTACAGCAAAGGTCTTTCCAGCTAGGGTAAGCTCCTCATGAAGAGCTTTTTCAATAGAATCCCCTTCAAAAAGATAGGTACCGAGCTCTTTTGCAAGCGCTTCTTCAAGTGGTTTTATATCTTCTTTCGTTTTTGCTGTTAGCGTGATATCTACGAGATTTAAATTAGGGTAGATGCCAATTTGAACCGCATCATTTATCTTTTGAATCTTTCTCAAAACCTGATCTACTCTGGGCTCAGATAGCAGAGATGTGTGTAAATCCAACGAATAGATGGGCTCATCTAGAGGAAAATGCTCTTCGATATGGGGAAGAGCAGAGTCTACAAACATCTTCTCTAATTCCCAAGGAACTCCCGGCAAAAGAAGCACATGCATATCTCCTTCAGAAAAAATAAATCCTGGAGCGGTCCCAATAGAGTTCCTCATGATTTTTGCCTTTTCTGGCCTCATCATCTGATCTTCTAAGAGAGAGAGATCTTGAAATCTAGCTCGAAGGTCTTTTGCGACCTCTTCATCAAAAACAAGAGGAGAGTGAAAAAGCTCCGAGACTACTTGTTTTGTAATATCGTCCAAAGTGGGACCAAGGCCGCCAGAGATAATGATGAGATCCGCTTTTACGAGCGCCTTTAAGACCCCTTCTTTGATACTCTCATTATTATCTTCTATGACGCTGTGTTTGTGAGTTTGGTAACCTTTGTCTCTTAGTTTTTGGCTGATGAAGGAGGCATTTGTGTTGAGTACCTGGCCGCTTAAAATCTCACTTGCAATGGCAATCACTTCAATTTGCATAGTCACCCATCTCGATTTTTTCTCGCACAAGATGAGGATGTTTTAGCGTCCCTATCATTTTTCTTCCAATTCGCATGGGAGATACAACTCTCTTTCCCTCAATAATAAAAGGCGTAGCAAATGTATTATCTCGAATCCACTTTCGAAATTTTGTAAAGTGAGCGAAGTTAACAAACTCTTTTGTCTCAAAGAGCTGCTTATTTTCATCTTGAAAAATCCCTGGAAAGGCGAATTGAAGGCCCCAAAAAATCCTATCTACCGAATAGACATTAGGCCTAAAGGTCTGATCTACATGCGAATATCTAAAAAAGTGGGGGTTTACTTGAATGACAGGCCGTTTGATTTGCCAAAGAGCTCTCCCGTCTTTAGTCTTCACTTGGAGGAGGTCTTGAGAGTCACTGGTCCAAGCAGTTGCAAATAAAGAACTGGGCTCTTTTCCCTTGGAGAGATCTTCCAATCCCATTTGGTATAGCCCTATATAGTTATCTATTGGCACTTCCAGAGCATCTAAACTTAAGATCTTACCCAGAGGAAAGATTCGAATTCCCTCTAGAGCAGAAAAAAGATTCTCTAGCTCCTCTTTAGATAAAAAAACCTGTAGCTTTTGCCATTTAGACGCATGATATGACATCTCTCAAGCTTCCTTAACTTTATGTTTTGGGGAGAGCGACATTAAGAAGAGAGAGACGACCCCAAGGGTGATGCAAATATCTGCAACGTTAAATACCGGAAACGTATATCCCCAAAGGTTGACATGGAGCATATCGATCACATGTCCATAGATAAAATATCCCAAAATATTTCCGATTGCGCCTGAGATGATGAGAAGAAAAGCGATCCCTCTTGCTGGAATCTGATTAAAAAAGAGCGTGTAGATCACAAGGGCGAGCACAATCAAGATACGAAAAAGAAGGAGGTGCTCAGTGTATGAGGAAAACATTCCCCATGCAGCTCCTAAATTCTCAACATGGTTGATCGATAGGCTAATTCCTCCCAAAAAGTCTCTGAAAACACCAAAACCGCCAAAAGGATAAGAGGTATCCATCCAGCTCATCTTAGCCACAAACTTGTGGGTGAAATACTTTGAAAGAAGATCTATTACTAAAAGTAGGCCGAACAGGGTCCCTTTTCTTTTCATGAGGCTCCTTTTTCTCTTTCTAGCTTCTCTTGAGACTCAACTGTCATGGTGGCATAAGGAACTGCATCCAAACGTTTTTTAGGGATTTCATCTCCTGAAATATCGCAAATACCGTAATTCCCCTCTTCAATCTTCTCGAGCGCTCGCTCGATCTCCCTTAGAACGCCAAAACCTTTATTAGAGACTTCTAGATTAATCGATTTGACAAAGTCATCGGTTCCCTCATCTGCAGAGTGTTGCGAATATCCTTTAGACTCACCGCCCTCTTTCACTTCTTGATTTGTCTCATTAAGCACATGAACAAGCTCATTTCTCATTTTGAGAAGTGTCTTCTTATATTTTTCGATCTCATTTTTCTTTAATGGCATAGCGATCCTCTTCATTCTTAGGTGTATTACAACGAATCGCTTCCATAAGCTCATCGATATCTTTAAATCTCCGATAGACACAGGCAAACCGGATATAGGCGATCATATCGGATTTTTGCAAATGGCCCATCACTATTTCACCGAGTTCCTGTGATTCTACCACTCTCACCTGTTTTTCAATTAGTTGGTTTGTGATTTCATAAGCAATTTTGCGCACCTGATCGTGGCTAATCCTAGTATGCCTGCAAGCAAACTCTAATCCTTTTCTGAGCTTTTCCTGCTCAAAGTCTTCATAAGTCCCATCTCGCTTCTTGACCTGCATCGTCAGATCGATCGATTCAAAGGTCGTGAACCTTCTTTGGCACTTCAAACACTCACGTCTTCTTCGAACTGAGTTGATCTCACTTGCATTTCTAGAGTCGGTCACTTTTAACTCTTCGTGGCTACAAAAAGGACATTTCATCTGTTAATCGCTCGGTTTTTTGCCTATTTTAATCAATAAAGCATTTTTTTTTGAGCTTTATTACTCATAAAAACATAAGACATTGATACAAAGCCACATAAACAAACGCCTTCAATTAAAAATAGCCCCTTTTAAATCAAAACAAGCTCTCTAAAACACTCTTATTCAATAAATTAATTTACAAAAGCCAAATTATTTCCTATGCTGCAAATTAAGAAGTCTTCTTTCAGCATGAGCTGTGTGAGGAGCTTTTCAAATAAATGATATACGGAGTCCTGAAAGATGCGATTAAAATTATTTTCGACATTAGCCGTACTTGGACTTCTTTTGAGTTCTGCACATGATGCAGATGCTGCAAAGAGAAGACCAAGATGGGCAGAAAAAGATAAAGAAGTGGAGCAAAAACAGGCTCCAAATGGTTGTAAAAAAAAATGCAAGCCAAAAAAATGCGAAGAGCCTTGTGATGGCAGAGAAGAGTGTATTGGTTGCGGTCCTGGAATGGGAATGTGCGACGAAAAAATACCTCCTGCATTCAATGCCCCTGCAAGAATTGACACAGTATGTAGCTGGGATGTCTTCGGATCTGCTAGTTTCATTTACTGGCATGCAGCTCAACATGGAATGAGCTTAGCTCTAACCCGTGACAGTGAATCCCCCTCTAATAGAAAAGAGATTTTCCAAGATTTTGAATACAATCCTGGTTTCAAAGTAGCTTTCGGTGGAAGCCTTAGAAATCATGATGATGATTGGGTAGGTATGATCGAGTATACTCGTCTTCACTTCTCAACATCGAGAAAAGCGACAAGACCAGAAGGTGATGATTCTCAAATGAGAGCAAGCGATCTCTTTATCAATGAATTTTCTCTTGAAGGTATAGATGTTTTAGTTGCATCCGATTTGGAAAGACTTAACTCTAAATGGAGATGCAATCTAGATATTGTAGATCTTGAACTTCTTAGACCTTACTACCAAGGGCGCATGTTAGTTGTGAAACCAAATGCAAGTCTGCGTTTTGGTTGGCTCAACCAGAAAATTAATGGAAGTTATGAAACAACTCAAATAAATCTAATATTTGATCAGTCACCTGCTTTTCATTCAAATGTTAAACATCGCTCTAGAAGCTGGTTTGTCGGCCCAAGAGCAGGTGTAGATGTTAAATGGGAGCTAGGAAAAGGATTTAGAATAGCAAATTCTTTGAATGCAGCTCTTCTTTATCAACGTTTTAAAGTAAGATCAAAGATTTTTGAATATGAAGATGCAACAGTTCTTGACTCTACTATTAGAGCAAAGCAAAGCCATGTTACTCCTAACTTTGACATTGGCACAGGCCTAGGTTGGGGATCATATCTTGGTGACAGCAGAGTACACCTTGACTTCTTGGCTGCTTATGAATTTAACTATTTCTGGAATCAAAATGCAATCCGAGAAACAGTAGATGCTCATGCTACTACTGTGTACACTGGTAGTACAGCACATAAGCGCGGAGACCTATTTTATCACGGTCTTACACTGACAGCTAGATTAGATTTCTAAGTTGATCTAATTTTCTAGCGTCTTACAGATGGTGGGCACCTAAATTAGGTGCCCATTTTTTTTATGCACAAAACACTCAATCCGCCAATACCTCAAGCACCCAGAGCCCCATTCGAATTTTTTTATTTTCTAAAAGAACTTTTTTCACTAGAATATTTAGTTGTAATATTACAGCTTTGAAATTGAAACGGAGTTAAAAAATGAAATGGAAGCTTTTTAGCACGGCGTTTGTGCTAAGTGCGATGCTGTCTCTTGTATCTAATGTGGATGCAAGAACACGTGGGTCGCGTTATAGAGATGCTCAAAATAATAAAGTTGAGCAAACAGAATGTGGGGTTGGAAAAGGCCCTGGTTACGGTAAAGAAATTCATGAAATGACCATGGGTTATTCTGCACCTGCAAGAATTAACTGCGAAGGCGGATGGGATATCTTCTTAGAGGGTAGCTTTATCTACTGGTTCGTAGGACAAGATCAAATGGATCTAGCATCTACAATTGAGCCTTTACCTGAAGTTGGACCACGACCACACCACTTTGGAATGGTAAGGCAAAACCAAAAATATAAACCTGGATTTAAAGTTGCTCTAGGTGGGAACTTCTGTCACGATAACTGGACAGGAAAAATGGAATACACTCGTATTCACGGTACAACTCTTACAACTGCAACTGTACCTCCTTCACAGAACCCAGATCAGATCGAACCTGATGAAGGTCTTTACGTGAATGAGGGCTGGGGTCACAACATAAATAGACAATCCAGCTATCTGAGAACTAAATGGAAGGTAAAACAGGATACCATTGATACTGAGCTTGGAAGAGCTTACTACTCTGGCAGAATGTTTACTATACACCCATTTTACGGTACTAGAATGGGTTGGATGAAGCAAAAAATAAACTTTTTTGCTATTCCACAAAATCCAAATTTTGAAACCCAGGAATTCTTAAGTCGTTCGAAAATGAAATCTTGGTTCGTAGGACCTAGAGCAGGTGTGGATGCAAAATTCATCCTTGATTGGGGCTTCAGATTCACAGGATCTGCAGCTGCAAGCTTACTCTACCAAAGACAAAAAGTTCGCGCTTCTCTCTATGATGCTTTTCAAGTAAATCCCAATTGGGGAACCGTCAAAGAGAAATACCGTAGCGTCACTCCAAATGCAGAAGTGGGCGCAGGCTTTGGCTGGGGATCTTACCTCATGGATAACTCATGGCACCTAGACATCTTAGCTGCCTACGAGTTCCATTACTGGTGGAACCAAAATAGAATCCGTGAAACTCTAACGAAAAATGAGTGGGTTGGACCAGGTGAGCCAGTTGCGCCAGGAGACTTATTCTATCACGGTCTTACACTAACATTCCGTCTAGATTTCTAATTTAGAAATTTAGCAAATGTTAGCCAATAATGGGCCTCTTGGAATTCTAGATTCCAGAGGCTCATTTTTTTTATTTGAATAAACCTACACATCTAATAGTATCCGCATTAAGGAGACCTCTCTAAATAGGTGCCTCAAATGTGTTCAATGACCTTTACTATTCTGCTCTCTCTTTTTGCATATACATCTGTTCATGCAGAAGATCAAACAAACCTCAATCTTCTAAAAGAAGAATATAGCACCACTCCTGACCAGCTTAAAGTAGCTCCCGAAAACTCTCCAACAATCATTGTTGAAAACAAAACAGAAGAATTAGACTCCTCAAAAGATCAAGTTGCTATAGAAAAAGAAAGCACAGCTCCCTCAGACAAGTCACTTGCCCAAGATGATCATATTACCTCAACAGAAGAGTGCATAGAAGATACCGACAATAGCCCAGATCATGCGCCCAAGAAAGAAGAACTCTCTTGCGCCTATTCTGCTCCTGCTAGAGTAAATTGCAAAGGCACTTGGGACCTCTTCTTTTCTGGAAGCTTCATCTACTGGCGATCGGGGCAAGGACAGATGGATCTTGCAACTCTAACAAAAGAAGGCACCCCGCAAGAGACTTCCGCAATTTTTCAAGATCAAAAATATGCTCCCGGCTTCAAAGCCTCTCTTGGAATTGCCCTTCCCAGAGATGATTGGACAGCACAGGTTCAATACACACACCTCCATACCTCTACCCTGCAATCAATAACTCTATCCGAGGATCAAACTCTTACAGCAAATACAGGTTGGTCAAATTTTTCGCCCCTTACTCCCCTGAGCAGCCTCACAACAGACTGGAAGCTTCGATTAAACATTTTCGATGGTGAACTTAGGAGATGGTTCTATTCCGGCAAGGAGCTCCTTTTAACGCCTTTCTTTGGTCCCCGATTTGGCTGGCTTAAACAGCGCATGCTCTTCCAACCACAAGTTCTAGCATCAGGCACTATCTCCGACCAAAGACTACGCGCATCTTCCTGGCTACTAGGCGCAAGAGGCGGGCTAAACGCTAGCTGGCTCTTATCCTGGGGTTTTAAAACCACCGGCAAACTAGCTACCAGCCTTTTCTACCAAAGACAAAAAGTGACAGCCTCTCTACGAGATTTAAACGACAACGCTTTTGCAAATCTCAGTGAGACAACCCACCTCCTCAACCCAAACTTGGAGCTAGGATGCGGCCTTGGTTGGAGCTCCTATTTCTTCAGTGACCACTGCCACTTTAACCTCCATGCAGCCTATGAATTCCACTACTACTGGAATCAGAATGTGATCCGTTCCAGCCTCTCTCGTAGCAATACCGTAGGAACAGCAGTCGCCTCCATCGATCCAGCTGACCTCTCTCTGCACGGCGTAACCGTCACTGCAAAGTTTGATTTTTAAAAATCTCTCCTACCTAACCATCTTTTTCTTTCTTGATTCCATTTGCCCACTCTCCTATAATCAATGACCTTCTTTCTTGCTAGTTTCATTAGCAAAGATCTTTTTGGAGGAGTGTCCGAGCGCTTGAAGGAGCACACTTGGAAAGCGTGTGTTATGTGAAAGCGTACCGTGGGTTCGCTCCCGGAGCGACAGCGAGGGCGATGACCGAAGCGAAGCGCAGGTCACCCGAAGGGTGAGACTGGCAGGGAACCTGACAGCGAATCAATCCTACCTCCCATCCTTTTTCTTTCTTGATTCCATTTGCCCGCTCTCCTATAATCAATGACCTTCTTTCTTGCTAGTTTCATTAGCAAAGATCTTTTTTGGAGGAGTGTCCGAGTGGCCGAAGGAGCACGCTTGGAAAGCGTGTGTTATGTGAAAGCGTACCGTGGGTTCGAATCCCACCTCCTCCGTTTCTGGTTTGATTATTTTGAGTTGAGACAAGAGAAACTAATGTTTCTCCTTTTCTTTTCTCCGCCTACCAATTGGTATGTCGGGAAAAGAACTCACTCAAACTAATCTAAACCAAAAACGGAGGCAAGCCTCCGTTTTTTTTCTTAAAAAAATTAAGGTGGAGTGTGGGATGAGAACCCTCTGGGTTCGCTCCCGGAACGAAGTGAGGGCGATGACAGAAGCAAAGCGAAGGTCACCAGTAGGGTGAGACTGACAGGGAACCTGACAGCGAATCAATCCCACCTCCTCCGTTTCTGGTTTGATTATTTTGAGTTGAGACAAGAGAAACTAATGTTTCTCCTTTTCTTTTCTCCGCCT
>Ga0114933_10001946_pt1 | contig 22176 bp, 18 predicted proteins | sample 4SBtaG_FD_89691 | JGI IMG/M metagenome (GOLD analysis project Ga0114933, IMG submission 89691) | Deep subsurface microbial communities from Kolumbo volcano to uncover new lineages of life (NeLLi) - 4SBTROV12_W25 metaG | ecosystem: Environmental > Aquatic > Marine > Volcanic | place: Kolumbo... | reverse complement strand
CTGTCATAGTGTCCAACGAAAAAATATTCATCGTCGAAGACGAGCCCGATATTCTGGATGTAATCAGCTATAGCTTGAATCGCGAAGGCTTCCAGATAGAAAGTTCCCTGGATGGAGCTGAGTCTATTGAACTCATTCAACAGTTCAAACCTGATTTGATCTTGCTCGACCTCATGTTACCTGGCATAGGTGGTCTGGATGTTTGTCGACACCTTAAAAATGACGAGCTCAGTAAGCATATCCCCATAATCATGCTTACTGCCAAGGGTGAAGAGAGTGATATCGTACTGGGGCTAGGACTTGGTGCAGATGACTACATTTCCAAGCCCTTTAGCCCACGGGAACTGATTGCCCGGATCAAATCGGTACTGCGCCGATCAAAGGAGTCAGACAATACAAAAAGAAGCGAGATCATAGAGTCGGGTGAGCTCGTTATCGATACTACGAAGCACAAAGTTTTACTCAAAGGCAGCGAAATTAAACTTACGGCAACTGAGTTTCGTCTGTTGACCTATTTGGCTAGCAACCCAGGACAGGTATTTCCCCGTGATCAACTACTCGATCAGGCTTTCGGTCGAAATACGGTCGTCGTCGATCGGAATATAGACGTGCATATTCGTGCTATTCGTAAGAAGATCAATGCAGATCAGTATTACATTGAAACAGTCCGGGGTGTTGGCTATCGGTTCCGAGATTCTACATAGTCTCGTTGTGCTATAACTACAAGTGTATTTTTGTTGTCACTTATTGCACACAAATAGCGCAATCCCCCACTAACCCTTAAGGCGTAACTCTAAAGCATGTTTAGATCGAAACTCTTCTGGCGGCTTTACTCTGGCTACGCGGCGATAATCGTGTTTTCGACACTCATCGTTGGCATATTACTGAGTCGTCAACTTTCGGAGAACGCAACACAAGATATTGAAAATTCGCTGTCAGTAAGGTCCGAGCTGTTGACCGAAATCGGCAAGGAAGTGCTTCTTCAAATTCCTTCAGAGGTCATTGAGCTGGATTTGCAGACAACCCTGCAAGAATTGGGCACCCGTACCCAGAGTCGACTGACGATAATTAGACCGGATGGCCGGGTAATCGCAGATTCAGAAGAGTCACCAGTGGCCATGGACAATCACCTGCAACGGCCCGAGATTATAGATGCCAGAGATACAGGCAGTGGCATAACTTCTCGTTTCAGTCAGACGCAACAGCAGATGATGATTTTTAAGGCTTTGCCTGTGAGAGATGGGGCTCGATTACTAGGCTTTGTTCGAGTTTCACTTGCTGCCGCAGAAGTGGATATTCAGCTGACTCAATTGCGTCGAATAATTCTAATAAGTGCCAGCATTGTGGCCATTATTGCCTTATTGATTGGACTGTACTTTGCAAACCGGTTTACCGAACCGTTATCGAAAATGACACAAGTGGCTGAAGCCATCTCCCAGGGTGATTATGAAAGGCGCATAAACGTGTCAGAGACTGACGAAATTGGCAGTCTGGCTGCTGCGATTAATCGCATGGCGCGAAGCTCAGCCACACGCATGGACGAGATAACACTCGAACGAAACCGACTCAGTAGCATTTTTGCGGGTATGGTAGAGGGTGTTATCGATGTTGATCAGAGCCAGAAAATCGTCCACGTCAATCAGGTAGCAGCAGATCTGTTGGGCTTATCGGTACAGGGCTGTATCGGGCAACCAATCTGGGAAGTGGTGAGGGTTGCTGAAATCATTGATGCGCTAGAGCAGGCGCTAAACAACAGGGAAATTGTAAAAGCCCAGATGCGCCATCTTTCGGAAGAGGATGATCTAGTCGTTGACATTTATGCTGCTTCGCTACAAAACGAGCACGGCGATGCGATCGGCGCTGTTGTCGTGCTGCATAATATCTCTGAGCTTGACCATCTGGAACGAATTCGTCGTGATTTCGTTGCCAATGCTTCCCATGAATTAAAAACGCCCATTACAGCAATTCGAGGGCTGACTGAAACTATTCTGGACGACAAGGAGATGCCAGAAACTACGCGTGACGATTTCATTCAAAAAGCGCACGCCCAAAGTTTGCGCCTTTCTACTCTAGTGACTGACCTGATGACAATTTCACGGTTAGAGTCAGATCAGCAGCAGACGAGTTCAAGTGTATTCGATATCGTCGAACTGGTCCGACTCTCTCTGCTCCAGTCAGAACCGGCGAGGAATGAGAAACAACTGGAGCTTAACAGCGCGTTATCCGAGAAACCCCTTCTGCTTCTTGGGGACCGGCAATCCATTAGTCAGCTGGCAGACAACCTGATAGACAATGCCATCAAATATACAGACGTTGCAGGGTCGATCTCTGTAGGTCTGGACCAGCTTGAGCAGCTGGCAATTCTGACCGTAAAAGACTCGGGTATTGGCATAAATCCACAGTATCAGCAGAGGATATTCGAGCGATTTTACCGTGTTGATAAAGCCCGTTCGCGCGAACTGGGTGGAACGGGTCTTGGGTTATCCATTGTCAAGAATATCGCGGACCGACATGGTGGTAATGTTTCGGTGGAGAGTCAGCCTGGAATTGGTTCCACTTTCAAGGTGGTACTGCCGCTGCATAGTCGCTCTCCAGAAAGTGTCAAATAAATAGTACTCGCTAGAAAATATCCTTCCCTTAAGTGAATTTTAACAATTCCTTAATTAAGCCTTTATAAATCTTAAGCATAATTTCTCCATACGTTAAATCAATGTGATGGAAAATCATGAATATTCTGAAACAAATTGCTGTGCCCAGCGCAGCCTCTCTATTAATATCAACCACCGTTTTTGCAGCAGAGAACGGCCCAAATATAGAATTTGGTGGCCGGTTGCACGCGGATACGACCGACTACGACAATGACAATTTTCAATACTCTGAAGGTAGCGAGTTGCGCCGTGCCCGCCTCTTTGTTCGGGGTGACATCAACGAAGATTGGGATTATAAATTGCAGTATGACTTCGCGCCGAATCACACACAACTGAAAGATGGTTACATCAGGTACAACGGGTTTACCAATTCCCGAATTACCCTGGGCAATTTCAAACAGTTTTCCAGTCTGGAAGAACTGACCAGTTCCAACAATATAACCTTTACAGAGCGATCCTTGCCCAATGCCCTGGTATCCAGCCGTCGATTTGGTATCGGCTTCCAGAACTGGAGCGATCGTTATAGCGCCGCCGTGTCGGCTTATACCCATGACGCAAACAATGCCATAAGAGGTGAGGGAATTGCAGGTCGTTTTGTCTATCGACCCGATCTTGGTGATGAGACCTTACTGCATCTGGGTGTAGCACTGGCCAGAGAGAGCGATGATAATGACAGCATCCGGCGACGTGCCCGACCCGAATCTCATCAGGACAGTCATCGCATTGTCAATACGGGCACGATCACTGGAGTTGACGATTTTGACAAAATTGGTTTCGAAGCCGCCTTTGTCAGAGGTCGTTTTTCCGCGCAATCGGAATACGTTAGCCAGAATATTCAGCGTCACACAAACCCTGATCTCAGTTTTAATGGCTATTACGCGTACTTTAGTTACTTCCTCACAGAAGATAGCCGTCCCTATAGTATATCTGACGCTGCATTTGGCACGGTTACCCCCTCGTCGGAAAAAGGTGCCTGGGAGCTCGCCGCGAGGTTTAGCAATCTTGAGCTCAATGATAATGAAATACAGGGTGGAGAAGTAGATTCAATCACCCTGGGCGTAAATTACTACATGACACGAGATTTGCGCTTCACCGCCAATTACATTATGTCAGATTCTGATCTGGCTGGATTCAGCGATGACCCGAATATTTTGCAAATGAGAATCAGGTTCACCTTCTAGAATTGAACTTCTTTTTAACCCCAAACCCATTCTAACCAACCAATATTTATCTGTTCTTAACAAAAGCAATGGATAATAAAAGAACCTATGTCAGAGGCTATCAAAATGTGCATAAGCATCAATAAGCAACCAGTCAATTTTCTCTCTCAACTATTACTCTCGATAATTTCCACGATGATCGCAGTTTCTTCGCTCTCAGCGGCGGAACAGCTACGTGGTACGGTGTCGCTAGACGGTTCCAGTACCGTATTTCCAATCAGCGAAGCAGTCGCAGAGGAATTCAACGCCGTGCAGCCAAGAGTCCGTGTAACGGTGGGAGTATCTGGCACCGGGGGAGGCTTTAAAAAATTCCTCGCTGGAGAAATTGATATTAACGACGCTTCCCGGTCTATTAGCGAGAGCGAATGGCAAGAAGCGAAAGCAACGGGTCTGGATCTGATTGAATTGCCTGTGGCATTTGATGGGCTATCTGTGGTCGTAAATCGAGACAATAGCTGGGTCGATTATTTGACCGTTGCTGAATTGCGCAAAATCTGGCAGCCGGGCAGCAGCGTCGAGCGCTGGAGCGACATCCGCGCGGATTGGCCTGACGAACCAATCAGGCTCTATGGTCCTGGAACAGATTCAGGCACATTCGACTATTTTACAGAAACAATAAATGGTGCATCTGGCGCTTCCCGACCCGACTACACTGCCAACGAAGACGACAACGCACTGGTGCGTGGAATCAGCGGCGATCAGTATGCCCTGGGATATTTTGGATTTGCCTATTACGCCGCAAACCAGAACACATTAAAGATTGTTCCTATCGATGAGGGTAATGGCGCAGTCTCACCTACCCCAGAGACGATAAACAATGGTAGTTACTCGCCATTGTCTCGCCCAATCTTCATCTATGTGCGAAAACAGGCGCTGGAACGACCTGAAGTTCGCGCCTTCGTAGACTTTTACATCGCAAGTGCGGGGATGCTGGCAGAAGAAGTTGGCTATATCGCGCTGCCCGATGACAGTTATCGTCGAGCCGAAGAGCGTGTAGCCCTTGGCATTTCCGGCTCTGCTTATGTCGAAGGACCCGACAACATCAAAGACACACTAATAGGCTCCAATGAATAAGCATGGTATGTTCTGTTCATGATAATTACTAACTCGGTGATGCTACCGAATTCGTGACTAGAGCCAGGCAGTTGCCAGATATTACCAATGGCCAAGTGAGATGGCATGAATCCCTGATCCAAGGTAGTCTGGGATTCTGTGCGCTGATCTCGATTGTTACCACCGCAACTATAATATTTATTCTAACCCGTGAGAGCGTGGGCTTTTTTCAGGTCATTCCTGTAAAAGATTTTCTGTTTGGTACCAGTTGGGTGCCGATGTTCGAACCCAGTTCTTTCGGTGTGTTGCCTCTGTTGTGGGGCACCCTGGTGATCACAATCGGTGCTGCACTAATTTGTATTCCTATAGGTTTGGCCAGTGCCATCTATTTGAGCGAATACGCATCAGCCAAACAACGTAGCATAATAAAACCAGTGCTGGAGTTGTTGGCAGGTATCCCGACTGTAGTGTACGGATATTTCGCATTAACTTTTGTAACACCGGCTCTTCAATACTTATTCCCCGGCATACAGGTATTCAATGCCCTGAGTGGTTCCATAGTTGTAGGAATTATGGTGTTGCCGATGGTGGCAACATTAAGTGATAACGCACTCAGGGCGGTACCCGATTCACTGCGTCAGGGCGCCTATGCATTGGGCGCAACTTCTTACGAAGTCACGACACAGGTAGTGGTTCCGGCTGGTCTTTCAGGAATAATTGCGTCATTTCTCTTGGCAATCTCCAGAGCTATCGGTGAAACCATGGCTGTCACGTTGGCGGCCGGGGCAACGCCGAATTTATCGTTTACTTTTCTCGAGAGTATCCAGACCATGACTGCGTATATCGTACAGGTCAGTATGGGTGACACACCCGCGGGAGGAGTTGCTTACCAGACTATGTTCGCTGTCGCCGGTCTTTTGTTTGTGATCACCTTATTTCTGAATGTCATAGCAACTTTCATATTAAAGCGATACCGAGAGGTGTATCAGTAGTGACGGCTTCATTGACTCGGTCCACCGCAAAGCAAGCACATCACATGCGAAGACGGCATGCCAAAGCGCGTGTTTTTGCCAAATTTTGTGGCCTGGTCACCTGGCTAGGTACTGCGTTACTGCTAGTCCTGCTCTGGCAGATATTTTCCGATGGTTTAAGGTGGTTGGATATTGATTTCTTGCGCAGCTTTCCTTCGCGATTTCCTGAGCGGGCAGGAATACTGTCTGCTCTGGCAGGTACCTTATGGTTGATCTCTTTGGTGGCGATCATTTCTATACCTGTAGGTGTCGCGACAGCTATTTATATTGAAGAATTTGGAGGCAAGGGCAAGCTGGTTAAGATCATCGACATCAATATCTCCAATCTTGCAGGTGTACCCTCAATCGTTTATGGCATTATCGGACTAACTCTCTTCGTGCGAGGACTGCAGCTCGAGAGAAGTTTGATTTCCGGCGCGCTTACCATGAGTCTGTTGATACTGCCGGTCATTATTATCGCCAGCCGCGAGGCAATTCGCACGGTACCTGACAGCATTCGCCATGCTGCAATTGCGCTGGGTGGTACTCAGTGGCAAACGGTCTGGTCCCATGTCTTGCCTGCGTCTTTTCCTGGCATCTTAACCGGCGTAATCCTGGGTCTATCCCGAGCGATCGGTGAGACGGCACCTCTCATTATGATTGGAGCGCTGACCTACGTGGCATTCGTGCCAGAAGGTCCAATGGATTCCTTTACGGCACTGCCTATTCAAATATTTAACTGGGTCTCTAGGCCACAGGAAGAATTTCACGAACTGGCGGCGGCGGCAATTATCGTATTGCTCGTTGTATTGCTATCAATGAATTCATTGGCGATATTTATTCGCCACAAAATGGAGAAAAAGCTGCAGTGAGTTCTCAGTCAATCAATGTAGAAACTGTTACTACCGAGCTCGACAATATTCTTGAGATGGAGAATGTCAGTGTTGCCTATGCTGGGAATTATGCTGTGAAAAATGTCTCCTTTAATGTTGCCAGAAACGCCATAACTTCGATAATCGGACCCTCGGGCTGCGGAAAGAGTACTTTGCTGCGCTGTCTTAATCGCATGAATGATTTCATTCTTGATGCGTCTATCGAAGGCAATATTCGATTCGAAGGGCAAGATATCTATGCTAGGGAAGTAGACGCTGTGGAAGTCAGGCATCACATAGGTATGGTATTTCAAAAACCAAACCCTTTTCCTAAATCAATTTTTAAAAATGTTGCTTGGGGTCCTACGGTTAACAGATATCAGGGTTCGATAACTGAGCTGGTAGAGCGTTCGCTCAAACAAGCCTCGCTGTGGGATGAAGTGAAGGATAGATTGAATGACTCGGCTTTGGGCTTGTCTGGCGGGCAGCAACAACGACTGTGCATTGCCAGGGCGTTGGCCATGGAGCCAAATGTCCTTTTAATGGACGAGCCCTGTTCTGCGTTGGATCCCATATCCACAGCGCATATCGAAGATTTGATGTTCGACCTTAAATCTCGATATACCATTGTCATTGTTACTCATAACATGCAGCAAGCCTCTCGAGTTTCTGACTACACAGCATTTATGGAAATGGGAAATCTGATTGAATTCGATGAGTCCGAGCGGCTGTTTACACGCCCGAGCAATCAACGTACTGAAGATTATGTTTCTGGCCGATTTGGCTAAAGCGGGATAGAGAAATGTCACGACACTTACAAAGAGACCTGGACCAGATCAAGAAAAATCTACTGCAGTTGGGAAGCCTTGTAGAAACCGCTATCATGAATGCTCTTATTGCTTTCAATGAATGCCGGCCAGAGCTGGCTCAAAATGTAATTGCTGAAGAAAAGCAAATTGATGAAAGAGAAGTTCTTATTGAAGAAGCCTGCCTGAAAACTCTCGCCTTGCATCAGCCCATGGCCATGGATTTGCGCTTCATGGTGGTGGTTTTAAAGGTGAACAACGATCTGGAAAGAATGGGGGATATAGCCGTTAGTATTGCTGAGCGCTCACTCTATCTCTCAAGTCAGGATCCGCTCCCCAGCCTGTTGAATCTCCTAAGCGATATGCCTGACAGAATCCAAGAAATGGTCAAGAAAAGTCTCAACGCCTTAGTCAGTCTGGACGTGGAGCTCGCTCGTAAAGTTATAGCAATGGACGACGAAGTAGACAGCATCAACCGCCAAATGTATGAAGCATTTCACGTTCAGGTTCAGCAAGACCCGGGCATCAGTAAGACCGCTTTGGGCATACTGTCTATCTCGCGTTATCTAGAACGAATCGCAGACCTTTCCACCAATATTGCCGAGGATGTGATATTCATGGAAGAAGGCGAGGTGGTCCGCCACCAGAATTCTTAATCGGGCCAGTAGAAGCCAAAACCAATCTACAAGGGGGAAGAAGCGGCCTTCTTGACATGCACCCAGTGTAATGCACTGTCGAAACGTAGTCGGAACTAGCTGCTTATTAGTCTGTGTTATCTCGATAGACTAGGTGGCATTAACAATTCTTATTGCCCTTCTGGTTCCGGCCAATAGCAGACCTTGAAACTACTGTATTTTTACTCTGACCTAAATTATTGAACTGACTGTCCCAACTGATTTCTCTTAATTTGTTGCTTCTTCTGCGTAGGTTCCATCGCACCCCTATACATACTAATACGCTCAAACGACTCTGCTAAGATTAGGTTTCCGAACTCTATTTCTGAAGCTTCGTCTATATATTTTAAAGTAGCTGCTAGTTTCCCAGCAGCTCTTTCATCGCTTCCAGATACTGAATCCAAGCCTTGCGGCCTGCCGCTGTAAGGTGAACTAATGTCTGTGGGCGCTTACCCTGATAGCTCTTATTCTACTTATACTCGGCCTTTGTCACATTAGTGTAATATTAAGGAATTATAGTGCGAGCTGCTTTTTCTCGACTTCTATTCTCTCAGACATTGAGCATCTCCAAGCCCATACATTAAGACAAACGTTCAGGGTGCGTTTCAATCATGATCGATCACAATACAAATCTAGGCGAGAGTGCACGAATTACAGATGACGCTGCGCGATTGGTGCCAAGCCTAGATATTTCAGCTGTACTCTCTGATAAGCGTGAGGAAACTGAGAATCTAAGAGAATGCTTCACCGTAGAAGGCTTAAACCTTTTCTATAATCCTAATATTCATGCACTGAAAAACATTGACTTAACTATCCCTGATAAGTGCGTTACTGCTTTTATTGGTCCTAGCGGCTGTGGTAAATCCAGTCTGTTGCGCTGTTTTAATCGCATGAATGATATGGTCGACGGTTGCCGAATGGAGGGTAAGATCTCATTAAAGGGCCAGGACATAAACGCGTCAACGATGGATGCCATCGCACTGCGCACGGCTGTGGGTATGGTGTTTCAGAAGCCCAACCCATTTCCGAAAAGTATCTATGAGAACGTGGCCTTCGGCTTAAGATTGCACGGGATGAAGAAGAAAAGACAACTAGATGAAGTTGTGGAAAATGCATTGATCTCGGCGGGTCTATGGGAGGAAACTAAGGATCGGCTAAGTGACAATGCGTTGAAGCTTTCCGGCGGACAACAGCAGCGTTTGGTGATCGCACGCTCTATCGCGCTGCAGCCAGAGGTGCTGCTATTAGATGAGCCTGCATCTGTACTAGACCCTATCTCTACATTGAGGATCGAATCCTTGATTCACGAATTGAAGCGTGACTACTGCATTGTTATCGTTACCCACAATATGCAGCAGGCGGCCAGAGTCTCGGACTTCACCGCCTTCATGAATATGGGTGAATTGATCGAATTCGATTCCACTGACATTATCTTTACCAAACCTAGTCTGCGCGAGACAGAAGATTACATCACTGGCCGATATGGCTAGATTAACCTTGCTTTGGCTCTATTCTGCCTTCGCAATCCCGAGGCCTATTACAGGTAACTGAATGATGGATAGTCAGGGCGAACATATTTCGAATCAGTTTGATTTGGAGCTGGATAACCTTAAGACGCTGTTACTCGAAGCAGGAGGCCTCGTTGAGAGGCAGTTGGCCAAGGCATCGTATTCCCTGTTGGAATATGACACTAGCGTCGCTCAAAAAGTAGTCGACTGTGATGACGAGATCGATAGCCTGGAGTGCAAGATAGACGAGTCCGCGCATTTGATCATAGCCAAACGGCAGCCGACAGCCAAAGATCTCCGGTTAGTGTTAACGATTATCAAAACTATACGAGATCTCGAGCGAATGGGTGATGAGTCTTCGAAGATTGCAAAGATGGCGATTCGGCTAAGTGAGGAAACTGAATCGAGGATTGGTTTTGCAGAATTTCGGCGTATCTCGGAACGAGTGCAGTCTATGGTTAAGTCCTGTCTCGATGCCTTTGCTCGGAGCGATGTCGCCGCAGCGGTAGAAGTCGCGAAGGAAGATAGTACGGTAGATATGGAATACGCTAGCGCGATGAGAGCCTTGATTACCTATATGATCGAAGATCAGCGGAGCATTACTAGAGTGCTAAATTTGCTATGGGCATTAAGAGCCTTGGAGCGAATTGGCGACCATGCGAGAAACATTGCCGAACAAGTAATCTATTTGGTAAATGGCACGGATGTGCGACACAGTAACATCGAAGACTTTGTCGTCAGTGTTAATAAAACAGACTGATCTCTGCGTTGCTAGAGTCTTGAAGGATTTATTTGCGCTTCAGCCTCAGTGTCAATTTCTTTCCCTTCCAGATGCGATCTAACCACTCGTGATTCGGGTAACACACAGCTAAAACAACTGCCCTCACCGGTCTCACTGGTGACTTCTAAGCTGCCGCCATGGCGGGCTAGGATATGCTTGACAATGGCGAGCCCCAGACCGGTTCCTCCCGTATCCGATGAACGACTCGCGTCGACTCTGTAAAAGCGCTCAGTAAGTCTTGGTAGGTGCTGGGCTTCAATACCCAGCCCGTTATCCTCTATACTGATTTTGTAACCCGCATCGCTGTTATTGCCGCTGAGAATGATTTCCCCCCCCTTGGGTGTATATTTGGCGGCGTTTACTACGAGGTTTAACACCGCGCTGTAAAATTCTGCGTGTTCGACATGGATGGTATCTTCGGAATTGCATTCGATTCTATAGTGATGCGCCTTCTTCCTTTGGGACTGCGCGGTGTCGTTGAGGACCTCTTCGAGCAATTCCTGGACTCGCACATCGCTTTGGCTAGTTGTAATGTTGCTGGTCTCCAACGATGAGAGTAGGAGCAGGTCTTGGACTATGTTCTCCATTCGAGCGGATTGCTGCTGCATCTGTGATATTGGCTTCCGCCATTTCTCATCGAGATCCTTGCTGTTGTCAACTATCGCCTCTAAGTACCCTTTTATGACTGTTATGGGTGTGCGCAGTTCGTGTGACACATTGGCAACGAAATCTTTACGCATCAGCTCTAGTCGATGTAGTTGGGTAATGTTGCGTGCTAGCAACAACTTCTCACCTTTGCCGAAACGGGTAAGACTGAATTCCAATATTTGATCGGCTGATTTGGGTGAAGGTAGTTTTAATGGCTCAGAAAATTCTTCGTTATTGTAATAGTCGAGAAATTCAGGGTCGCGCAATAGATTCGAAATTGCTCGACCTCTGTCCTGGGGGTCTTTGAAACCTAAGAGATTCTCTGCAGCCGTATTCCACCAGTCTAGACTATTCTTGCTATTAATCATTACAACTGCCATTTCCATAGCCGCGCTTGATTCCTGAGCCTTCTCGATTATATTTTTCAGGATTGCGCTAGCCTGTCTTTCTCGTCTCTGTAGGTGGTAAATGCCATCAAACACATTACCCCAAAGGCCAAAGCTCTCAGGTGGGTTAGCTTCTGAATTCGAGTGGTCTTGTATGAGCCACAAATGGATACGCTTGATCTGGTAGAACGCAAAGCCGAGGTAAGCGATAGTGATGAGTAGAATCGCCGCTAAGCTTTGGTTAAACCAATAGCCGACGAAACCTGCGCTCGCCATGATGATTATGAGTCTACTGAGTTCTTTGCGCCATGATGGGAACAAGAGGGAACCTTCTTCGCGGTATATCTATCAATGACCACTGAGAGAATCAGCCCGTGGGGCAAATTTCCGTGGTTTTGATAGTCAGTACCTATAGTCTATAGTTTGAACAAGCAAATCTAATTATGCGGGACGAACAGAGAAGCGATAGCCCGCGCCCCGCACAGTTTGGACTAGTTTAGAATAGTCGACACTTGTATTTTCGGGCTCCGAAAGAGCTTTGCGTAACCGCCTAATATGTACATCGATGGTACGTTCTTCAAGATAGACATTAGAACCCCAAACGAAATCCTGAATTTGATCGCGATTAAATACCTTTTCCTGATTGAGCAAGAAAAACCTAAGCAATTTGAATTCAGTTGGTCCAATTTCAACCGGTTTATCTTCAATAGTAGTTCGATGACTAGTTGGATCCAATTGAAGATCAAACACTCTCAGCACCGTATCTTTTTGCTTACCATTAACGCGGCGCAACACAGTCTTGATTCGTGCAACTAATTCTCTTGGCGAGAATGGTTTGGTGACATAGTCGTCTACGCCTTCATTAAGGCCTTGAACCTTATTGTCCTCACTGGTTTTTGCAGTAAGCATAATAATTGGAAGGTTCGTTGTAATTTCATCCCGGCGAACGCGCCGCGCCAACTCAATGCCGCTGCCACCTGGAAGCATCCAGTCGAGCAAGACCAGATCGGGCTTATTATCAACAATGGAGATATGAGCTTCATGGGCATTGGATGCAGTTATGGCATTGAAACCCGCCAAATCCAGCGTGATTCCTACCATGTCGCGGATCGCAGCTTCATCATCAACTATTAATATGGTGGATTCTGACATTTATTCGTGTCTCAATTTGTAAGTAAGCTATTGATATAGCTAAGTATTTAATCAGTATTATATTACAGTATTATGACAATGTGGAAGCTGTAGCCTGTTTTTCTCAAAATCTGTCGGAATTCCATTCAAATCAGCTAAGAGTGGTGCTGCAATGGGTCTAAAAGGTGAAGTCAACTTCTAAACTCACGTAGCGTCCAAAATACAATCCCGTGGTTACCATTCCTCCTTGCCTGATTTCGCTACGTTCATCAAGGATATTCTGGGCTTTTAATGTCGCCTTCCAGTTTTCATTAATCTCACGGCTAAGAACGAAATTAAGCTCTCCAAACGGATCTTCAATCAAGTCCGGAGCTCCTTCGATGCCGACTTCTGCAACACGTTCGCCATAGTAATGATAAAGCAAGGTTGCTGTAGTACCGCTGAACGGTTCATAACCGATTTGCGCGTTAAACAGCCAATCGGACTGACCTTGCAATGCTCTAGATGTGCTGGTTAATGATCCTCGATCTTCAGGGGCAATAGTCACTTCAGAATCGATGTAGGAGATGTTTGTTTGCACATAAAAATCTTCGCCGATGCCATTCAAAAAGTCGCCCGGCAGGAAATCCAAACGCTTATGCAGCTCCCATTCGATGCCCTGGTTCTCTGCCGCAAGTGCATTAATGTAAGTCGACTTACGATCAACCGGACTTACAATGGAAGCTTCAATTGGGTTGGCAAATTCTTTAAAAAATACACCCAAAGAAGTGTAGTCACCATAGCCAAAGTACCATTCCCAGCGAAGGTCATAGTTCGTAATCTCGGTGATTTTGAGATTTGGATTTCCAACGACTTCTTTACCTGTTGTCGGATTGGTAAAAGCAGCGGGAGAAAGCTCTCGGAAATCAGGTCGCGAAACTGTTTCACTATAGGCTAGGCGGAATTGATGATCGTTGTTTATAAAGGTTGCACTAAACGCGGGTAACAATTCACTCTGATCTTGAGTTGAATTAATATCAACACTCGGTCGAAACAGATCGAAAGTGTCTGCGCTTTGACTAAAGTCTTCTTGCCTTGCACCTAAAGTAAATCTGAATCGATCATCAAAATTGATTTCCACCTGAGCGTAATAAGCTTCTAACTCGTTCTGTGCCTGGTAGTTGTCTGTTGGTCGGGTGATCTCACGAATCCGGAATCCGCCTGGTACAATATTCTCTGGAGTCAAGATCTGTTCTATGGGCAAGATAAGTAATTCTGGATTATTCGCGATAGCACCGGTAAAGGCATAACCGTATCGCCGAATTTCTGATTCCCGTTCTTTCTCACTGTAGACATAACCCAATTGTGGTGTGATGACTGAATTCAAAGGACCATAGAATGCCATGGTAAAATCGATGCCGAATTCGTCTGCCGTGTCATCCAACACGCTCCAATTTCTAAGATTACCATCGACTCGAGAGGAAAATTCACCGCCGTCGTAGCGATATGTTCTGGTATCCGGCGCATCACGCTCAGCTTTAATATGGCTGTAACGCCAATTAACTACTAGTTCGTTAAATTCTGGAAAATAGTGATCGCCTTGAAGCTGATTGGAGAAAAGTTCTCTTTCAATCCATTCGACTTCTGTTACTTCAAGATCCGATGCAGCTTCTGTGAACCCAGTGGAAGCACCAACTCTATCATCGGTTTTTCTTAACATTACCGAGGTTGCACGGATGTTGTGGTTGGGATTGAAATCGAATCCCGCAGAAAAGATTGCGCTTATATCGATACTGTTTTCTGACCCGTTGTAAGTCATACCTTCCTGTTGAGAAAGACCAAGCTCGCTGCTGCTTGGAACCCAGGTGTTTCTTTCAATTTCACTCGTATCCCAGGAGTTGGAATAATCAATTGCGCCAAAGTAGTTAAGCTTGGCCCCGTTATTACCGATTTCATGAAAATTTCCCAGTGATGTAGAAAAACTTACGTCTGCTGGAAGGTCTTCTCTATTGGGAATGTATTCATTGTTAAAACTCTGACCGATTGCCTGGAGTTCTTCTCTCGGCACACCAACTCCAGTGAATGGACTTAGAAGTCGAAGTTCTTCGCTATTACCCACCGCATTCTGTAAGAGTCCAGGTTCTGCTCTGTGACCGTCGTCATAACCCAACCAGTCCCGGTCACCGCCACTTAAAGTAAAACCATCTTGAAAAGCAGTATTGTCTCGGCCGCCAACTTTACTGGAGAAATTCCAGAAAAACTCGTCGGTAGATTTCTTGGTGCGCAATTGTAGTACGCCACCGCCGAACTCACCGGGGAAAGCCGCAGAATAAGTTTTTTGTACCAGAACACTGTCTAACACCGCGGTTGGAAACAGGTCCATTGGTACTACGCGGTTAATGGGTTCCGGGCTCGGCAGAATTGCACCATTGAGCAGAGTAGTGGAATAGCGTTCACCCAAGCCACGAACATAAACAAACTTACCTCCGATAGTGCTCAATCCAGCTACCCGTTTTAAAGCTTCCGCAATATTGGAATCACCGGAACGGGTGAATTGCTCTTCACCAACTACGTTTGATACCTGGTCTGTTCCTCGCTTCTCGTCGGGAACGAATTGTCCAATTACTGAGATCTCTTCGATCTGAGGTTCAACTTGTGCAGAAAGAGGCGCATTGTAAGACGCTACGGCAATACCAAGCACAAGTGCTTTTTTAGAAAAACGAGATGTCATTTAGAGGACCCCAAGTATGGAAAGAATCAATTTCGGCGTTAGTTTATTGCCGATTTATTACGAGAAAATTACGTTAATGTGTCAGTAATATTTCAATTGAAATAAAATTGAAACCTGGCTAAAAAAAAGGGTGCTAATCAGCACCCTTCCTTTTTTTCGCTTTGATGTTTACTAGAAATCAGTAAAAGTCCAACCGGAGGTCCAATCAGAAGCTGCATCTTTAATGGCGCCAATGTAATCGACATCGTCGAAGAAGTCAGCGCTTGGGATGTTCGCCGGAATGGCGTTTATGATTGGACCATTAGTCCAGTCACTGGCGCCCACGAAGGGGTTGGGGGCTACACCCAGGTCGACAGTGCCGAAGCTGCTGTTTGCCTGTGCACCATACCAGTTGGCCGCAGTCCATGGCGCATCGCCACTTTCCTGAAGATCAGCAGCACACTCGCTAGTGATTAAACTATTCTCCATAGTCAAGGTACCGTTTAGTTCTGCAATGCTGGCACCGGACTGGGTGAAAGTCTCTTCACCCTTTATTAAGATGCAACCCTCATCAACCGGTGGAAATGTTCCACCAATTATCGAATTGCTCATATTCATGCCTGTACCTGCTTTCAACTCGAAGGCATGACCGTTTCCTTTTTGGTCCGGGCTACCAATGCAAGTTAAATTTGAAACAGTAGGAATTGAGCGAGGTGTTGCAATCGGATTTGATCCGAGGTTATCAGCTTCGATGCAGTTATCACCACTTGATGTTTGTTTAACAACAATGTGTTGCAGGTTACCCCGATAACCTGTAGTCCAATCCAGGGCATCATCATCGTTACCTGTAAGTACCAGGTGTTTCGCATTTACTGTTCCACCATAGAATTCGATACCATCGTCAGCACCATTGTGCACCTGGATGTAATCGAGAATGGTTCCAGAACCTACACCCTGCAAAGCAATACTGTTTAGCTCGTTTTCAGAAGTAATTGGCCAGCCTGCGTACTTGATCTGAACGTAAGTAACAGAGCCACTGTCATCATCATCACGAGGACTAGAACCACCACCGTAAGTCCCAGTTGAACCCTCACCTTCGTCTGTACCGCTTTGAGTATTTAGTGTGGCAGAACCATTTATTACCAGTCCGCCCCAAGTACCTCGTAGATTTAGCGCATCGACTCCAGCTACATCCTGTTCCGATGTCATGATGATTGGATTAGCAGCAGTGCCGTTAGCGTATATCTTCGCGCTGCGATCAATGACCAGAGTGTTTACACCTTCCGGTGCGACTAGTGTAGTTCCTGCGTCGATTGTCAGGCTAATCTTGTCATCATTTGGCGTATCAACATTTTCGCCGATGAAAACTGTGCCATCGATTAAGTAAGAATTGTTAGCTGTCAGGTGAGTGTTAGTGGTAATACGCTCAGCGCTGGAAAGAATACATACTGGTTTATCTGCAAACTTACCTTGTCCTGCTGTAGTGTTAGTTGGACAACCATCCTGCGGTACTTCGTCAATCGTTACGGAGATTGGATTGGCATTGTAAGTTATGCCCCCAAAATCATCGCCTACCCAATAGCCAACATAAACATCTAGCGTGACATCGGTAACACCGATATCAGATCCGACAATACCTTCTAACACGGAGAAAGATTCAGTTGCTGTCAAAGTCTTAGTTGCGAATGTTTGAGGAGCGGCAAGGTCAAATAGTTCGAAGGATCCATCCGGCAAACGCACAAAATCGCCAATACCATCTGCCCTTACTACAGCAATAAGTGATCCGGTCTGGCCAACATCACCCGATGGAGGACTGATAGTAGCAACTATGTCTAATGCATCGGCAGCGGGAACGGTTGTTAGAAAACTCGCTCCATCGTTAATAGTACCTCCACCTGTAATGACAGCGCTTGATTGCCCGCCTTCAACTGTAAGTATTGGTTGATCAGCCGCCTGAGCTGACATTGAAGCAATTGCTAAAGTAATACCGGTAGCAAGTGCACCCAATTCACGTTTTTTGAAATTCATGTCGACTCCTTAGTTTTAAAAAAGTACTAGCAATTCTGTTAGCTAATATTAGGAGGGACATGTTTCAGTTCTGCGACGATTGTTTTGCAGTTTTGTGACAATTGCTTGGTGTAACAATCAAAATATTTATAATTTAATTTATTTACAATAGTCGTTTGGTAATTCAGTTGTAATTAAATTGTAATGAATTGAAGCTAGTCTTTTTCAGGAATGACAATTTCCAAAGAAGACACTAATTTGAAAGTAGAGGCGCAGCCGATCGGATTTTTTGAAACTCCGATTGCCTACGGCCGCTTGAAAAATGGTGAGGAGTTGTTAACAGAGTTAGAAATTGATATCCGTCAGAATCAGAAACAAAACGGCGGGCTTACTCGATCAAATATCCGTAGCTGGCATTCCAGAACCGACATGATGCAGTGGGGAGGCGATGCAGCGAAAAAGCTTGCAGAATCCGCGGTAAACATTGCTAAAAGAATGAGCCATTTTCTCGAATCCGATGTAGATCGATACGAATGGACCGTGAGCATGTGGGCTAACGTTATGCCTAAGGAAGGACTCAACCATATGCATGTCCACCCAGGTAATTTATGGGCAGCCGTGTTGTATATCGATATGGGTGAACAACCGGACAGGAATGACGAAGTAGGCGGCGCCTTTTATATCGAGGATCCACGCTTTCCAATGGCCGCCATGCATAACACCGGATTTCGCATGAATGATAGCAATGGCGATCCACAGCAGTATCAAGTGGAATTCAATTTGCAACGAGGGAATCTAATAGTGTTCCCCGCCTGGTTACGGCATGGGGTGCGGCCCTACCATGGCAATAGGGAAAGAATTTCGATAGCTCTAAACATAGACGCACAACTTAAAGACTAAGTGCTAGCTCTGTTTAAGCAGTGATCAAGCCGGTCAGCGCCGTTTCAACTATTCCACCTTAGCTACTCTCCTTTCGGGTCGAATCAAATTACTCTGCTCCGATTCACTCGTTTGGTCAAAACTTGATCAAATTACAGAAATTTTACATTTCAGAAATATTACAATTTTAACTGCACCAAAATTGGGCGCCCATTATTAACTCGTTGATATAAATCGAGTTAATCTTTTCGTTTGTCACAGTAATGTCACACAGGTGTAAAACAAGCCTAAATTTCTATTGCTAAAAGCCGAATTTCTGGTCCATAGTATTCACTAGGAAAGCGCAAAATTATGAATATTTTCAATGCAATAACGGCAATTTTATGAAGGTTAGAGACAGCAAAATTAGCAGGCAAAAAGAACAGTCAGCAGATAATTCGCGGCTATTTTGGATTCGAACCTGGATGTGTGTTTGGTTCCTGTTTCCGCCTCTTTTAATGGCACAGGCAAGTAGTCTGGAAATCGAATACAGTCAATTCGATGAATCCGCATTCGAACCTTTGGTGCTAATGGCTTTGCAATTACAGGAAAATGATCAGCACGTTGAAGCTGTTGATGTCATGGAGAAAGCTTGGCAGGTGAATAGAGTATCTAGTGGGCTCTACAATGAATCACAAATCGGTCTGATAGAACACATGATTGAGAGTGAAATTGAACTGGAAAATTGGGATGACGTAAGCAGGCACTATGACTACCTGGAGCATCTCTATTATCGAATCTATGATGTCGATGATCCAAAATTGGAATCTGGATTACAAAAACTTTCTTCCTGGTATGTACATGCCTTTATTTCAAACCTCAACGTTAAGCGCCTGGAGCATCTTCGAAAGGCCCATAAGATTCTCAAACGTCGTTTAGAAATAGCGGAGCTTACGTTGGATGAAGATCATCCAAAGTTTGATTTCCTACAGGAAAGCATAACTATCAGTGAGTATCAGCTCTATCTTGCTTCAGACATCCATAAAGCGCATGTCCATCAATCAAGAGTCCGCGATCAATACATTGCCGGCATAAACTAGAGTTGGGAAGGGACACTAATAGTTTCAGAAGCTAAACAAGCAGGCACTATTCAGATTTGGTTGGATACTCTTGAGGGGCATGCAGACTGGTCAGATTCAATTGTATTCCAATATCTTTATAAAATTATCAACGAGTAAATTCCGAATTTATTTGCACGCGGCATCCTTAATTACGAAGAAACCCCAAATAGGAATGAAGTAAATGATGAAGAATCCTGGCAGGAGGTTTTTTTAGTTCGATATCGATCGCGCCGAGATTTTATCTCGATGATCACATCAGATGCCTACCAGGAAAATTATCAGAAAGCTATTCGTAAAATAGCCGGTATTCTCGAGGAAAAGGCAGCGATCCCTATGGTCGCAGCTCAGATGGAATTATTGCTTCTACTACAAACGGATTGGTGGTGGCAAGATGTCACTCTTCCCATGTTGGAAAACGTGAGGAAACGAGTACGCGAACTTAGCCGAATTTCAAAAAAATTAATTTTGGAAGAATATCTATTTAGGAGGCTTGACCAGCTTTATCAAATAACTCAGCCAGCTCTAGAGCCTTTTCTTCTGTGTCGAAGAGCCATCTATTTCTCGTGTTATTATTTTCATCTAAGTGCTTTTCGTTTTGCTTACATAACTCCCACAGATGTGAATCGTTCTTTCTTTTAAGAATATTGTCTAGTTCATACATACTTAAGACTGCATCAATATATTTTTTATCGGACATTTTTTCTCCTCTGCCGTTATATTATATTACTGAGTATACGATCACCGCGGGAACGACCAAAGATATAATTAGAAAACCTGTACTTACTAAGATTGCTTCTATGATTAGTCGAGAATTTTTGATAATTTTTCGCACGATCAATTCCTTGTTAGTCCAAATTTGACGGTGAACATCTTAATAGCGCTTTGTTACAAACCCATTTCAAAAAAATTGCAATTTGATGTCGATTTTGGGAGGTATGTATGGAGGGAATGACTAATCTGTTTGGAGTTGCCGCTGTTATTGCATCGTTGATATTTGTAGTATCGTTCAAGTATGAATATGAAGAAACTAACCACTACCTAGCTTTCTGATTGCATCAAGATATACCACGCGGTGATAGGCTTACTCGTATGACTAACTACACAACTCTCGGTGGGCGTGTGACATGCACCCAGTGTAATGCTAACTAGCACACCCACCCGTACCCCACCCCCCACTTGTCCAAGTAGGTTCCGTCGGTGCGTATTACATACTATTCTGGTCGAAGGATTAGGGAATTGCCCTGTGTTATAAAACAGACTGAGAACCTAAGTATCTCTTAGGGGAGATTAATATGAACTGGGAAGCAATTGGCGCTATAGGTGATTTTGTTGGTGCGTTTGCAGTTATCATTACGTTGGCATATCTGGCTGTTCAGGTGCGCCATGCAAAGGATGTTGCGGCGGATACTAATAGGCTTGAAAGGTCCAAAGGCGTTCGCGATATGATGTTGGCGACTGCTTTGGATAAAAACTTTTCGGAGACTATAAAAAAGGGCCTCAAGTTGTCGGATTATCATGAAAAAATTGGTGTTGAGCTAAGTATGCCAATGGATGAAGCAGCAAGCTTTGAATGGGCTATGCTTTATTGGTTTTGGTTGCATTGGGGGCAATATGCATCCACTACCAAGGCTTCCGATATTGAAGAGCTCAGAAATCTCATTAGTCAATTTTATTCTAATCCTGGGGTTCGCACTTGTTGGGAAAAAAGCCCATTTGCAAAACCTGTTTTAGAGAAAGATTTCGTGAATTTTGTAGATGAAATTCTTGCAGAATCAGCAAAATGATTAGAGGGAATTAACTACTAGTCGGCAGCCTCCGCTCTCTAGGGAACTGTAACTTATTGATTTAGTTGGTGGGCCCACGAGGACTCGAACCTCGGACCGACGGATTATGAGTCCGGCGCTCTAACCAACTGAGCTATAGGCCCCCTTTGGACTTTGGAATTTCTTCTTATCCAAAAAGAAGGGGCGCATTATAGCGCCCCTTGTGATCTTTCCAAACTCGCTTATTCGTCGAGAAAGCTCTTGAGGTGATCAGAGCGTGTAGGATGTCGCAGCTTGCGTAACGCTTTCGCTTCGATCTGTCGTATTCGCTCACGGGTAACATCAAATTGTTTACCCACCTCCTCCAACGTGTGGTCGGTATTCATATCAATACCGAAACGCATACGCAGTACTTTTGCTTCTCTTGCCGTTAGTGACCCAAGTACATCTTTAGTGGCTTCACGCAGACCTTCATCGATTGATGAGTCGACTGGCGAATCGACGGTGCCATCTTCAATAAAATCGCCCAGATGTGAATCTTCATCGTCACCGATTGGAGTTTCCATGGAGATTGGTTCTTTCGCAATCTTGAGAACTCGGCGAACTTTGTCTTCCGACATTTCCATACGCTCGCCCAACTCTTCTGGAGTAGGTTCGCGGCCTTTCTCGTGAACCATCTGACGTGAAATTCGATTCAGTTTGTTGATCGTCTCGATCATGTGCACTGGTATACGAATTGTTCGTGCCTGGTCGGCAATGGATCTGGTAATGGCCTGACGAATCCACCAGGTCGCGTAAGTTGAGAACTTATAACCACGACGATATTCGAACTTGTCCACAGCCTTCATCAAACCGATGTTGCCTTCTTGAATCAGATCGAGGAATTGCAAGCCGCGATTGGTGTATTTCTTTGCAATTGAAATTACCAGTCTTAAGTTTGCTTCGACCATTTCCTTCTTGGCGCGACGTGATTTAGCTTCACCAATAGACATCCGTCGATT
>Ga0114933_10001945_pt1 | contig 22177 bp, 38 predicted proteins | sample 4SBtaG_FD_89691 | JGI IMG/M metagenome (GOLD analysis project Ga0114933, IMG submission 89691) | Deep subsurface microbial communities from Kolumbo volcano to uncover new lineages of life (NeLLi) - 4SBTROV12_W25 metaG | ecosystem: Environmental > Aquatic > Marine > Volcanic | place: Kolumbo... | reverse complement strand
TTCGTGTATAGATGGTGCAACCATTACAATCAATGGGTTGGAATTTTCTGTAATTGGTTCAGATAGATTTTCAGAGTGATCCATATCATTTTGTGGCAGCATTGTGCCAAAAATTACTGTGATTGATATTCCGACTACCACCAATCCAATTATACTGGTATAACCTAATTTCATCTAATTCAGAAATTAATACCCGAAATATATTTTCATAATTCGTGCTTAAACTAGAAATCTATTTTGATTTAGGGTTTATATCCATACTTCAACCAGTAAAACAAATGGCAGAGAAACCTAAAGATATTGAGAAATATTTTGAAAACTCAAAATGTAAAATATGTGGAGTTGTAGTTCAATCACATTTTCAGGGCAATAGAAAACTCCCAAAAGAAGAACATTTGGCTAATGAGCATAGCGATTTAGAATAGTATTTTTGTAAAAATCTTAATTTAAAAAATGGATCAGAGGAGATGTGTAACATTTTAGACAGCAAAAAAGGTTCAACGATAGTGTACTTTGGTATCTTTTATCTTATCTAGAGGTGTAGTAATTGTTCTATCTGAGCCTTTACAATAATTTTTTCCTTTGTAATGCTTGTGAATTTTAATTTTAGCCATCTTTATACTATCTATCCCATATGTTCCATGATGATCTGATATTTCTTCACTAACAATATGACAAAATATAGAAACATTACACCATTTACACATTATTTTCATTTTATCTTTCATTATGCCTAAAATCCTAAAATAAAAAATACTATTGTTGCAATAACTAGCACAATTGTGGCAACGTACAGAACACGAACTTCTTTAGGGTTTATTTTATCCAATATACTAGTTATTTTCTAGTTTCTTTTATGACTTTGAGGGAAAAAGTGTCGGATCCAGATACGAATCTTATGAAAAATTAAACAAAAATCCTGGAAATAAATAATTTGTAATTGTTCCTAAGCATATTATACCAACTGCAATTATTACCCATTTCCACGGTACGTCAATCAATATTAGGTATTTTTAGAATCGGTATTAAAATTGTAGTTTTTTAGAATTTTTCAAAATTAATTATGTTTACTGTTTTTTACAGATACATTTAGGGCGTTTTAGTTGACATTTGTTGCAATAATGTCTTCGTGTTCGTGCTATTGCCATACTCAAACATTACAAGTAAGTGGATATAGGTTTACTGTTTCACATATTGTTGTGAAAGCAGGTGCCCTCACCAGTGTGACATGCAGGACCTGATGGTTCTACCAAATAGATCAATGCATCAGAATCACAATCAACTAGTATCTCTTTGACTTTTTGTGTATTGCCAGATTCTTCACCTTTCATCCAAAGCTTATTTCTTGAACGACTCCAAAACCACGAGTTACCTGTTTTTTTTGTCAGTTCAAGTGATTCCTTGTTTGTATATGCAAGTGTTAGAACCTGTTTAGAATTTGCATCCTGTACTATTACTGGAACTATTCCATCACCTTTGTCAAAATCAATATTTTCTATTGTTTTTTCCATTGTCTATCTATTTCCAATTTCATTTGCAACCATTGGCAAAAATGCACCTACATCAGATACTATTCCAAGTGCTTGCCAGGTACCTCTATCCATTAGTTTAGTCACAGTTGGCTGATTGATATCAACTACAATTACCTTCACATCTGCAGGTAGCATATTTCCAGTGGCTATAGAATGAAGCATTGTAGATACCATAATTACCATATTTGCATCTTTTAGTACTTTTTTGTATTCTTTTTGTGCTACAGCAACATCTGTTATTACATCTGGCAGTGGTCCATCATCTCGTAATGAGCCAGCCAATACAAATGGAATTTTCTTTCTGACACATTCGTACATAATTCCACTTTTCAGTTTCTTTTGCTGAACCATTTTTTTAAGTGAGCCAGCTTTGAATACAGAATTAATTGCTTGCATATGATTACGGTGTCCACGTATTGCCAATGTTCCATCTTTAACTTTCATTCCAAGTGAGGTTCCTAATGTTGCATATTCAACATCATGTACTGCAAGTGCATTACCAGCTAAAACTGCGTTGATATATCCTAATCTCACTAGTTTAGCTACTGCATCAGCAGCTCCTGTGTGAACAATTGCAGGACCACCTACTAGAACAATTTTTCCACCTTTCTTTTTGGTATTTTTAATATCTTCAGCAACTTTTCTTGCAATGTGTTGTGTTGGTCTTTCACTGGAGCTAGAACTTCCCATAAACTGAAATATGTTCATACCTTCACGTGGTCTTTCTGGTGGTGTTACCTTTACACCGTCCTCACCAACTATAATTTTATCACCTTTTTTTACATCACGTATTGGAATACATTGTGCTTTGTTTGATTTTACTACAATGCATTTGTCCATCATCATATTATCAACTTGAATCCATTTTTTATTGTGAAATATTCGAGTATGATTATTTGTAGTACTGTAAAAATTATCTGGCATTACCATGCTTTTTGGTGCAGATTTTAATTTTACAACTTTTTGAGTTTTTAATGTGGCACCAGCTCTATACAGTGTTTCTAAAATTTCATTCAGATGATTTTGATTTTTTCCAATTACTCTGATTTTTGCAAAACTTTCATCAGTTTTGAGCTTACCAACCTTAATTTTTGTAACCTCAAATTTTCCATCCAAATCCATTACATTATCGAAAATTTTTGTAAGAATCATCGAATCTATGAGATGACCTTTTACCTCGATTTCCTTTGAATACTTGTTCATTTTAATGAGAAATCAGTTTAGCAATATAAAATTACACAGGTAAAGCAACTTTACCCTTATACTCTGGAATATTGTCTTTTTCTAGCAATTTTACTATCTCATCTTTTTGTTCTTGGCTTAATCCTTGAACAATTGTCTTTGATATGCCATTTTTATCACATAATGCTAGAATATACCCACTGGTATCGGTTAAAACAAAACCCGATGATTCATCCACCACCGCATACATATTTTCCTCACCTACTGGTTCCCAAACATTTGTTTTGTTATCTCGTAAGGCAAGTGCAGGCATTGCTTTATCATTTGAAATTGAATTTAGATATGATCTTGCATCTTCAACTCTTTTTTTACCAATTTTTAACGCTTGGAAATATTGCATATTCTTTAAATCAATATATTCTTAATAAATTAACAATATGTATGCCATTACTAAATTCAACAATATTACGTCTAAATGAGATAACTACGTCTGTACAAAACAAGAATTCATTATCAGTTGGTGATGAAACTGCAATTAAACAAATTTTCAAAGAAATCAATGAAAATGGCGAAGTATATGATGTTGATGAAATTGAGGCATGGTTTGAAAATGAAGGAAGTTGGGATAACAAGCTAGTTAGAAATAGAATAACTAACATTTCACACTATCAGCAGTCAAAATACGAACAAACAAAAAAATTCCGTATGATTTCTAATGATGATTCTTGTGGCTGTGGAGACTAATATGTCAGGTTTCCAATTTTTTTAAAAGACGTGAAATAACTTCTGCGTTTTCATTACGTTCTTTATTAATCTCCTCTAATCGTTTTTTATCGATTTCATTAGGATTTTTAATAGACATTTCAATATATTCATCTGTAAAATCATTATTAGCCTGATATCTCTTTATTATTTCAAAAAGTATTCCTATAACTTCATTCTGTGCTTTAATTAATTCATCATTTTCCGCAGTCAATTCAGATCATCATATTACTCCAAATTTATTTTTTTTCAAGTATTTCTATTAGTATTTTCTTAAGTTCGTCGTCAGCTATTTTTTCAACAGCTGAAATCAAAAATGGTTTGATTTTTTCAGGATCAGTTTCTTTTTCATATATTTTTCCTTGTAATGCCATTTCTAATTTGTCTAATTCATGAACAAATCTTGCTTCATTTGATAAATTTTCTTTATAATCATTCCATATATCAAAATAATTATCCTTTATGGCAGGTGGCAATTCATCTAAAAGTTCAGTCATTGCATATTCCTCAAGTTCAGTTTTTTTCTCAATAGTTATTTCATCTGGCATAAAATCGCCAATTTTACTTTCTGCCCAATCATGGAGTATTGTCATTTTTAGTATTTTTTCTGTGTTCAGATTTTTTAAATCAGCCATGACCATGGCCATAACAGACATCATATAGGAATGCTCTGCGACTGATTCTGAATCCTGTAAATTTAATTTCATTTTCCAACCAGTTCGTGGAATATTTTTTAATCCAGCAATTTGGAAAAAAAAATCAGAAATCAAGTTAAAGCTTTTTAGAACTTCCTTCTAATAAGCCTGAATCGCCGTGTATTCTATCTATATGTACTGACAAATCTTGGTTTGTTTCAAATTCAGATTCACAGTATGGACATTTTGATTTTTCCATATTACATCTGAAATTAAAGTATTAAAAAACCGTACTATTCAATAATCTTTTGAAATTCTTCAATTTTTCTTAGCGATTCAAAACTTTTGTTTTTTCTAGAATTAATTTTAAATTTATTTGAAATGTTGATTGCCATTTTTAAATTTTTCAAACAATTTGGATAGTCATTTAGTAATGCATAATTGCATGATTTATCAAATAATACATCAGCATTATTTGGATATAATTCTAAAATTGTATTACATATTTCTATTGATTCAGTAAATTTTTTCATTGAATGAAGTATTCGGATTTTATGATATAATACTATATTTTCCACTGGTTCATTTTTTAATATAAAATCACACAGATTTAGTGCACTTTGAAAATCATGTTTTTTTCTTAATGATGAAATCTTGTTAATTTGTAAACTTTTTTCATTAGGATTAATTTTTAATCCTTGATCATAACATACTATTGCATCATCATAATTTTTAATCTTGCTTAATGCATATCCTTTATTATTTATCACATTCAGATTTTCAGCATCAAGTTTTAAAATTTCATCATAAAGTAAAATTGCATCTTTAAATTTTTTTTTTAAAAACAGTTCATTTGCATTTTTAAGTAATTCATCAGCAGTTTCTCTCATAATTTCATTAGTTGTAATAATTATGAAAATTTAACTATATCTTAATTAAATACAGAAATTTAGATTCATCATGAAAATTTATACAAAAACAGGTGATAGTGGAAAAACTTCATTATTTGATAATACGCGTGTATGGAAATCAAATGAGAGAATAATGTCATATGGTGCAGTTGATGAACTTAATTCTGCAATAGGAATTGCGATTTCATTAGATTTAGAACCTAAGGTTAAAGAAGTTCTGATTAAGATTCAAAATGATCTTTTTGTTGTTGGGTCTGATCTAGCAAATCCTGATATGGCAGACACTAAAATCAGAACAACTGAAAAAATGATTAAATTCCTTGAAGAATCAATTGATACTTTTGAGTCAGAATTAGCAGAATTAACTAGTTTCATTTTACCAGGAGGTACATTATTAGCATCAATTTTACATTTATCACGAACAATTGCCAGACGTGCTGAAACTCATGTTGTTGGTTTATCACAAAATGAAGAAATTTCTACATTTCCAACAGTGTATTTGAATAGATTATCTGATCTTCTTTTTGTTTTAGCAAGAGTCAGTAACAAAAGAAGTAGTGTTTCAGATATTATTTGGAGCCCATAAAAACGGTTTTATTCGAATCGATTTGATTTGTGATATGCCGAGGTAGCTCAGCCTGGGAGAGCACCACGCTGAAGACGTGGCTGTCGCGCGTTCAAATCTCGCCCTCGGCATTATATTCTTTTTAATCTATGATAATGTTTTAATATATCAACAACTAGTTTTTTTCGATTAATTTGGTAAAAAAGGAAAAAAATACAAAAAATGGATCTACTAAAAAACCTAAAATATCGAAAAAAGGGTCTGTTAAGAAAACCAAAACATCGAAAAAAACAAAAAAAACTAAAGCAAAAAATGCTAATGATAGTGCAATAGATTCAGGAATTGTAATTGTTGATGACGATTTTAATATTGACAAGGATAGTGTAAATGAAGAAAGACGTGCATACTTAGAGGAAGCACGTTCTCAAGATGCATCCGAATAGTAAACCTGATATTGTTGTAGTGTCTATACTATGAGATGAAAGCATTGTGTATGATTAGGGTTTTACCTGGTCAAGTAGACAAGGTTCTAAATTTATTAAAAAGAAAACGGAGAATTTCTAAAGATGTAATGGTCGTATCAGGTAGGGCTGACATATGTGTAATTTTAAACACGTCAATTACTGACATTAATAAAATTGTAATCGATTTTAAAAATATTAAAGAGATTGTTTCAACAGAAACACTAATTGAAGTTGAGGTAGATTTAGGTTGGTAAGAGCCATAGTTTTAGTTAAATCTCCAAAAAAATTAATCGCCGCAAGATTAAGGAAGATTAATCTGATTTCAGAATCATTTCCAGTAACTGGCCAATTTGATGCAGTTGCAGTGATTAATGTAACAATGCTATCTCAGATAAAAGACGTTACTAATGAAATTCAATTAATTTCAGGTGTGGAACGCACAGAAACTATGATTGAGGTTCAGTAAAGGATTTATCATTAAACATTATTGAATAATTATGAACATTAAAAGAATAGGAAATGTTATTTTAGCAGTTAAAGATCTTGATGAATCAATAAAATTTTATCATGACACATTAGGAATGCCAATAAAAAATGAACGAAGAAATTGGGTCGATTTAGGCACTACAGGTGCTGCACTAAGTCTTCACCCAGCATCTATAACTGCACCTCATACAGGAACATCAATTGACAATGGAATTTTAATTGGTCTTACAGTTGGAGATCTTGCATCTGCAATTGAAGAATTAAAATCAAAAGGAGTTAGAATTTATCGTGATATTCAAGAACGAGAATCTGGAAAAAATGCTATAGTTCTCGATCCTGATGATTATATGATATCACTTTTTGAGCCTAATTTTTCTGATGAAAAAAATAAACAGACAAGTGGATATGTAGGTTTTACACCGCAGTAGTAATGTTTTTAATTTTTTGAATTAATAATTTATTTGGAATTTTATTAGGACCAAATGTAATATAGTATATTATTTTGTTATTATAAAATAACAGTATTGTTGCTTTTTTATGATTCAAAATTGTGTAATTAGATTTACCTATTGCAGATAATGATTTTTCTCTTAATTTTACTGATGTGGCAATAGCAAAAAATTCATTACGAACTTGATCTGGTGAAAATAGTGGTTTTATTCCAGGTTTAATTTTTCCAGCTAAAGTTCTTCCATGATAATTTATTATTCCAACATAACGAATAGACTTGGAAAGAGACATTATCTCTAGGTTTTTTTGTTTGTATTTCAGTAAAGTATTATTCCATTTGTTATTGCTTGAATTTTTCATAATTTAGGTTCAAATTATCAATTAATAAACAAGCCGAAAAATCAAAGTACTTTACATCTAGTCAATAATATGGAGAATTCAGATGTTTTATCGATCATATCAAATTTACAGGATTCAGACGCAAGAAATTATTTTGAGACAAATGAAAGACTTTTTCTTTTGAACATTTCTGAAAAAATAAAAAAAGATTTTTCCATGAAATTAAGTTATAATGAAAATGACAAATTTACTAAAATTTATAACAAATACAAAAAATTTATTCAGGTCTAGTTATTTCTTATTTGATTTTGGTTCTAGTTTCTTTTTTAGTTCTAAATTTTCTTTCATAAGTTTTTCATTTTCTTCTTTTAGTGTATATAATGAATTTTCTCTAGAAAACAATGGATGACCTGGAGGAAGAACATTAGAATTCATTTTCATCAATGAATTTGCTTGCTGTCTAAACATTTGATTGAAATCTTGTAGTTTAGGTAACATTGATGCACCTTGATTTGAAAATTGCTCTTTAATTTTTTGTGTTTGATGAATTCCAAAATTTGGCTTATTATTTGGTGGATATCTAATAAAATCAGGTGCAGCACCTTGTAGTAAAGGAAATCCTGTTTTTGGTAGAATTGTAAAATTATCCATAATAATCGTAAAAATCTTCCATATTTCTACTTTATTCATTTTGTTTACTAGTGATTTTGTATTCAATTATTGATAATTTATCAATTTATTCTATTTCTAGATCGTTATAGCGATCTAATTATTTGGATCTGACATGAAATCAGATAAAGAAAAAACATGTGTTAAATGTAAAAAATACATTAATGAAAATGAATTACATAAAATTGTAATGTATGTTATAGAAGAACAATTTACTGAACATCATTATGAGCATGTTGAATGTCCTGATAATTTTACGATTTAGTTTTTGATCCGTATACTGGATATAATTTTCCAGTTTGTCTATTACGATAGTTCCATTCATTTTCATTCCAAACTTTCAACTCAAAGTTTTTTTGTGTAGTTGGGTGAATCTTATTGAAAATGTCCTCCCCAATCATAATTTGTTGTGGTTTTGCTTTATTTTGTACTTTTGCGGCAATATTCATTACAGGACCTAATAGATCTACATGTGAGCGAGCTTTATCATTACCATAACGCATGACCATACTTTCACCATAATCTACACCAATTTTGATAAAAAGATCTGGATAATCATAGTTATTTAAAATTGGATTTATTCCATCTTCAATTATTTTTATCATCGTTTGTGCACAACTAATTGCATTATCTGATGCCATTAGTGCGCTTTTATGAATAAAATAACCAATAACTGCATCTCCTACAAATTTTAGAGCATAGCCATGATGTTGTTTTACAGCTATAGCCATTTCTTGTGCAAACGAACTAACTATCATTGCAACTTTCTCTTCTGGTAGTGATAATGACATATCTGTAGAACCTACAAGATCTACAAACATAACAGCCATTGGAATTTTCTCATTAACGTGCTCTCTTAGAAATTCATCTGATTCTGAAATAATTCCATAATATTCTACACCACCTTGTTTTATTGCCCTCCAAATTCGTTTCTGTGTCTCTAGAATCATTGTCTCTGAATCTTGTGTTAATTCTGAGCTCTTACCAAGCATCATATCTACAATATTAGATGTGGTTGGTTTTTGATATTCAGGTTCTTTTTCAACTTCTTTACTATTATCTGATTCTGTATTATCAGAGTCAGTCCCACTTGCAGCAGCTAATAGTTTTTCATATTTTTTTTCAATTTCTGCCCTTGCTTCATCGTCATCATTACTCATATTAGCACACTCAATCTAACGGAAAATCCGTATTACAACTTTTGCATTTTCCTCGTTTTCCATTATATTTGGAATTATAATATATCATAATGTTGTTTCCACAATGATTACACACTATAGAATCAGAATTCATATCTATAGTGTTTAATTTATTCTTAAAAGCATATGTGAATTAGGAGTAATTTGTAAAAATATACGGCGTATTAAACGACTGTTCCATTGTCCAATACGTAGGTAAATCAAGTATATCTATGATCTTTAGATTAAATTTTTTGGTTGTTACTCCCCAACCAAAGTCAGATTGGTTTTTTGCAGATGTTCTTTCAGCGTGTGTACCAGTTAATGCAAAACATGAATTTTTTTCTAATTTTGGTAGTTTTAAGATATTTTTAATGATTGATTCTGCTAGCAGTTCTCCATTTTCAGGTAATCCACCAATAAAAAAAACGGGTTTTACTAATTTTATGGTTTTATAATCAATCTTTGTTGCGTCTTCATTAATTATACTAAAACCGACTACCATGTTTTGTAATATGTTTTCTTGTAAACTACAAAGAGATTCATCAATTTCTATTGAATTGGAATGAAGGCCTACAACTTCTCCACAAAATGCGATTCTACCGTCACCAGAACCAATATCAACCAATTCTAAAAATCCATTATTTTTAGATTCTAATGCAAGTGCATAAGCAGAAAGCATCCATGTTGGATAAAATGGAGCATAACTTGTATCATGTTTTATACTATCAATCCAGAATTGATTCAAATCACCTTCAAACACACGGCACATAATTCCAAAAATTTTACTTTCAAATGAATTATAATAAATTGGATTATTTTCTAGAAATTTATGTAGTAATGATAAATGTTCATCATCTATTGGTAAAAATTCTGTTTTTTTAATTGGAAGTACTTCTTGTACATGACTATTCCCATCATAGTTTTTAACAAATTCTTCTTTTAATTTTACAATATTTTTTGAAATTAAGCTCATAATTACACAAAATTTAAGGAGGTATATGAAACAAGATTCATGCGTATAGGCACAAAGTCACAAAATGAGTTTCTTATTAATCTCAACAAGAAAAATGATGTTATTCAAAATAATTTTTTAAACAAAATTATTGATACAACAAAAGTAGTTGATGTAAAGGTAATGCTTGGTGATTCTACTGTAAAAACCATATCAACATTTGATCCAATTAATATTGAGAATTTTTTTAATAAATTTATAGAATCTTTGAATGATTGGGAATCTCAAGGTATATCATATTCATATAATGATGATGTCAGAAGGATTTTTTTAAAGTTTGAAATCAAAGAAGACAATTTAGTTTTATCAATGCATATTTCTGTGCAGTTTCATGTTTTATTATATTATAAACCAGAACAAGATGTAATAGAACTTCAAAAAGAACTTGCTGAAGTAATTGATAAAACACAAAATTCTGATTTAAAATATTCTGATGATGGAAATAAAATAATTCTTAAAAAACTTCAAGAACTTGGATATGATAAAATTAACAAACAGAATTTATTTGAATTATTTTATAATGATCCAAAACTTTCTGAAATGTTATCAGAAAAAATAGAGACCAGTCTAGAAGATGAGATAATCGAATTAAATTCTAGAAAAAAGATCATTCTCAATAAATTAGATGATTTATTACTTGAAACCTTTCAAACTACTGGAATACTAATTGATGAACAAAAACTGATAAACGGAGAAGAAGGATGTCTCTGTAATATTGATTTAGAATATATAGAAAATGGAGCAAAACAAGGTCTTTTTGATCTTGATACTGTTGATGCTAAATCACAAGAAAAAATTGGCTATAGGCTAAATCAAATCTTCAAATTCTTAGAAAATTGACGAATTAATTTTCAAATACATTTAATTTTGAATGAATTTCTGAGAAATTTTATGACTGTATCTTATGATGATATTGTAAAAGCAGAGAAGGCACAAAGTGATGTTATCAGAAAAACATCACTTACATTTTCACAAACATTTAGCAATATGACAAATTCTCAAGTTTATCTCAAAAATGAATATGAGCAAAAAACTGGTTCATTTAAGATACGTGGTGCATATCACAAAATTAGTTCATTAACTGATGAAGAAAAGAAACATGGTGTTGTTGCAGCATCTGCAGGAAATCACTCACAAGGTGTTGCTTTTGCATCGTCATTAGAAAACATTCCTTGCACAATTGTAATGCCAAAAAATGCATCTCCAGCAAAAATTGCCGCTACTCGTGGTTATGGTGCAAATGTAGTTTTGGATGGATTAACATATGATGAATCATGGACTAAAGCACAAAAAATTTCAGATGAGACAGGAGCCACAATTATTCATGCATTTGATGATCCAAATATAATATGTGGTCAAGGTGTGATAGGATTAGAAATTTTAGAGCAGCTTCCCGATGTAGATGAAGTTTATGTTCCAATTGGTGGTGGTGGATTGGCTGCTGGTATAATTACAGCAATAAAAGAGAAAAAACCAAGTGTACGAATTGTTGGAGTAGAATCAAAAGCTTTTCCAGCAATGAAACATTCAGTTGAATCTGGTCATGTGGAAACAATAGAGGGTGGATTAACTATTGCAGACGGTATATCAGTCAAAACACCTGGAAAAATAACTTTTGATATAATCAATAAAGGAATTGATGAGATTGTAACAGTAGAAGATTCTGATATTATCAAAACAATGTTTCTGTTAATGGAACGAACAAAGGCCGTTGTAGAACCTGCTGGTGTAGTAGGACTAGCATATCTTTTAAACAAAAAACCGGCTCCAAACAAAAAAGTTGTTCCTGTTTTATGTGGCGGTAATATTGACATGTATTTACTAGGTCAAATTGTTGCTAAAGGATTAACAAATATGGGAAGAATGGTCAGAATACTAATTACATTAAAAGATAAACCGGGTGCACTAAAAGAAATTGTGGATGAAATTTCATCATTAAGTGTAAACATAGTAGAAGTGATCCACGATAGATTAAGTTCTGTTATTAATGCAGGTACAGTAGGCGTCACATTAAGCCTAGAAACAGAAAATCAGGAGCAAGCAGATAGATTGATTGCTCATTTAAACGAGAAAAACATACAGTTCAAACTACTTGATTAGTTTATTTGAATTTCTTTTTTACAAATTTTGATAAGCCAAGCCTCTTTAATTCATCAGATTCTTTAAGCACTGAAGAATGTTGATCAAATTTGTGTTTCTTTAGTTTACGTTTTATTGTAGAATTCTCATTTGCTAAAATTTTTAATGCGTATATTGCAGCATTAGCTGATTTGTTTATTCCTACTGTAACTACTGGTGAACCAGTAGGCATTTCGGAAATAGATAATAATGAATCTAATCCACCAAATGCCGAAAATTTACTTGTATCTGATTTTTTTGTCTGTTTATCGTTGTAAACTAATATCGGAACACCAATTACAGGAATTACTGTATGTGATGCAATCATTCCTGGTAAATGTGCAGCACCACCTGCACCAGCAATAATTACTTTAAATCCAGAATCTTCTGCATGTTTTGCATATGTATCAAGTCTTGTAGGTGTTCTATGAGCAGAAATTATTTGATCTTCATGTGAAACATTAAACTGGTCAAATATTTCTGCAGCACTATGCATAATTCGACTATCAGAGCTTGAACCCATTATAATTCCAACACTACTTTTTTTACTCATATCTTTTGAATACAAATGCTATTTTTAATAGTTTAGAGTAATATTCATGACCAATTTACAACTTATTTTATGAAAGTACTTTTTTAGCAGAATATCAGAATAAGATTATTGAATTTCAATTGCATCTTCTCACAATGTAATTTCAAATGTAATGATATTGAAGAGGAAGAATTTCTAAATCATTTAAATGAAAAACATCATAAGGAAATATCTGATATTGCAGAAAAAGAGAACATACCAATTAAAATGGTAGAAATGATATCAGTATCTAACTCAACAGTGTTCATTAATTCCTCAAATTAGCATATTTTACAATATAGAAATGTGTCTTGTATAGTTTGAAATTGCATTACTACACCGAAACTATTTGTAATTGAGTGATTGTTTTGGATTATGGGGAAAATACTTGGAATAATTGGTGGGGGTCAATTAGGTATGATGCTTACAGAGGCTGCAAAAAACATGACAACCGATATTTCTGAGATTATTGTTTTAGATCCAACAGAAAATTGTCCTGCATCAAAAATCGGTGCTACTCAAATAGTGGCTGATTTTAAAAATGCCTCAGCAATCAAAGAACTCGCAAACAAATGTGATATAATCACATATGAAATAGAATCCGGTGATAGTAAGATTCTAAAAAATTTAGAAAATGAATGTGAAATTAATCCATCTCCAGAAACACTTGAAATAATACAAGATAAATTAACACAAAAAAAATTTCTTGCTGAAAATAATATTCCAGTAGCAGAATTTAGAGAAATATCATCAAAAAATGAATTAGAATCAAAAATTAATGAATTTGGGCTTCCAGTTTTATTGAAAACACGAACTGGTGCATATGATGGTAGAGGTAATTTCAAAATAGATACCTTAGATCAAATATCTGAGGCCTTAGAAATTTTTGATGGTCAATCACTTATGGTTGAAAAATTTGTTAATTTTAAAATGGAAGTATCTGTAATTGCATCAAGAAGCACATCTGGTGAAATCAAAACATATCCATTAGTTGAAAATATTCATAAAAATAATATACTAGAAATGACTATTGCTCCCGCAAGAATTAATGAGATAATTTCTAAAAATGCTGAAGAAATTGCTCATAAAACAATGGAAGTTTTACATGGAGCAGGTGTTTTTGGGATTGAAATGTTTGTTACAAATGACAATGAGATATTAATTAATGAGATAGCTCCAAGAGTTCATAATTCAGGCCATCATACATTGCAGTCTAGTAAAACTTCACAGTTTGAACAACATCTTAGAGCAATTTTAGGATTGAAACTTGGCAGTACTGAATTAGTTTATCCTACGATATTGTATAATATTTTAGGACCAAAAGATTTCATAGGAAAATTCAAAAACCCTACAACAGATTTACAAAATGTATTTTTGAAAATGTATGGTAAATTAGAATCAAAACCACAAAGAAAAATTGGTCATGTTAACGTAGTTGATAAAGATAATTTAGGAATAGAAAAATTATTAGAACAAGTGGCAATTATATCTGAATCAATTAAAATTAGAACCGAATTATAAATTCATAAAAACCCATCTAATACTTTATTAATACTTGATTTCTCATTTTAAATATGGCAATAAAAGTAGCATTGATTTTAACAGGTATTGCTATAGCATTGTTAATTGTTTATGGTGCAGATGTAGCATCTAGCATTAACGTTGATGGGGAAATAGGTGAACGAAAAGAAGGATTTTTACCATTAAATGACATGCAACGTGGTATTGGATTAGGTGGACCTGCACTAATTTTGCCTATAATTGCGTTTTTCATTTCATTAAAAGAACCATCTAAAGGCTTAGGAATTATGATAATAATAGCAGGAATTTTAATTATAATAGGTGGCATAGCAGTTGTTGCAAACCCATCTCCATCATCTGAAAGTTCAGATAAAGATCCTATTGGTTCTGTTGTAATGCTATTTGCTCCGGCATTAATACAGATAGCAGTTGGAATCATTAAGATTAAAAAATCATAATTATCAAATAAAATCAATGTCTATTTGTAAAAAATGTGGTAAAGATAGTAAAAATTGCTATGATTGTGAACATACAAATTTTGAAGAATTTTGTAAAGAGTGCTATACTGAATTACATTATTACATGACTGAGAAAGATAACTTTGAATGAATTACAAATTTTGATACAATGGATTTCAGAATTACTATCAGAATATCTCTACATTGGTGTATTTCTAGCAGCATTAATTGAAACTATTATTCCACCAATTCCAACTATGGCAGTATTTCCAACTGCAGGATATATTGCATCACAAAATGGTTTAGGTCTTGGAGAAGCTATTCTACTTGGAGTAATTGGTGGTTTGGGTGCTTCAATTGGTTCTACTGCAATTTACTTTATCGCATTAAAACTTGGTAGAGTTGCATTACTAAGATATTTGAAAAGAATTAAAATCACAGAGAAGAAATTAAACCGTGCTGAAAAATGGTTTGAAAAGTATGGTGATAAAGCAGTACTTTTTGGTAGAATGATTCCAGTTTTTAGAGAAATGATTTCAATTCCAGCTGGTTTGCTAAAAATGAATATTAAGAAATTTTTAGTTTATACTGTATTAGGTTCGTGTGCATGGAGTATTACTATGGTTCTCATAGGTTATTACTTTGGAATAGCAACATTTGAAATATTCTAAATTAATCCAATAAGTTTTAAATCAGAAATAAAGACTCTCACATATGAAAGCAATAATTTTAGCTGGAGGAAGAGGTAAAAGATTACGCCCAATAACTGATAAAATACCAAAACCTCTAATTCTTATAGATAATATCCCACTAATTGAGCGTTCAATCAAATATCTTAAAAAATTTGGAATTAATGAAATAATTATTTGTAGTGGATATAGATCAAAACAAATTGAGACTTTTCTTAAGAAAAATAAAAATTTCAACTGTAAAATAGAATTCTCTGTTGAAAAAACTCCATTAGGTACAGGTGGTGCAATTAGGAAAGCAATGGAAAAAATATCTGACGAATCATTTGTTGTTATAAATGGAGACGTTATTACAAATATTAATCTAAAAAATATACTAAGTAAACCAAATACAATTGCATCAAATGAATTAAAAACACAGTTTGGAACTATGGAAATTAAGAATAATAAAATTATAAAATTTAATGAAAAAATTGATGTTGAAAATGTGTGGATGAACCCAGGTATTTATCATCTAAGTTCAGAAATTAAAAAACTCTTACCTAAAAGAGGTAGCATTGAGGGTGATGTTTTTCCAAAACTTGCTAAGAAAAAATGTCTGCATACTAAAAAATTTAAAAATGTACTTTGGCACTCAATTGATTCACATAAAGATATTGAACTTTGTTCAGAAGATATTAAATCAAAAAAATATTATAAATTTTTTAAATATTGATTATAATGAGAGTGTCATATAGTTTAGGTTCACTTTTAACAATCAATCAAGTTATTGATTGCTCAAAAAAATTAAATCGTGTTAAATCAGATGTAATTTGGATTCCTGAAACATGGGGAATGGAAGATTTTTCTATGTTAAGTTTGATTAGTCAAAAAAATAATACTGCAAAAATTGGTTCATCCATAATTAACATCTATTCAAGAAGTCCAAGTCAAATTGCAATGGGTGCAGTAACTGTTGACACAATATCAAATGGAAGATTGATACTAGGTTTGGGATCAAGCAGTAAACCAATTGTAGAGCAATTTCATGGAGAAAAATTTGTCAAACCTGTTCAAAGAATGAAAGAATGTGTTGAAATTATTCGATTAATATTATCAGGAAAAAAAATAAATTATTCAGGTGATATATTCTCTCTTGAAAATTTTTCATTATTAGTAAAACCACCCAGAGATAATATCCCAATTTATTTGGCTGCCATAAATCAAAAAATGGTTAATTTAGCATGGGAAATAGGAGATGGTGTTATTTTTTATTTGCGCCCTAAAACTGAAATAAAATCAACATTAGAAATAATGCAGAAACAAAAAAAAATTGATTCTACATTACAAATTATTACTTGTATTCATAATGATTCAGAAAAAGCTATAGAACGTGCAAAGAAAACCTTAGCATTCTATATTTCAGTTGGAGGAATTTATAGAGAATTTCTTGCTGATAATGGATATAAAAAAGATACAAAAAATATTCATGATGAATATCAAAAAACAGGACTAAAAAATAATTTTACATTAGTAAGTGATAAAATGGTAAAAGATCTATGTATTTGTGGTAATGTAAATGAATGCCAACAGCAATTAAAACAATTCCAAGAAACAGGTATAGATTTACCAATAATTCAGTTTAATCCTATAGGTGATGTAAATGAATCATTTGATTTACTACTAAATACATTTGGTGATATATAATTGAAAAAAATTGGTATAGCAGGATACGGAAGTACAAAATTTTCAAAAAATGAAATTCCTATTGAAGAATTATTAGTAGAATCTACAAAACAAGTTTTTGATTCAACAGACAATTTATCACAAGATCTAATTGATGGAGTTATTGTTTCTACAAATGATAATTCAAAATATCTCAGCGCAATTCTATCAGAATTATCTGGAATAAAACCAAAAATATCACATACTGTAGAACATCTTTGTAGTTCAGGAACAAATGCTGTAATTTCAGCATTTTCATATATTGCATCTGGATTAGCTGATGTGGTTTTAGTTGCAGGTGGGGATACAATTGGAAACCCAGGACAAGTATTAGAATGGGATAAAACTCGTGGAGAATTTAATCATCCAATCTATTGGGGATCATTATTTACAAAACATCATAAAAGAAAATTCAATACAACAGAAGAGGAATTAGCTATAGTCTCTGCAAAAAATCATAAACATGCTATAGATAATCCTAATTCATATTCACATGATGCATACACTATTTCTCAAATTATGAATTCAAAACAAATAACAGATGATTTACGAATTTTGGATTGTTCATTTGCTTGTTCTGGTAGTTCATCATTATTACTAGCATCTGAAGATATCATAAAGAAATTTACTGATACACCAATATGGATTTCAGGTATAGGTCAAAAAACAGATTCAGCAAGCTTTGCAAAAAATGATCTTTCTGAACTCTCTACTACTAGAATGGCGTCTAATGACGCATATTCAATGGCTAACACTAATCCTAATGAAATAGACGTAGCAGAGGTACATGATGCGTTTTCTGTATGTGAATTAATGGCAGTTGAAAGTTTAGGTTTAAGTAAAAAAACAGAAAGTGCTCAATTTATTAGAAATCTTTTCAATACTGAAAATAGAAAAATTAATCCAAGAGGTGGGTTGATTGGTGCAGGTCATCCTCTAGGCGCAACAGGCATATCACAAATAATTGAAATTACACAGCAATTACAAAATAATGCAAAAAAAAGACAGGTTTCAAATGTAAAAAAAGGGTTAGTGCATAATATGTCTGCAGCCGCAACATCAAGTTCAGTTATAATATTACAATCATGAACAAATTTGAAACTGAACTATTAAATGGAAATTTTGTTATTAGTAACTGTATAAATTGTAAACAGGTTGTTTGGCCACCATCAAACTATTGTAATATTTGTCATAATGAAACAAAATGGTCTAATTCAAAACAAGTAGGCAAAATTATTGAATTTTCTAAAAAAAATGATCAGTATTTTTGTTTAATAGAGATTGAACAAAATCTAAGAATATTAGGGGAAGTTTTGGGAGAAACTACACCTAAAATCAATCAAAAAGTCCAATTAAAAAAATGTTCATATAGAAAAACTCCACAATTTCTGTTTGAACTACTTCCTAACTAATCTAAACATAAGGTCATTTCATTATAACCAACTCTTCTATATTATGAAAAAATAAATATTATCATGCGATCAAAATCACTGCTAAAAACTAGACTGCAATTTCAAAATCAAAAATCTATTTCTAAAAATCTGGAAAATCGTAAGATAGCACGAACACGTAGACAACGTGGGTATCAATGGGAAGATACACTGGTAAAACGATTTAATAAAATGGACCAATGGAAAGCATTTAGACTAGGTTCACCAAGTGTTGCATTACCAGATTTATTATGTGTAAATAATCATGATAGTAAAATTTTTACAATTGAAGCAAAATCTGGAACAAGTACATCATTGACTGTTCCATTTGATCAGATACTTCGATGTATGAGCTGGACTGATAATTTTACCATTTATAATGTAAGAAATGTCATTTTTGCATTCAAATTTCTATCTAAAAAAAGAATTGGAAAAGGAGAATATGAAAAAAGAGAATTAAGGGAATATTATAAAATTTGGAATAATAAAATAAAACCAATAAATATAGTTTGTAAATACGATGGAACCGTCTATGGATTAAAAGATGGTAAAAAAGTTAAAACAAATTTAGAAGATTATGAAATGCCGTTTAAATCCAAACATCAAAAATTTAGCATTATGGATTAGATAAGCACTTACTTTATTACTACTAATAATTTACAAAAAGTATGGAATTTCAAAATTTCATAGATGAAAGAATTTTAGTTAGTCATGATGCACTAGGTAAAAAACAAATGAAAATAAAAGTTCTTGAAGTATCTGATGAATCACCCCCATCACAATGGAAATTTGGTGATAGAGTTAAGATAAATAAAATTTTAATCACTATAAAGCATCTTGAAACACAAGAAGTGGAAGAAGGTGAATTAGATATAGAAACAGTTGAAAATGAACTAATTGAAAAAAGACACTATACTTCTACGAATCGTTGGGTGCCTACAAAAGATATTAAAAATGGTTACGTTATAAATTCGAGACATACAATGTTAATTAGTGATGCTGCAGCATTAGATCTAATAGTTTTTTAAATTATTAAAAATCTAACAAACTTATAAGATACAGATTTTGACATTTTAATTATGATAACAAAAGAAATTGTTGTGAACGATATAAAATTCAAAGTCATGTTAACAGATCAGATCATAAATCAGGTAGATAATTTAAAATCACTTAATGCATCAGTGGCAAATGCAGACCCAGAAGATTTTGAGCAGATAAGTTCAGAAATTTCTGCTACAATCAATGAAATTGCAACTGCAGTAGAACCTGAAGTATCAGGAGAGTATCTAGATGGAGTTATGCAAGAAGTATTCAAAGCAGTTGACGATAAAAAAACTGAGGTTGATAAGCAAATAAAACAAAAAGATGATAAAATTTCAAAAAAGAAATCTAAAAAATAAAACTTAACAGTAGTAAATACTATAATTCCTTTGATTCAGTGTAAATTTTATCGATTAGTTTCTTATCTTTTAATGAATTCAATACTGCAGTTCGTATATTTTTAACCCTATTTTGATCTTCAGAAAATGTTCTTAAAAGTAATTCAATCTCACGAGAAAAATCATAATTTTTTAAATATACACCAATGATTTTTTGTAAGTTCGAAAATTCATTTGATATATCATTCATTTTATCACGCTTTCGAAAAATTATGGTAAAGAATCCCATAATTTTTGCCATTTCAATCTGTAATAGTTCAAGATCAGCAGGTGTATCAGTTAAATTTTCGATTACTGCATATGAATCTAGAATTTGATTTAAAATTCCTCGAAAATATTCATGCATATCTCGCATAATATACAAATATATTTTTCAGTACTAAATCTTTGGTTGAGTTATATAATAAAAAATAAATTTTAATGTCGTGTAAGTTAACACAACTTGCCATTTTTTCTGATGCTTATTCCTTTAAATTACTTACACTCATAAAAAATCTGAATGAAACAAAGTGCACATCTTTTATGTATAAACCCAAAATGTGGAGAAACATACCCTATTGTTTCCAGACATATTAAATGTGAAAAATGTGGATTTCTTTTGGATGTTGAATATGACCAAAAACCTTCAACTAAACTAAAAGAAATTTTTTATCAGAGACGGTCAAGAGATAGTATCTATAACGAAAGTGGTGTATGGAGATTTCGAGAATTACTGAATTTTACCGAAATTGAAACTGAAGAATTAGAACAATGTTCAAAATTTTTAGTTTCGTTGGACGGTGCAGAAGGAAGACAATCAAAACCATACCATATGTCTAAGGTATCAAATTTTGTTGGAATTAGTAATGATAGTCTCATGTTACAACCAGAAGGTTACAATCCTAGTGGTTCATTCAAGGATAATGGAATGGCATCAGCTGTAACTCATGCTAAAATGACTGGTGCAAAAAAAATTATTTGTGCATCTACTGGAAATACTTCAGCATCTGCTGGAATGTTTGCTGCTAATGAAAATATGGAATGTGATGTCTATATTCCAGATGGTCAAATAGCTCCAGGAAAGCTAAGTCAAGCATATCAATTTGGAACACAGATGATAAAGGTTGCTGGTAATTTTGATGATGCATTTACAAAATCACTTGATGCTGCTAATGAAGAAGGAAGTTACACTGTTAATTCTGTTAACCCTTTTAGAATTGAAGGTCAAAAAACAATTCCGTTTAGGGCTCTTGAATTTTTAGAATGGGAAGTTCCAGATTGGATAGTCTATCCTGGTGGCGCATTAGGAAACACTTCAAGCTGTGGTAAAAGCCTAATTGAATTATACAATTGGGGATGGATCAAAAAAATTCCAAAAATTGCAGTAGTAAATGCTGAAGGTGCAAATACTCTATACAATCTGTATAACGGTAAATTTGAAAATGAAGAATTACGTTGGAACGATGGTGTCCCAAATTTAGATTTAGTAGACAAATATTACGATTACATGAAAGAAAATAATCTAGGACCAAAAACTAAGGCTACTGCAATACAAATAGGAAAACCAGCAAATATGGCTAAAGGTTTACGTGCATTAGAGTTTACCAATGGATGTGTAATTCAAGTATCAGATAAAGAAATGCTTGATGGTATGTCAATTGTTGGTTTGAATGGTTTTGATTGTGAAATGGCATCTGGTGCAACAGTTGCAGGTATCAAAAAACTTCTAGATGATGAAATAATGAAAAAAGATGATAAGGTCATCGGTATTTTAACAGGGAGGCAAAAAGAGCCATTACTACCAATTGATTATCATAATGACTCAACTAACAAATTTGCCAAACCTCCAAGAAGCTAAAATTACGCACAAAATGAATAAACTCAATTTTTATAAATCTTAAACCTTAATAGACTCCATACTTTGTTGTTGGTATACAGAAATGAGGTTGTTTCTATTCTAAATGAAGTCGTTTAGCAAATTCATAAATTTAATTTTAAGAGGTACTAAAAATTGCAATTAGAATATGAAATTGCAGCACTAATTGCAATGATAGGTCTTTCTGGATATTTCAGTGGTTTA
>Ga0114933_10001943_pt1 | contig 22188 bp, 20 predicted proteins | sample 4SBtaG_FD_89691 | JGI IMG/M metagenome (GOLD analysis project Ga0114933, IMG submission 89691) | Deep subsurface microbial communities from Kolumbo volcano to uncover new lineages of life (NeLLi) - 4SBTROV12_W25 metaG | ecosystem: Environmental > Aquatic > Marine > Volcanic | place: Kolumbo... | reverse complement strand
GTTGTTGATATAGGCTTTGGAATTTAGCGGATAACTGTTTCAATTCTGGACCCTGGTTACCAGCAATTTGCAAGCTTTCTGGGATATATTTACATACGGGTTGCAGATTAGAAATATCTTTAGTGATCGGAACTCCCGGTTTTGAGAGAGCTGCATGACATTTGTCGAAAAACGTTTTAACAGGGGATAAAGGCAGCGTTTCGACAACAGTTTTATGCGCTTGTATAAAGTCTGAGAGTGCAGTGTTTCGTGCTACCATCCTTCACCTACCTTTTGAACTCGGTTTTTCCTATTCAATTCCAGCAGCACATTGTGCCATTAGTCTACCCAGTATGACATTAGTATTCGATCATGTGTAAAAAAACCAATGTCTTGATATAGACGCTTTGCTCTTAAATTATGGGTTTCCACTTCTAAACTGAGTCTTCGTATGCCCATAGTTGGGCAGATATCAAGTGCGAACTTTACGGCTGCGCGCCCTATTCCTTTATCTCTATATTTTTCTTTCAAGAAAAGTTCATCTAAAAACCCATCTTTTCCACCAGCTTCAATTGTAAAGCCAATAGCTAGCGCAAAATAACCAGCGATTTCGTTATCCACTTCTATTATCCAGATCATAACATGTGGATTTTCTTTAAGAGCGATATCCAGTGAAGATTTAATTTTTGATTTTTCAACAGTTTGGTTGTCAAAAATATAATAGGCAATAATCATCTGTTCCAAAGCATCTCTGTCCCTGGGGTTTGCCTGTCTGAAACGTGGGGTGTTTAGTTTACTTTTACTCACTTTGTTTCAAAGTCATTGTTTAGGGTTCTTATTTTGTTATCAAAAAAAGGTTAAAAAGGACCTTAATTAATCTATAAACATATTTCTATTAATAATAAATGCAGTCTATTAAAGGCAGCAGTTGTCAACTTGCTGTAAATTTGAGGAGCGTGGAATGGAGTTATTTCCTGGGGGCCACCTATCTAGGAGGCAATTTTTGGCTGGGACAGGAGCCGCTGCAGCGGGTCTTTCGTTGATCCCGTCAAGCACATGGTCTTATGAAGCGGCCAAGTTGAATTTTTATAATTGGGATACGTATATTGGTGAAACCACTTTAAAAGATTTCACAGAGGTAAGTGGTATAAATGTAAAGATGGATTTATTTTCTGAGAATGATGAGCTTTTCGCAAAATTAAAAGCAGGTAATCCGGGGTATGATCTAATCGTTCCTTCAAGCGATTATGTCGAACGTATGATTCTAGCTGATATGCTGATGCCATTAGATAACAGTGCTATCCCGAACAGATCTAATATTCAAGATTCGTTTTTGGATGTATCATTTGATCCTGGCCGAAAATTTTCCTTGCCTTATATGTGGGGTACTATGGGCGTTGGGTATAGGAAGTCTAAGATGGATAGTATTCCCGATAGCTGGAAGTGGCTTTTTGATTCGGATCGCCATAAAGGAAAATGCGCACTTTTAAGCGAAGCTAGTGATGTTTTGGGCGCAGTATTTAAATACATGGGCTACTCTGTAAACACTAAGGATCCAAAAATTATTAAAGATGCAGAAAAACTGCTTATAAATCAGAAGCCGAATATAAAGGTTTTTGCACCAGACAATGGGCAAGATCTATTATTATCAGGTGAGGTGGATATCACTATGGAGTGGAATGGTGACATATTGCAAGCAATGGAAGAAGACCCAGATATATCTTATGTTGTTCCAAAGGAAGGATCTATTGTCTGGGAAGATGCGTTAGCTATCCCTAGGGGGGCTCCTCATCCTAGAAATGCCCATCGTTTTATTAACTTTCTACTCGAGGCTGAAGCGGGCGCCAAGATCGCCGAGTTTATTCAATACGCAACCCCTAATATGGCAGCAAAACAGCTGATGCCAGCCAACTATATTAATAACCCGGCCATTTACCCTTCAGAGCAAACGTTATCATCCTGCGAGTCAGCGGTTTATTTGGGAGCGGATGTAGTCCGACTTTATGAAGAAGCGTGGAGTAGGGTCTTAGCCGCATGATTATCAAGGAGTAAAACCAAACAAAGTAGTGAATGATGAAGAGCGCAAGAAATCATAAGTTAGCGTTCTGGCTAACTTTTTGTCCGCCAACCCTTTGGATGCTAATATTTTTATTAGTTCCAATTTTAATAATTGGTATTTTTAGCTTTTCAGCAAAGCAGGGACTAGTTGATATTTCGGCTAGTTGGGTTTTAGATAATTATATCCGTGCCTTCGATCCTGTCTATCTTTCAGTCTTTTTCAAAAGTATAGGAATAGCCGCTTTAACAACCTTGATTTGTTTTCTCATAGGCTTTCCGGTTGCCATTGGTATTGCTAGTGCTCCCAAAAGTTGGAAGCCCGTTCTTTTAATGATTGTGGTATTACCGTTTTGGGTTAATCTGCTAATCCGGACGTATGCACTAATAGCTGTCTTTCGGACAAGAGGATTCTTTAACTTTTCTTTGGAATGGGTTGCTAATTTATTTGGCATTCCCTTCGAGCCGCTCACTTTATTGTATAATGATGCGGCAGTTATTTTAGGATTGGTATACATCCATCTTCCATTTATGATTTTACCTTTATATGCTGGGTTTGAGGGCTTCAACAAATCATTACTCGAGGCTGCGTCAGACCTCGGAGCACAGCAGTTTAAGATAATAACCGCTATTGTTCTGCCAATAATGGCACCTTCTATAATCTCGGGTTGTATACTGGTATTTATTCCTGCTTTAGGCTCTTTTTTAACACCAGAGTTACTAGGGGGACCTAGTAGCCAAATGATAGCCAACGTTATAGAGAGGCAGTTTCTGGCTGCCAATGATTGGCCATTTGGTTCTGCACTTTCAATGATGCTAATCTATTTAACATTTGGTGCGCTAGCACTCAGATATTTTTGGCTGCGCCGACGGTATTTTAGTTCGACGGAGAATAAGCCGTGAACCAACAGCAGCGTAAAAATTGTCAAAATAGAATATTTAACTATTTCCATCAGTGGTGGTTTAGAGTGATTCTATGTTGCACTATAGTCTTTCTTTATGCCCCGATAATAGTGTTAGTCATATTTTCATTTAATGATAGTCGAAGAAATGTCACCTGGCATGGTTTTACATTTAAATATTATGAAAAAGCTATTCACAACAATAACTTAATCGAGGCATTTTTAAATTCGTTATCCATTGCGTTTTTTAATACCGTATTCAGTTTAATTTTGGGAACCTTAACGGCATTATTACTGTGGCGGTTCCGTTTTTCATATAAGTCGGTATACGAGGGAATAATTCTTGTTCCCATTATCATTCCAGAAATATGTATTGGCATAGCTCTATTGGTTTTTTTTAATCTATGCGGCTGGCCTAACGATTTACCATGGCCATTAAATCTTTCAAAGATTACCTGTGCACATATTTTATTCAGCTTTCCATTTGTAGCTGTAATTATTCGCGCCCGATTAGCTAAATTTAATTTGGATCAAGAGGAGGCTGCTTTAGATCTAGGGGCTAACCACAAACAGATTTTTAAGAATGTTCTCTTCCCACACCTTAAACCTGCTCTTATTGTGAGTTCACTGCTTGCGTTTACACTTTCGTTAGATGACTTTGTAATAACTTTTTTTATGTCTGGGCCAGAAACTACTACGGTACCGATAAAGATTTACTCCATGGTACGGTTTTCTGTAACGCCTGAAGTCAATGCTGCATCGACCATATTGTTGTTGATTACTATTGTTCTGGCTGCAATTGCAATTTGGATTCAAAGGGGTTGGGCGAAAGAGGTCGAAAAATCATGAACCGTTCTATCTTGCAACTTAAAGGCATATCTAAAAATTATGGGACCTTAGAGGCTATTAAAGAAATAGATTTGAATATCTTTGAAGGGGAGTTTTTTTCGATAATAGGACCATCGGGATGCGGTAAAACGACTCTTTTGAGAGTTTTAGCTGGATTTGAAATGCCAGATTCTGGATCGTTATATATTGAGAATATTAATATGCAAAATGTGCCTCCAAACAAACGCCCGATCAATATGGTGTTTCAGTCCTATGCATTATTTCCACATATGAATGTCTTGGACAATGTTGCATTTGGATTAAGAGTGGATGGAGTTGCGATAGGTGAACAAACCCAACTAGTAAAATCAATGCTTTCTCTCGTAAAGTTATCAGGCCTTGAAAATAGGTTGCCTCATCAACTCTCAGGCGGACAACTTCAAAGAGTGGCATTAGCGCGCGCGTTAATAAAAAAACCCCGGGTTTTACTTCTTGATGAACCGCTATCCGCTCTAGATGCTAAATTGCGGAATGAAATGAGACAGGAACTCATTCGCTTACAGAAAAGTCTTGGAATCACATTCATTTTGGTCACACATGATCAGCAAGAAGCACTATCAATGGCAGACCGGATTGCTGTCATGAATGATGGGACTATACAACAAGTGGCATCGCCAAGTTATTTATACGAATTTCCGTCTAACAAATTTGTGGCCGATTTTATTGGTTCAATTAATTTTATAGAATGCCAATTAAGCGAGATAGATGGTGATATTTTTAAATTTATTACCAGGATCTCAAAAGATGCATTTACTGTTGAGGGAAATAAATCATTACGGATTGGCCAAGATTGTTGGTTGGGAATTCGCCCTGAAAAAATAAGTTTCAAAGATTCTGATGTAGTTAACCCACACCACAATAAACTTTCAGGTGTTGTGACAAATATTACTTATTTTGGACAGGCGTCGATGTATCATGTTGAAGTTATTGGGGAAAAAACAGCCACAATAAATGTGATGGAAAATCATTCACAACGATCAAGTTACGCAACAAATAAGGTAGGGGACTCGGTAGTTTTGTGCTGGTCGACCGAGTCTACCTCAGTATTCACAAGCTAATTAATGTTGATCAAAAGTATTTTTTTATAAGCTTAAATGCTAATGGTGCTAATAGGATTACCATCCCAATGCGACAAAGATGATGGGTAGCTACAAAGGGAACATCTTGTCCTATGCCGAAAGCAATGAGGCTCATCTCAGCTAATCCGCCTGGGGCATATGCGAGTGTTATTAAATACCAGGGTAATCCGGTTATACCGCTTAAAAGGAAGCCTGCACCAACTGCGGTTGACATTAATATGAAGGTTGAGCCCAAAGAAATTCTAATAGCTCGGATTATCTCACCGTAATCAGTACCTGTGAAACGACAGCCTATAGCGGTTCCTAATATAACTTGGGCAGCAGCGACCAAGCCGGTTGGCGGCGACGCGTTACTCCAACCCGCGATATGTGCAGTTGCTGTAAGTATCAGAGACCCCAGAAGAAAAGCGGCGGGTAATTTCAGCTTTTTGGCTAGGAAAGGTCCTAATGTTACGCATATTCCAATAATACACCATTCACGAAATGGCAGATCAAAACCTTGTCCTTCTGGAAGCAGTCCCTGAGGAGCCTCATATCCGCCAAATATTCTAAATAGAAAAGGAATTGTCATCACAACCAATAAGACCCGGGATGCTTGTGTCAATGCAATTATTCTATCGTCACCGCCCATTTCTCCGCCAATAATTGTCATATCATTTAGACCTCCTGGTGCGGCTGAAAAATATGCGGTTATTGGGTCATAGTTCCCCAGCTTCCTGAGATAGTTGAGTACTAGGTACATTGCGATGATGCCATAAATTAGCATTGCTATTACAGAGATTAACCAACTGCCTATCTGGTTAATAAGCTCTGGTGTGAATTGACTTCCAAGCAGTACTCCTATGAAAACGACCATGCTCTGCCTTAGCATAAAAGGTAGAAGAACTGGGATGCCAGATACAGCCGCAACTGTAACGAAAACCATTGCGCCCAACATCCACGGAAGCGGTAATTTTAATATCGCAAAGATTAAACCTCCCAGAGTGCCAATAGTGATTGCAATAATTACTTTCGCTAATTTATTCTTTTTGATCGCTGTAAATTGTCTAGAATTTGACATGAAAGTACTATGTTTCGGCTAATTAAAACATTGGGCTGAAGCAGCGTGTTTCGTATGCTGTTTTCTACAAAAATATTGGGTTTTTATTTCCGGCAGTAGGAGGAGACTAAGGCCTAGTTAACGAACATGAAAGCATAAATTGAGACAGAGGATTGCTAGATTGTTAAGTTTAGTTCATGGTAATAATTATCGTCGTTAGTCTTAGTTTCTATCGAGCGAAAAAAAGGGGAAAATATAATTAAAAACAATATTCACAGGAGAAAAAAATGAGAACTTGGCGCCAACTTGGGCTCGCCGCGTTAGCAGTAACAACGCTTTCTGGGCCTTTGTACGCTGCGGATATCGTTATTGGTATTCGCTCCGAACCTTCATCAATCGACCCATATTTCCATAATCTTGGTCCAAACAATGCAATGCTAGGCCAAATATTCGATCGCTTGAACGATTGGACCCCAAAAATGGATAAGATGTTCGGTCGTGCTGCATCCTCATGGAAGGCTATCAACGATACAACATGGGAATTTAAGCTAAAAAAAGGCATTAAGTTTCATGATGGATCAGACTTAACAGCAGACGACGTGTTGTTTTCATATGATAGAGCGGCAAATTACACGGGAGGTAACTCAAGTTTTAGAACTTATACCAAAGGTAAGACGCTTAAGAAAATAGATGACTATACAATCCACATTATGACAGAAAAACCATATCCGCTTATGCCTAATGACACGACTACTGTAATGATCATGTCGAGTGAAGCAAAGGGAACTGGTGGAAAGAATAAGGGGATTTCGGCTAAAGACTTCAATAATGGAACCGCGGCTATTGGATCAGGTCCGTATAAATTTATCGAATGGAAGAAAGGTGACCGTATTGTCCTCGAAAAATTTGATGGTTACACGGGTCCGATCGCACAACCCTGGGATAAAATAACATTTAAATTCATCAAATCAGAGCCAGCTCGGGTTGCAGCTTTAATGGCTGGTGATGTGGACGCGATTGACAATGTGCCAACATCGGATGTTGAACGTTTGAAGAAAGATCCAAAACTATCATTAAGTTCTGGTGTGTCTAATAGGGTTATTTATCTTCATATGGATCAATTTAGAGACAGTTCTCCATTCGTGACGACTAAGGATGGCAAGCCGATGAATAAAAATCCGCTTAAGAATCCAAAAGTTCGGAAGGCATTGTCTATGATGATTAACCGTAAGGCGATTGTCGAACGCGTGATGGAAGGAATAGCCATCCCCGCTGGACAGCTTTTACCAGAAGGCTTCTTCGGTAGGTCAAGTAAAATGCAGGTCGAGAAATTTGATCCAAAAGGCGCAAAGAAGCTATTACAAGAAGCCGGATGGGGTGATGGTTTTGGTCTAACCATACATGGTCCAAATGATCGCTACATCAATGACGCGAAGATATGTGAAGCGATAGGTCAGATGCTATCGGCCCAAGGAATTCCTACGAAAGTAGTGACAATGCCTAAAAACGTTTTCTTCAAGCGTGCTTCAAAAGGAGCTAAGGGTGGATTACCTGAATTCAGTTTTGTCCTAGTCGGTTGGGGCTCTGGTACGGGTGAACCTTCTTCTCCATTAAAGTCATTGTTGGCAACACATGACAAGTCCAAGGGTATGGGAGCGTCTAATCGTGGGCGTCATTCTGATCCTCGCGTCAATAAAGTGTTAAACGAGGCATTGGCTACGGTCGATGATGCTAAACGCGGTGCATTATTGGCTAAAGCAACGGAAATAGCCATTGGAGAGAATACAGGAATCATTCCTCTGCACTACCAAGTCAACACTTGGGCAACCCGCAAAGGGCTAAAGTTTGATCCAAGAGCTGACGAACGCACAACTGGATATGATTACACGCCAGTGAAGTAAATCAGGTTGAACAGCTGGGGCTGCCCTACCGGCAACCCCAGGTCTGTATACAAAAATAATTTATTTAGCGTATGTAAAGATTAATAGCACGACTTTGCTGGGGAAATAATGTCAGTATTTATTATAAGAAGATTGATGCAGTCAGCATTAGTTGTTGTGATAATGTCATTTATTGTATTCTCCGGTGTTTTCCTGGTTGGTGACCCTGTAGAAATCCTAGTTAGTGATGATGCTGACCAGGAAGAACGAGAGATGATGATCAAGTCGATGGGGCTTGATAAACCTTTTTTAGTTCAGTATGGAATTTTCATTTCAAAAGCGATTAAGGGGGATTTAGGCGATTCCTTTGTGTTTCAAGAACCTGCCTTGTTATTAATTCTTGATAGGATGCCGGCCACTATGGAACTAGCCATAGTGGCGCTGTTGATAGCAATCATTTTTGGGATACCTCTAGGAGTGTGGGCAGGACTTAAGCCAGAATCGCTTGCCTCCAAGAGTATTATGACGGGTTCTATTTTAGGTTTTAGTTTGCCAACCTTCTGGGTTGGAATAATGATGATCTTGTTGTTTGCAGTTATGCTGGGCTGGCTGCCGTCAACTGGACGTGGGGATGTGCAAATAATTTTGGGCATGCCTATAAGTATTTTTAGCTGGGATGGCTTCAGTCACGTCTTAATGCCTGCCGTTAATTTAGCGTTATTCAAACTTTCTATGGTGATTAGGCTCGCTCGTGCCGGAACGCGAGAAGTATTGCACCAAGATTATATAAAGTTCGCAAGGGCTAAAGGTCTCAAGGAAACACGAATAATTTTAATTCATGTAATGAAAAATATATTAATTCCAGTAGTTACGGTTTTAGGTTTGGAGTTTGGGGGATTGGTCGCTTTTTCAGTTGTGACAGAGACCGTATTCGCCTGGCCCGGAATGGGGAAACTGTTGATAGACTCTATTGGTTTATTGGATAGGCCAATTATAGTGGCTTACTTAATGATTATCGTCTTTTTATTCGTTCTTATTAACCTATTAGTGGATATTTGTTATTCGATATTGGATCCACGTGTCCGATTGCAGGATATTAAATCATGACAACAGTTGAGAATAATATGGAATCGGAAGAAAAAGGCTATGAGGGTGTTCAGACACCACTACGCAGATTTCTCTCGGATTTTTGCGAGGCTAAACTGGCTGTGGTTGGTTTTTTCACCATTTTGGCAATTGCTTTACTCGCAATCATGGCGCCATTCATAGCACCAACAGATCCATATGACCTTGCCACAGTTAGTGTGTTGGATAGCAGGCTAGCTCCTGGGGAAGCGATGATGAACGGTACGATAGCCCATCTGGGTACGGATGGAGCTGGACGGGATATGGTCAGCGCTATGATTTATGGCCTTCGTATTAGTTTAGGTGTGGGTATCGGCAGTGGTCTGATAGCAATGTTGATAGGAATAAGTTTTGGATTACTCTCCGCATATGCGGGTGGGAAAATTGATAGCATATTCATGCGTATTGTGGATATCCAATTGAGTTTTCCAGCTATTCTTGTTGCGCTAGTTTTGCTCGTAACCCTAGGAAAGGGTGTTGATAAAACCATCATAGCTCTCGTTGTTGTTCAATGGGCTTATTATGCGAGGACAATCCGAGGAACCGCCTTGGTTGAGCGACGGCGGGAGTATATTGAATCAGCGGTATGTCTGGGTTTATCAAAAAACCGTATTATGTTTCGTCATTTGCTACCGAACTGTTTGGCGCCCATGATTGTTGTAGGGACAATGCAGATCGCACATGCTATCTCGCTAGAAGCAACTCTTTCTTTTCTAGGACTTGGGATGCCCCAGACAGAACCTTCGCTTGGGCGCCTAATATCTAATGGCTTTGAGTATATTTTGAGCGGTAAGTACTGGATTAGTGTTTACCCGGGAATAGCTCTACTCGTCACAATTGTAAGCATAAATCTAGTGGGCGACCGTTTGCGTGACGTGCTCAATCCCAGACTCCAGAAATAGGTTGTATTCATGCCACTTTCAGAATCCCCAACAATAGAAGTAAAAGATTTAAAAACCTACTTTTTTACAAAAGGAGGCATAGCTAAGGCTGTAGATGGGGTAAGTTTTTCAGTTGGTAGGGGGAAGGTGCTTGGACTAGTTGGTGAGTCGGGTTCTGGAAAAACTGTCACTGGCTTTTCCATATTAGGGCTCGTTGACGAGCCAGGGAGAATAGTTGGTGGAGAGATATTGTACCGTGGCGAAAATCTTGTTTCAGCATCGCCGGATAGAATGCGCGAACTGCGTGGTGTTAATATTTCTATGATATTTCAAGATCCAATGATGACGCTTAATCCAGTATTACGGATTGATACACAGATGATAGAGGCTGTTCTGGCGCACGAAAGCATCTCAAAAGATGATGCAAGGCAGAGAGCCAGGGATGTCCTGGGGCAAGTGGGTATAGCTTCGCCCGATGAGCGTTTAAGGTCGTATCCACATCAGTTTTCTGGAGGTATGAGGCAACGGGTAGCAATTGCAATAGCATTATTAAATAAGCCTGACCTCATAGTAGCAGACGAACCAACGACTGCTTTAGATGTTACCATACAGGGACAGATATTATACGAGGTTCAAAAACTATGTTCGCAGACGGGTACAGCACTGATCTGGATAACCCATGACCTATCGGTGGTAGCAGGATTAGCGGATGACATTTGTGTCATGTACGCAGGAAGGATTGTTGAGCAGGGAAGCGTTAACTCTGTACTGGATAAGCCTATGCATCCTTACACCAATGGTTTGATCAGCTCGGTGCCCAGTCGAAATAAAAGGGGCGTGCCCTTAGCCCAAATTCCTGGGATGGCGCCGTCACTATTAAAGCTACCTAAAGGTTGCTCATTCGGACCCAGATGCGCCCAATTTAGCGACGCTTGTGACTCTATACCGGATATCTCAAACTATGAAAACGGAAGACAAATTAGATGTCATAATCCATTGGATAAGGGCACTATTTTAAGAGTGATGGACTAATTTTATGGCTTTGAATAATGAAAAAGAATCGATTGTAACTGTAAACAATGTTTCAAAGCGCTTTATCAAATCTTTAGATCTAGCGGGTAAGATTGCACAACGCTTTGGTGCAGACATTCGTGAAGAAGTGGTACATGCCGTAGATAGAGTTTCTTTGAATATTCAGGATGGGGAAGTCGTTGGTTTAGTTGGCGAATCTGGATGTGGAAAATCAACTCTTGGTAGAGTAGTGGCTGGGGTTCACGAGCCTAGTGAAGGAAATGTTTTGTTTCGTGGTAAAGCGATAGAGAACCTGACGGGAAAGGATGCTCAGGAGGCTGCACTTAAAATCCAAATGATATTTCAAGATCCGATGAGTTCCTTAAATCCGCGTTTACGTGTTCAAGATATCATTGGAGAGGCACCCGTTGTCCACGGAGTAGTTGATAGTGGAAATATCACAGATTATGTAGAAGAGATTATGCTGCGTGTGGGTCTGGATCCAAGTTATGCTAGGCGCTACCCCCATCAATTTTCTGGGGGACAACGTCAAAGGATCGGTATCGCTAGAGCCTTGGCTGTTCAACCTGACTTTCTGGTTTGCGATGAGTCAGTTGCAGCTTTGGATGTTTCTATCCAGGCCCAGGTTCTAAATCTCTTCATGCGTCTTCGTGAAGAACTTAACTTAACTTATTTATTTATAAGTCACGACTTAGGGGTTGTTGAGCACCTCAGTGACCGCGTGGTTATAATGTATCTTGGTCGCGTGGTCGAAGTGGCACCAACTGAGATATTATTTTCCGATCCCAATCATCCATATACGCAAGCACTATTAGCGGAGGTGCCGCGACTGGAGACGCGTCAAAGAAAATTTGCACCTGTTAAGGGGGAAATACCAAGTCCTATTGATCCTCCAACGGGTTGTCATTTCCATCCCCGCTGTCCTAAGGCCTTTGCGAGATGTCATCAAGAAACGCCAGCCCTAAAGGAAATTGAATCTAATCGGTTCTCAGCCTGTCATTTGAATGATTGAGAGAAAAATTTTGGAGCCGTTTAAATTAGTTGGCATGAGACTTAAGAACACTAGATGGTCACTTCTGATCATCAGAGCTATTATTTTTCGCAGCTTCTATTAAGGCCTCATTTTCACTTATCTTTTCTATTTTTTTTTGGGTCTTTAAAGCAGTTTTCAAATATTTTTTGTGCTGTTTATGGCGCTCCTGCATGAAAATAGCATTATCATCTTTAACAATCTCATTATCCTTAGTTGGTGGAACAAAATTATTGAGGGATATTTTTTTGCTATCTTCGGACTGATCGCTCATTTATCTGGCCTAGTGTTCGGTAAGTAACAAGTAATGGAATAATACTACAGGTGATGCATATTAGAAGTGAATTTTAGGGTGCAAATTGCTCTTTAAGTACGCGCTCGTCTAGATTGTGGTCTGGATCATATAAAATATTCAAATCAATGGTGCGATCTTCGTTGATAGTCACTGATTTTATATCTCGAACTTCTGTTGCGTCGGCAGATGCACTGACTGAACGTTTTTTAGTATCTAACGCTTCTATTTTGATAGTAGCGCCGTGTTCAAGTAGTGCTCCACGCCACCGCCGGGGTCTAAAAGCACTTATAGGTGTCATGGCAAGGATACCAGCACCAAGCGGTATTATGGGACCATGAGCCGATAGGTTGTAAGCGGTGCTTCCCGCAGGCGTAGAAACAAGAATACCGTCACACAATAATTCCTCCATACGCACCGTGTCATCGATTGTAATCTTTATTTTTGCTGTTTGGGAAGTCTGCCTTAAGAGCGAAACTTCATTGATAGCTAAAGCTTCTTCGATATCACCGTTATTTTTTTCAACCTTCATTCTTAGAGGATGTAATGTAACTAAGGTTGCCGAATTAATTCGATTCAAAAGATCATCTTTTGAAAATTCGTTCATCAGGAAGCCTATTGTGCCGCGGTTCATACCAAAAACCTTTACTGGGCGGTTAATATATTGGCGCAGGGTATCCAGCATCATGCCGTCACCGCCTAGTACGATAATAACATCTGCATCATCGACGCTTGTACTGGCATAGATTTTTTCAAGCGCATTCTTTGCAGTTATAGCCTGTTTCCCAGACGATGCTAGGAATGCGATTTTAGGATTTGCCATTTCATATTTCCTAAAAGACGTAATGCAAAGTGATGCGTTGAATAAACAAATTCTGTACGATCAATTTGAAAAAAGCGAACCGCATAGTATAGACCTAATTAATTACTTAAAAAAATCTAAATATCGAAAAGCACTTGCCTCTCAAAAAGATCTCTCATCAACTGCCTTTATGACCCCCATGGTGTTATTGCTTGTTTGAGGGCTTTGTACCCTTCAATAAAACCTGGTCTTGTTTGTCCATATATCGAGTCAAATGTACCTAGGACATTATCAAACCATATTTTAACTTTTTCGTTGCCTTGATTGGCATCTAGGTATGCATCGCGCATCAAAACAAAATGTATTCTTGGGTCATACGGTTGTTTAGTTCCTCCCATCGACTCATCACCATCTAGCAAACGTAACAGCATCGCATCGGCAGAACCAAGAGTTTGCTCATGAATAGCTGGCCCGCTCATGCGGTGCATAACTGAGGTCATATCGCGGCCGTTTCCGGTGGTGTAGCCCATATCAGCCCATACCTGGGACATATCGACGTCATGACCGAGGTGCTTTGCAACTTTCTTTCCAAAGTCACGCAGAGGATCTGACACATCTGCCATTAAATCTGTTAACCGATCTCCATCTAAGTCGGTTGCTAATACCACACAGTCTCTTTGCTCAATTAGATCCCATAATAATAGTCCGTAATTTGTGTCTGCTATGTGCTGTTCAATACGACCTCCCCAGTTTTCCATGCCTTTTTTGAAATCACTGGGTAGAAGTGCGATAATTTTTTCGATATTTTCTCTATGTTCCTCAAATGGATTTACAGCGTATTTTCTTCCAACTTCAAACTTTGTACCTTCAAGTAACCATGCATGCAGGCCGGCGTTGATGCCGTCTTCCATAGCTTGCGTCGGTTTCATTGCTACACGTCCTATTTTGCCTGTTTCGTGAACCATTTTCAGGAATAGGCGATTGGCATACGCCATTTGAATTCCTGGCGAGTTCATTTCTGAATGAATTAACCCTGTCTTTGAATCAACATCAAATTTTGGTCTATTCTGCGAGTACGGTAAGCATGGCATGCATCGGACCGCCGTTATCGGACCGTATGGCCTCACGTTGCAATAAACTCCAGCCTGAGTTCGTAACGGAGCATTTCCGGATTTACCCATTACAACAACACGGCCGCCCTTACCGTCATTCACGTAGGCATCGCCCGCAGTTGACCATTTGATTGACGTACACGGCATATTTCCAAACCAGCTTAAGCATTCGAGTTGAGTATCGTGGCGGTATTGAGACCACATTGGCACAGCATAAAATGGTAAACCCAAAATATCGGCCGCTGCTATTGTGCCTATTAGAGCGTATGCATCGGTGAGTGAGTGTGCTACTGGGTTCACTGTTCCATCAAAATTACCTCCTTGCCAAACAATAGCATCTGGGTGCCCATCGGGACGAACATCTGTCGGTTTATAAAGCGCTTCAAGAGCACCGAATAAATCCCCTCCTTTGGCCTCAGTTTGTGCAATTGACATTAAATCGATCATTTACGCCTCTTTACTAAAATTTAGGTTCAAACTAATTATCATTCCATCCGCAGCAGGGAGCCTTTTCATGTTCTGCGACCTACTATTCTTATGCTTGTTCACTTCGAGCATGTAAAGATTTTGCATTATACTATCTTTCATACTGCTTTCTACAATCATTCTTCTGTTGTTTATACATAAATTACCGTGATTTATTGAAAACCTGTCTAAAGTCTTTGTAAAAAGTTGCAATCAAACCTTTTGCTGTTGAACTCGGTTTATTACATCTATCGCCTGCTGAGAAGATTTTACTAATGTTAGTAAGAATTCATTTTTTTTATTTATAAACCCTTCTTTTATTCCATGTTTTACCAGGGTTAAAAATGGTTCCCAATAAGCTCCTACATCTACAAGGATAATTTCCTTATTAAAAATATTCAATTGAACCCAGGTCATCGTCTCTATTGTTTCATCAAAGGTCCCCGTACCTCCAGGTAATGAAATGAATATATCCGCCCGTTCATACATTAGTCTTTTTCTATCATGCATATTGTCCGTGATAATTAATTCCGTAAGATTTGGATGGCCAACTTCCGACTCCTGCAAGAAATTTGGTATTACGCCTGTTACATTCCCCCCAACAGCTAGAGCTGAATTAGCAAGTGTTCCCATCAATCCGGTGTTACCGCCACCATAAACAATATCGACATTGTTATTAGCTAGGAGTGTCCCCAATTCCTCTGCTGCGCGGGAATAAATTTTGTTTGACCCGTTTGATGACCCGCAAAAGACGCATGCAGAAAATTTATTATTCATTTTTAGTCTCACTACAATTTTTGTGCTCTTTGTTAATTATGTTTTTGCTATGGAACTCGGCATTGCTTAGTTGTCACTTCAAGCTTAAACTGAATAAAAGCTACAGGAGCACCGGTGATGATTTCTCGCCCCACAGCCATTGGTATAGTAGGTGTAATCGTTGTTATTATAGCATTAATTCTTAATCACGAGGATAAAAGAGAATCAGAAGAACCACTGAAAAATAAAACCTCTGTCGAAAAAAACCAGGTCTCTCAAAATAGAAAAACTGAAAAGAAAGAACCCTCTATTGCCACTGCAGCAAAAAATAATACAGATGCAGAAACTACCTTAAAAAAACCAAAAAAGAAACCATCTTTTGATCTTGTTAGAGTAGATCCGGAAGGTAATGTGGTGATCGCTGGAAGAAGTGAACCTGGTGCTAGGATTGAGATATTAGATGGAAATACCGTCATCGGCATAGTGGACTCTGATGATAGAGGGGAATGGGTCTTTGTGCCAGAAGCACGCTTAACCCCTGGCGCCAGGATCTTAATACTCAGGGATATAACTAAAGCTGATATTTTCCGGGAGTCCGACAATGCGGTGGTCTTGGTTGTTCCTGAACCAGGGCAGAATATTGCCGGGCTCCCGGAAAAAGCAGATGGTCTGCCACTAGCGATGGTTATGCCGAGGGAGGAGGCCAAAAGTGAGGCGTCGCGAATATTTCAAGCTCCTAAAAGGAAAAAGAAAGTAAACATAGACAAAGTTGGGTCCAGAAAAGAAAAAGTGGAGTCTGTAAAGGAAAGTGGACAACCGCGCCTTGCCCTGAATACTATCGACTACGATGATAGTGGTATTATAATCTTGAGTGGGTTATCAAACCCTAATTCGATTATCAACGTATACCTAGATAATACCTTAGCTGGATCGGTTACCGCCTCCCCGGATGGGAGCTGGACCATTGAGCTTAAGAACACATTTGAATCAAGACAATATATTATACGAGTGGATCAGGTGAACTTGTCAGCAAAAGTATTAGAAAGGATAGAGTTGCCTTTTGTAAAAGCGCCGGTTATTGAGGCTACAAAAGAAAGAGCAACAGTGATTATACAGCCTGGAAATAGTCTTTGGCGGATAGCTGCAAAAGTTTATGGGAGTGGGTTTAGGTACACAGAAATCTATGAGGCGAATATCGACCAGATTCGTGACCCTAACTTAATTTATCCAGGGCAGGTTTTTAAAATTCCTGACCAAAAAGAAAGATGAGTGATCAAATCAAATGAATAAAGGCTCTTTACTTGACAATGTCTTAGTACCAATAGCCAGAGAAGGATGGCCATTCATTGCTATTTTTGGCCTTGTTTCTTTAATTTTGTACTTTTTATATGCCCCGCTAGGATGGATTGGTTTGGTTCTCACCTTATGGTGTGTTTATTTCTTTAGAAATCCAGACCGAGTTACTCCTGAACGGGAAGGTTTGATAATTTCGCCAGCCGATGGCATTGTCCAGATGATAGCTGAAGTGTCTCCACCAGAAGAATTAGACATGGGTTCTGAGCCGGTAGTTCGTGTGAGCGTCTTTATGAATGTATTTGATTGCCACGTTAACAGGATACCATGTGATGGTCGTATCGGGAAATTGGTTTATGTGCCCGGCCACTTTCTCAATGCCTCACTTGATAAAGCTAGCGAAGAAAACGAAAGGCAAATGGTTCGTATCGATCTAGAGTCTGGCGCTTTTGTAGGAGCAGTCCAGATAGCTGGTTTAGTAGCTAGAAGAATTGTTTGTTATTTGGAGGAGGATCAAATAGTCCTTGCTGGAGAACGGTTCGGTTTAATCCGGTTTGGGAGCCGTGTAGATATCTATCTTCCCCATGGAGCCGTATCTCACGCAGTAATAGGTCAAAAGTGTGTTTCTGGGGAAACAGTACTGGCTGATTTAAAATCAGATGAGGCGGCTCGATCTGGTGAAGTTCGTTAATTAGAAACAGGAACTTGCACTTTCATGAACAAAGGATCTAGACGAAATCGCATCAAACAGATGCCCATTGGTGTAATAATACCCAACTTAATCACCGTAATGGCCTTGTGTTCTGGACTTACGGGGATCCGCTTTGCGTTGCAGGATAGGTGGGAGTTTGCGATTGGTGCTATAGCATTAGCTGCAATCCTAGATACGCTTGATGGCCGAATGGCACGGCTCCTAAAGGGACAAAGCAAGTTTGGTGCAGAGCTAGATTCTTTATCGGATTTTATAAGTTTTGGTGTAGCGCCCGCCTTAATATTATTTTTTTGGAGCACCCAAAATATTCATGGAATTGGTTGGGCAAGTGTTTTGTTTTTTTCGACGTGCATGGCCTTACGCTTAGCTCGGTTTAATACTCAATTGGAAGATCCAGATCCACCAGCATTCGCTTCTAGATTTTTTTCGGGCGTCCCAGCCCCCGCTGCTGCAGGTCTCGCTTGCTTTCCTGTTATTATAAGTTTTGAAATCGAAGTGACAGTTATCAACCAACCTTACTTAATTTCAGCTTGGTTGGTTTTTGTTGGACTATTAATGGTGAGTAGCATTCCAACTTTTTCTTTCAAAGGAAGTAAACTTCCAAGAAAAATGGTTATCCCTTTATTCGTGATAGCTGGATTATTTATCGCTTGCGTGCTAACGGAAACTTGGATCGCGTTGGCGATTTCGATCATAATATATTTTTTCACAATACCACTGAGCATTATTTCCCACAAAAGATTGAGCGCAGCCCTGAGACATAGCAATAGAGAAGACTAATTTATCAATCACAAAGCTAGTATAGCAATTGGTTGATATCTTCGTTCTTGTATTAGTTTTGTCTCCTCGATCCAGAAAACCGTTCTTCTCGCCACGCTATTAGGTTCGAACGCAGCATTAAAGCGCACGGAGTAACAATTAAGGTTAGGACTGTAGCAAAGCTAAGGCCGAATACGATGGTCGTTGATAGTGAAACCCACCATTGTGTTGATGGCGCTCCTACAGTTATTTCTCTTGTTAGGAAATCAATATTCGTTTGAAAAACCATTGGCATCAAGCCTAGTACGGTAGTTATGGTCGTCAGCAACACTGGCCGTAGTCGTTGCGCCCCAGCCACAAGGATTGCCTGTTGAACTGAGATAGACGTGCGCTTGATATGATCGAAGGTGTCAATCAGCACTATATTATTATTAACTACAATGCCTGCCAAAGCGATAACGCCGACTCCCGACATAACAATGCCAAATGGCTCTCCTGTAATGAGTAGCCCCAGAAAAACCCCAGCAGTCGACATTATAACTGCCGATAGTATCAAAAACGCACTATAGAAACTATTGAATTGCGTGACTAATATGATGGTCATAATAAATAACGCTGCAGCGAAGGCTTTTATGAGGAAACTCTTAGCCTGTTTTTGTTCAGCATCCTCCCCTTTAAATTGAATTCTTACAGATCTAGGAAGGTCTGCGGTGGTCAACCACGCTTTTATTTCTTTAGCTTTTGAGTCGGCGAGAATGCCAGGGGCAACATCAGCCTGAATAGTTTTCGTTCTAATAGATTGAACTCGCTTAATTACACCAATTTTGGGTTTGGGAGACCACTTTATGAAGTTATCGATAGGGATAAGGCCTTTATTGGTTTTTATGCTTATCCTTTCATATTGATTAAGATTCCGATAACGTTTTGGGTACCTTATTACAACATCAATTTCTTCGTCGCTAACCTCCGTGCTGTAATCTGTTACTTTCAAGCCCTTGGTGATGAGTTGCACATAATTTCCAACGAGGGCTATATCAACTCCGAATTTTAGCGCTTGAGCCCTATCGACAGTCAGCTGCCATTCAATTCCAGGTAAATCTCTATCATCTTCAATATTAGTGAGACCTACCATGGTATTTAGATGGTTTCGAATAATCGAGGTGGCGTCATCGAGATCCGAAGTATTATCTGATTTAATCAATAATTTTAATGGTTTTCCCGTTGGTGGGCCTTTCTGTAATTCAACAAACTCAACTTTTATACCTGCGTACTTTGCCGAGCGTTTTTTGATTTCATCTAATATCGCTTTAGCTGGTCTGCGTTGGGTCCAATCTTTGAATTCAAGTTGAATGGTTGCAATAACATCCTTTGGTACATTCTGTCCTCCATCCTTAAGTTTGCCAACAAAAGTATAAATTGATTTGAATTCATTAATATTTAAAACTTCTTTCTCAATATCGTAAACTAATTCGGCTTTTTCCTCAGTTGATAAATTTCCGCGCGCATGGATATAAATTTTTGCTGTATCGGGTTCAATGTCTGGAAAAAACTCAACCCCGTTACCTTTGGTTATGTAAGTGTATTGAACAGTAACCAACGTTAGTATCGCAATTATTATAATTTTAAATGGATTTTGTAATGCGATTTCCAGCAATTGAACATAGGTTCGGGTAAGCCAGTTACTATTTTTTAATTCCTTGAAACTGTCACTCGCGACGTTACCGTTCTCCGAGTGGGCGAACATATGAGACTTCCCAATTTTTATCCCAATAGTTGGAACAAAGATTAATGCCATGAAAAGTGATGAGGTTAATATTGCTATCAATGTGATTGGCATAAACTTCATGAACTCCCCAACTATTCCGGGCCAAAATATCAAAGGCATGAAGGCGGCTAGGGTAGTGGCTGTGGAGGCTACTATAGGACCAGCCATTCTTTTCGCTGCATTTCGATAAGCATCTTCCTGGGAAATGTGTTCCCTCATTTGACGATCTGCAAATTCTGTAACGACGATTGCCCCGTCAACCAACATTCCAACAGATAGGATCAGGCTAAAGAGCACGACTATGTTTATTGAAAAGCCTAGTGCTGCCAAGACTAAAATACCCATTAAAAAAGAACCCGGAATAGCTATGCCCACTAATAGTCCTGAGCGCCAGCCGAGTGCTCCCACAATTATAATCATGACTAACAATATCGCACTGATAACGTTATTCTGGAGATCTGTAAGCATGCGATGGATATGCAATGACCGGTCTTGTGAAAACGTTATCTTCACTTCTTGAGGCCAGCGTTTACTTTGTTCAGAAACTTTTTCTCTAACGCTTTGAATAGTGTCAATTATATTGTAACCACCTCTTTTTGAGACTTCAACTCCTATCGACGGCTCACCAGATAGTCGGGCTACCGTATCTCTATCCTTGAATGAACGCCTTACGGAGGCCACGTCGGCAATAGTGACTACAGCGTCGCCATTTACCTTTATTGGCTGACTTAAAATATCGGAAATATCTTGATAAAGTCCCGGGACTTTTATCGGGAAACTACCATTCCCTGCATCGAGCTTGCCAGCTGCTACTAATAAATTTGAACGTGCAATAATCTGCAGTATACTTATAGAATCTAGTCCATAGCTCTCCAGTAGTGCCGGGTCTATAATTATTTCAATCAGTTCCTTGCGATTTCCTGTAAGTTTAGCTTCCAGTACACTGCTGATAGCGCCGATTTCATCGCTAAGCTTGCTTGCTAACGCTAATAGAGTGCGTTCGGGAAGGTTTCCAGATAGAGTGACGACCAAAACAGGGAATAAACTAAAGTTTATTTCTTTTATTTTTGGTTCTTTGGTTTCAGTTGGAAGACGGGTCTTAGCTAAGTCAACTTTTTCACGAACGTCGGTTATTGCTTTTTTTGCATCAAAGCCGGCATCGAATTCTAGTACAAGACTGGCGCCACTTTCGTAGGCTGAGCTGCGCATTTCTTTGACACCTTCAATACCACGGAGTGAGCTCTCTAGAGTTTGGAGTAATAATCGTTCGCTATCTTCTGGTGAAATCCCATCATGTTGAAGAAGAATATAGATCAAAGGGATATCAATATCGGGATCAGCTTCTTTTGGAATGTCTATATAGGCTACCGTCCCGGCGGTTAGTATCAGGATTAAAGCTAGAAGCGTTGCTCGGGATCGCGACAATGCTTTATTGATCATAGATTTCACGATTGTTTGCCTGAAGAGGTAGTTTCAGCAACTGCTTTAACGATTTGACCGTGCATCACAAATCCGTGGCCTGCCACTATTACGTTAGAAGGATCCGGTAGCCCGGTCACAAATGTTTTGTCTTCCGAACCTCCAACAATGGTAATTGGTTTAAACTGTACTCTCCTTTCTCCATTGATTATTTTGACCCCTAAATTGCCATTTGAATCTAATGAAAACAATGATGGGGACAACTGGTGTGCTGAGGTCTCAGGCAGAGGTATTATCAACTCTGCCGTTATTCCCTCTGGTATCTGAGCTCTTGGATTTGGTGTCTCTAGTTCTACTTTAAACGTTCTGGTATCTCTTTGGGCTACTGGGCTTATAAATTGAATGCGCCCGGTTATTTTTTTTTCGTTTCTCAACTTAACTTCTGCAGATTGGCCCATTTTTATTTTTAGATAATCCCGTTCTGAGACGTAGGCCGTAATCAGGAGTGGGTCTAGATCGATCAACTCTGCGACAGAGTCGGATTTGCTTAAAACGTCACCAATTTCAGCATGTTGCGCGCTTAAGATCCCAGAAAAAGGCGCACGAATATTAGTGTATTCCAAATTGATCCTTATGCGTTCGGCAAAAGCCTTTGCTGCTTGTAAATCTGCAAAAGCCGCTGCATATTTGGTCTCAGCTTTGAACCCTTTTTGGGATAATTTTTTTGCGGCAGAAAATTCCAGCTCCCTCTGTTTTACTCGGGCTTTTGCTTCCTTAAGACGAAGAGGCAAATCCTCTGAATCAAGTAGGGCAATTATGTCTCCCTTATTTACGCTATCGCCAGCCTTTTTTATTATCTTGGAAATTTTACCGGTAACTTGAGTACGAATTATCACTGATCGTGATCTTTCTGTCTGCCCTGT
>Ga0114933_10001941_pt1 | contig 22218 bp, 26 predicted proteins | sample 4SBtaG_FD_89691 | JGI IMG/M metagenome (GOLD analysis project Ga0114933, IMG submission 89691) | Deep subsurface microbial communities from Kolumbo volcano to uncover new lineages of life (NeLLi) - 4SBTROV12_W25 metaG | ecosystem: Environmental > Aquatic > Marine > Volcanic | place: Kolumbo... | reverse complement strand
TGTTGCAAAACTTTCGTTTAGCCACAGATCATTCCACCATTTCATTGTAACCAAATTACCAAACCACTGATGTGCTATTTCATGGGATATTACTTCAGCAATATACTGTTTAGTTCTAGTAGAGGATGTTTTTGGATCATAAAGTAAAATTGTTTCACGAAATGTTATTGCCCCCCAGTTTTCCATTGCTCCTGCTGCAAAATCTGGTATTGCAAGCATATCCAATTTGGGTAATGGGTATTTAATTCCAAAATATTTTTCATACTCTGCAAGAAATTTCTTTGTAAGTTCTAAAGATAGTTTAGCCTTACTTTTCTTTCCTCTGGTTGTAACAACTCTGATCTTGATATTTCGTAATTTTGTTTCTAGAAATTCAAATTCACCAACACCGAGATAAAGTAGGTATGTAGACATTACCGGTGTTCTCTCAAATTCAACTAATGTTTTGGCACCAAATTTCTTTTTAGTTTTTTGGGGCATATTAGAAATTGCAGAAAGTGTTTTATCGATAATTAGTGATACATCAAATGTTGCTTTTACTGCAGGTTCGTCCCAACATGGAAAAGCTCGTCTTGCGTCAGCAGCCTCAAATTGTGTAGTAGCAAGGTATTTCTTCTTACCAGATTTGTCCTTGTATTGACTTCTGTAAAATCCTAAAAGACGATCATTTAAAGTTCCCATAAACTCTATACATAATTTTACTTTGCCATTGATTATTTTTTCTGGAGTGACGTTTAGTTCTTCTTTTTTTTCGTCAATGTTAAACTTTGTGTGTATTGTTTTTCCATTCTTAACTATGTAACATTTATTAATTTTTAATTCGGCAGAATTTAATTTAAGAATCTTGATTGGTTTTGATAAAGTGAATGAAATGATCTCTGTTCCATTAAATGTAAAATTACTAAAAAATGGTTCGAATATTAAATCATAATTAATTTTTGAGATCATTGACATGTACAATCATAGTTTAACATTATGTAAATTTTAATTATAGATCCGGAAGAGTTCCTAAATTATCAAGTGTCACTTTATTATCATCACTTCGAATAAATGCTTCACCATCTTTTACAAACGCACGTACATATTCTCCTGGTTCCCAATTTGTTTCATTTATTTTAAAGACAGTAACATATTTTTTTCCTTTCTTAATGTTATGTGCTATCACCATTTTATCTACAATTTCAGGCTGACCAAGAGATTTTCCTTGATCTCTATGAACTTGAACCTGACTTATTCTACCCATTCCTGGACCCCTTTTTACTGCAGTAATTACAAAATCTGCCCATTTACTCTCACTCATATCAAAATATTCTTTGAGTATAATATAATGTTACACTAAATTCAACAAAATTGAATTAAAAAAATTTATTTATTCAAAATTTCTATAACAAATTGGTTGTGATCTCACCTGAGTTTCATACTTTTAATTATGAAAGTATGAATCTTACATCCATTTTTTCATATTCCTTTAAAAATCATAAATTGATGCTAATATGTTAATTTTCTAATAATTCATTAAATATTCAATGCATTAAGAATCAGTATGAGTGATATACGTTTCATAATGATTGGTGTTGTTGTTGTAACTGTTGGATTTATCATCTTGGGGGTTTTTGGATCAAATTTTACACAAATTACTGTAGAAACGAGTGAATTTTCTACGTGTTATGAATATTCTGACGATAAAACACCTATTGAAATTAAATGTGATGAAGCAATGCAAGATAAAACACTGATGTTTTTGGGTGTTATAGCAATAATTGGTATAGGAATTTTTTCACTAGTTAAAGGTGTTAGAGGTACATGGGATCAAGATGTAAAACCAGAAGAAATGCTAGGTCCTGGTGGTGACAAAAAAGACTCATCATCAAATGACGATAAATGATTTAGATAAAAAATGATGATGATTAGATCTGTTTAAAAAAATTATTATTTTTAAGTCATAAATTTCTAACATGATCGAACCTATTTTTGACTTCATCTTGAAAATACGATAAAATAATTAACAATATTATGAGTAGTTCAGTTATATTCACAACGAAAGATATAGAAAATATAATTTCATGGTTCGAAAGAGTGTATTCATCTGATGACGAAATGTCAGATTATGAAAGAGAGACCTATCTAAAGCTTGCAAAGTATTTCATTCTAGATGAAAAAGCAATGTCTTAGACAAAGGATAATTTTAATATTTATGGAAATGAGTGTATAGTTTTTGCATAGCTTGCAAACCTATGGTTTTGTGGATGTACTGATTTTTGATGATATTTTGAACAGACCGTGCCTAATGCACCCCTATAACCAATAGGAGACGCAACCCATTTTTCATCATGAGCCGCTTTTAAAACGTCATCATATGGACTGTAATAATTAATAATTTTTTTATTAACAATTTTCTGAAATTTATTTCCATGTATATGAGGTGCCAACGAATTTGCAGGAATAGATGCACCAAAAAAATACACTGATTCAATAATTCCTTTATTCTTTGAATTTCTTGCAAGAGATTGTATTGTGGATAATATCACTTGTGCACCAAGAGAATGACCCATTAAACGAATTTTTATAGAAGGATTTTTTGATTTTAGATCCTTTATGAATTTTGAAAGATTTTTTCCATTTTTTTTTGCAATTAAAACTCCAACTTTTAATGCTGAAAGTGCAGTAGATCTATACTGCACGCCAGCAGTGTTTGAATCATAACTATATCCAACAACATCATACTTGTAATTCAATGATTTTAGACGTTTTTCAGCTATGACATATTTTGCAAGAGCCCCAGATCTATTATTTCTTAAACCATGTATCATTATTACAATTTCAGATTTTTGAAAAATTTCCTTAAAGATGTTTTTAGGATAAATTTCATAATAAGCATGATTAAGAGTTTTACCAGATTTTAGATCATAGAATCCTCTAGTAGAAATTTTAGGGAATACTTTTCTAATCATTTCAATTTCCTAGTTTAGCTTGTTCTTGTTCTATTACAGATTGTTCTATTTTTGAAAACAATGGTTCAACATTTCCTATTTTATGACCAGGTTTCAAAGACAATTCAGACATTTCATTCCAAGATACATCAGAAATTTTTCCTGGTAACCCCAATTGAGACCATATTTTCTGAGAAGATTTTGGTAAAAATGATTGTAAACATATTGCCAAAGAACGAACCGCGTTCACAGATAAATAAATGCATGTGTTTGTTCCTAATTCTTTTTTCCATGGTTCTTTATGTTGGAAATATTGATTGAAATGAGAAGAGAACTCCATTAAGTATCTTAATGCACGATCAAGATGATTCTCTTGCATCAACTTACCAACATCTTCTGCAAGAGATTGAATTTTTCTCTCTGATTCAGCGTCTTTGTCGTCAAATTCCTCAGGCTCAGGCAGTACACCATCAAATGTTTTATTTGTAAAACCTAATACACGATTAACAAGATTTCCAAGGTTTCCAATTAATTCCGAATTAATCTTTGTTGAAAATTGTTCCCAATCAAAATTCAAATCATCCTGTGAGTATGGATTTATTGAAATGAGATAGAACCGAAGGTAGTCTGCAGGAAATATTTCTAAAAAGTCTTTTAGACCAATATACCAATTTCGACTTTTCGATATTTTTTTAGATTGTAATGTAAGATGACCACGAGTTGGGATATAATCAGGTAATTTAAATTCTTTATCAAGTCCTAAACGCATTGCAGGTAAAAATAAGTAATGATGATAAACTATATCTTTTCCAATGAAATGGTAGATATCCGCATCATTCCAGAAAGTTTTTCCATCAATATCTTTGTCGTTTAAAAATTTCAGTGTAGATGAAATGTATGCCAGATGATTATCAAACCAACCATAGAATACTTTATCTTGTAATCCCTCAATTGGAATTGGTACTCCCCATGAAATATCACGTGTGATGTCCCAATCAATCAATCCTTCTTTTATCCAGTTCTCAACATATTTTTTTACATCTTTTTGTAGATATTTTGAATTATTCAAATAATCAAGAAGAGATGCTGAAAAATTTTTTAATTTAAAGAAATAATGATTTGTAGTTTTTTTAACAGGAGGCTGACCACAAATTGAACAATGAGGATTAATGATCTCTTCAGGAACACGTCCACATTTTTCACATAAATCAGAATATTGATCCTCAGCACTACAATTTGGACAAGTTCCTTTTACAAATCTATCAGGTAAGAATTTCTGATCATTTTCACAGTAAAATTGTATTATATCATTCTCATAGATATGTCCATTATCTTGTAGTTTCTTAAACACGTCTTGCACAAAATTGATATTTTCTTCTGAACTAGTCTTATAAAAAAAGTCAAATGCAATATCAAATGCAGTGAAATCTTCAAGGTCTCGTTTATTCCAATGGGCAACATATTCCTGTGGAGTTTTCCCTTCCTTTTCTGATTGGATTAAAATTGGTGTACCAAAATCGTCTGATGCACAAATATAATATGCTTCAACCCCATTTTGTTTTAAGAAACGAGTAGTTACATCAGCAGGAAGATATGTTGATGCAACGTGACCTAGATGTATTTCACCATTTGAATATGGAAGTGCACTAGTGATTATTGCTTTTGTATTCATTTGAAGTGATTTAGTAGTTTTGACTATTAAGGTATGGTTTTTAAAGAGATTTAGAACTTTGTGAAATATTGAGTAAAGTTAAAAATCCAAAATTAGCAAAACAAGGAAAGATCTCATATGAATGGGCTCGTGCACATATGGATATTTTAGATAATACACTAGCTAGATTAAAAAAATCAAAGCCATTAAAAGGTGTGACAATTGCATTCTGCCTTCACATTACAAAAGAAACATCAGTTTTGGTAATGGGTGCTAAAGAATTAGGTGCAAATGTTGCAGTATGTGGAGGGAACCCATTAACAACACAAGATGATATTGCTGCATTTCTTGCAACACAAGGAATTCATATTTACGCATGGAATGGACAAACCAATAAAGAATATGATTGGTGTATAGACCAAGTGTTAAATCATAAACCAAGTTTAATTTGTGATGACGGTGCAGACATGAATGTCAAGGTGCATTTTAATAAAAAATTTAGTTCTCTAAATATTCTAGGTTCTACAGAAGAAACTACTGCAGGAGTTACACGAGTTAGAGCTATGGAAAATCAAGGTAAGCTAAAGTATCCTGTAATTATTGTAAATGATGCAGATACAAAACATATGTTTGATAATAGATATGGAACTGGTCAAAGTACAATTGATGGTTATCTTAGAGCAATGGGTTTATTGTTTACATCAAAAAAAATTGTTATTGTAGGATATGGATGGGTAGGTCGAGGAGTTGCAGAAAGATCTAGAGGTATGGGTGGAAAAGTAATTGTGACAGAAATTGATCCTGTAAAAGCACTAGAAGCACATATGGATGGATTTGATGTAATGCCAATGTCACAAGCTGCAAAAATTGGACAAATTTTCATTACAACCACAGGAATGACCAGTGTTATTAGAAAAGAACATCTTCTATCTATGAAAGATGGTGCAGTAGTTGGAAATGTCGGCCATTTTGATGTAGAAATTGATACAAAATTCCTTTTAGAAAAATCAAAATCAGTTAGAGAAGTAAGACCAGCATTAGACGAATGTGTTTTAAGAAATGGGAAAAAAATCTATCTGATTGGTAAAGGAAGACTAGCAAATTTAGTAGCAGCTGAAGGACATCCACCAGAAGTTATGGCACAATCATTTTCAAATCAGATTTTATCATTACTGTATATTTTGAAAAATCACAAAAAAATGGGTAAAAAAACAATGATAGTTCCAAAAGAAATAGACAAACAGATTGCAGTAGATGCATTAAAAGCAATGAATGTAAAAATTGATCATTTAACTAAAGAACAAATTAAATATCAAAAAAGCTGGTAAATACATAATTATAATTTGCATTTAATTAATGCATAATCAATTATTTTGTTTTCAGAAACCTTTTTCATCTTCTTCATTGAATTAAAAAGAATTTTTTCAACATAATTAGGATATTTGGATGATATGTTTTTCTGTAAAGATTTTCTATTTTCTATATAGTAATCAGCCATTTGGGGATAAACATTTTTACCAATAGTTTCAATATGTTCTATTTTAAAACCAGAGTTTTTTATTTTTGATGTTATTTGTTCAAGTGTATAATGTTCAGAAGTCCAAGTAAATGATAAAATGCCTAGATCTTTTATATTTGAAATTTTTTCACTAATTATTGGAATTGCAAACACAAGAATTCCATTAGATTCTAAAACTCTTTTACATTCATAGATAAAATCTTCTAATTTTTTAAAATGCTGTGCTGATTCTAATGCAACAATACAATCAACAGACTGATTTGTAAAAGGAAGTAATCTTGATGTAGAGTTTAAACGTATAATTTCATCGTGTGAAGATGTTTTTGAATTCTTTAGTTGTGAAAAATTAATGTTAATAGAAAATATATCAATACCTGGAAAATCTTTTCTCCATTTTTTTGCAGGACCAAGTAAACCACTTCCAACATCTAGTAAAATTTTTCTATTATCAAGTTCTGCAAGTTCTCCTATAATTTCACACAAACGATTTTGTGCAGAAAGTGGTGTAGGTGAATCTTTGCTCCAGTAACCAAAATTTAACATATCGCCATCAGTAGTAATTTGCATCATAGGTGAGAGTGAGTCATACATGTTTACAATGTCATGCTCACTTCTTCTGATTGTCCACATTAGAACATCAAATGGCTTTAAACTTACCATACTTGGGTTAATTTCCAAGTGGATATATCGGTTAAGGTAAATCTAACGTATCTTCAGCACAGTGTTTATGAACCCATCTCTCTTGAGAATCTTTTGAAATTTCTTTACCTGCTTTGATAAGTTCTCCACAACTAATACATTTTGACCCAAATCTGGCTTTCATAAATTAGATATCAGATTACTTTCGTAAATATACTGGTATTGAATAATTATTGAGTAACAATCAACATGCTGAAGTCTTGTTTACACTTAGATCAAATTTTTTGAGTAATTAGGTAAATCAAAAAAGGCTAACTCGATATTATATAATAAATTTCAAAATTAATTATGAGTATATATCAACAGATTAAAGAAGAAAATAATGAATTTTGGCATGATGCTAATAGATACTCATGGTCAAAATCTGAAATAGATTTTGTAAAAGAGATATCGTTTATCATGACATATCTTCATAGAGAAGATTCTAAAGATCAATGATTATAAATTTAATAATAATTTTATTGAAGATTAACTAAAGATCGTTTTTTGTGACTCTACTTGTTTCAATCTCATATCTTAATGGTGCAGGTAGTTCCAGATATTGTTTATTAACAAGAATCTTGATTTGATCATCTGGAACTTGAACAAATTTTAATAATTTACCACGTTGATGTGCATAAGCATTTTTCCAAAAACCATTTCCGTCAAATGTTAGTATTTTTGCCATGAAATTATTCTTTATCGATAAATTCAGATGCTTGTGGTGGTTCAGGACTAAGACCTTTTCGTTTTCTAATTTCTTGAAGAAGTGTAGATCCAATTGATTTAGGAACAGGTACCCATGCTTTGAAATGTGAATTCCACATTGCTTTTCCTGCTGTTTGACCTCTCATTTTTTCTGATAAATCAAAGGTTTCAACAGCTGGAACTTCACCAATTACAATACTAGTAGCTCCTTTTTGTTGCATATCAAGTACTTTTCCACGCTTTGCTTGTAAAACTGATGCAACATCACCAATTAGATCTGTTGGAACCCTAACTTCAATAGCAAGCATTGGTTCTAAAAGCATTGGTTCTGCTGATAAAAATGCACCAAGACATGCTCTTCTAGAAGCTGGTCCAAGTTGTGATAAACCACGATGAGCAGTATCTTCATGAGGTACAAAATGAGTAAATGTAAATTTACAATTTCTAACTTGTTCTTTAGTAAGACCTCCCTCTCTCATTACATCATCAAAACCAGATAAAATTGAATCAGTAGATTCATCGATAAATTGTACACCTTTTGTTCCATTAATCATTACATTACCACGAGAATCAAATCTCATTACTTTTTTTGATGTATCAGTATCCCAACCATGCTCACGAAGAATTGTTGCCATCTCTTTTTTATCTTTCATTTCACTAAGAGTTCCGTTTCTACACATTTCAGCTAATTCAGGTTCTAATGGTTCAACTTTCATGAATAATTTGTTATGACGATTTGGAGATTTTGCCATAATTGGTTCACATCCACCTGCAATAGTTTCCCTATAGTTGATTAATGGTTCAGAAGTAATAATGTCAACTTTTGCATCTTTAATTAGATTAACTGCAACATCTAGATGTAACACACCCATTCCAGCCATGATTGTCTCACCAGTTTCTTCGTCAATTTTTATAACAAGATTAGGATCTTCAATTGTAAGTTTTCTTAGTGTTTCTACAAGTTTTGGTAGATCCTTTGGGTGTTTTGGTTCAATGGCCATCTGCACGACAGGCTCTGAAACATATTTTGATGCTTCAAACATTTCAATTCCTTTGACAGTTGAAATAGTTTGACCAGCACGTGCCTCAGATAATCCCAAAAGTGCAGGAATATTTCCAGCAGAAAGCTCACCTACTTGTTCTCTAATATTTGACATGAAAAAGTTTACAGATTGAACTCTACCTTCTCTCTTTGTATCAATAATATTGATTGTTTGACCATCTTTTATTGTGCCAGAAAATAATCTACCAATTGCAACAGGACCAGCCGCAGGATCAATTGTCATGTTTACAATCATCATAACAGTAGGACCATCATCATCACAATTCAAAATAGCTTTACCAATATCTGATTCTAAATCACCTTTCCAAATTTTTGGTATTCTATATTTCTGTGCTTCATGTGGTGGTGGATGATGTTTTACAACCATTCCAAGCACTGCATCAGCAAGTGGTGCTTTTTCAACCAGATCGTCAACTTTGCCAGCGTCTGAATATGCATCTATTACATCTTTGAAAGTTACACCTTTTTTCTGCATTGTATCAACATTGATTGCCCATCTATCTTTGGCAGAGCCAAAAGTTACACTACCGTCTTGAATTGAAACTTTCCATTTCTCTTTGTACTCGTCTTCAGCATAAGTGTCAATTAACTGGTTAAAATTTGCAACTACATTTGCAAGTGTTTCTTGCATTTTTTCTGGTGTTAATCTTAATTCTTTAATTAATCTATCAATCTTGTTAATGTATAACACAGGTCTTACTCTTTCTTCAAGTGACATTCTAGTAACAGTTTCAGTTTGTGTCATGATTCCCTCTACTGCATCACAAACTACAACTGATCCATCTATTGCTCTTAAACTTCGTATAACACGACCAGAAAAATCAACATGCCCTGGAGTATCAATCATGTTAATAACATAATCATTCTCTCCTTCTTGATAATGTAAAGTTACATTTGCTTGAACAATCGTAATACCACGTTCCTGTTCAGCTTTCATTGAATCCATTGCAAGAGCAGATCCTGCTGATGAGGGTGAAATTATTCCAGAATGGGCTAAAAGACTGTCACTCATTGTAGTTTTTCCATGATCCACATGAGCGATAACACCAAAATTTCGGATCTTATTCTTATCTTTAATTATCTTCATTACCTGTTCTGTAGACTTGTATTTTGTCATATTTGACAATCCTTGATGAAGGCGTATTAAACCTTATGAGACTTTGAATTAAAAAATAATTTTCGAGGATTTACAACTATACTTCAAGTTCACTTTTTTTTAAAAGATTCTTGGTGAGATCCAAATATGCCTCAGGATCAATTTCTTTTGCAAATCCCTTATCGGTATTAATTAGATATACAGAATGAATTCTTGCATTTTGAATCTCTTCAAATTTGATTTGTGGTCGTTTATAGAATCGATCACAGATATTTTTGATTTTAGTAATCTGATCATCAGTTCTAACATGAGGAGGAATTAAGAATATGCTAGGAATTGGTAAAACATTAACAATAGGTGTAGCCAGACAGAATTTTTCACAATGTTGACTATATCTTGCTATTTTACTAATTATTCTAGCCGTGTAGTAATCAACAGTATCTAAAGCATGTTCTGGTGGTGTAAAACCTGTCTCAATTTCAATAATTGTTGTACCATCATCCTTACTACCAAAAAGATCACATACTAAAATATTAGATACTGATTTTTCAACATCTACATTATAACCATATGAAATAAGTTCGGATGAACAAATTAACTCTAAAACAGAATGATTGATTTTTACTAGATTTTGTTTATAAAGATCAATTAATTTCTGTCTGACAAAATTTAGTTTCGGTTTGTCTTTTTCTTCTAAACTACTAGAGAGAAGTTCAGTTATAGTGTAAACATCATCTCGGAATTTTTCTATGTCCAAGTATATATTTTTGAGAATTATGGGATTTAAGAAGCTTGATATAAAAAATACTAGTACAGTGATGGTAGAAAATCTAATAGAATTTACACGTTATGAAGAGTGATAACTATAGCTTAGGTGTTAAACTTAGTCTGCCTTTAGCAGATAATACAATAATTGATGATATTGCAACAATAAGAACTAGTGATGCAATAGTACCAAATTCTGGAATAACTGCACCATCAGCAATTTCTACTTCTACAGTAGATTGATATGCAGTAGCATCACCTTGTTCTGCTGTTACTGTATAAACTCCATCTTGACTCCACATTGGACCACCAACTCCTATATCACTTGAAAATGTTCCATCAGAACCAGGACTTAATTGATCAATAGATACTATATTTCCGTTAGGAGCAATTACCTTTATGGAAACAGCAGATTCAGTTCTATCTGTAGTACCATTAATTGTAAATGTTGTTGCGCCCTCAACTGCATCAGCAGAAATTGATAAACCTGTTGAACCTTCAGTTGAAGATTGCATTTTTGTAGTATAACCATCATCACTTGTACCTGTGTTGTCTATTGTAAGATATGTATCAGATGTTGCACCACCAGAAACATCAACATCAAATGATGCTGCATACAATGCACCACTACCTGCACGAATATTTATTGTATATGTTCCATCTTGTGTCCATGTACCACCGGTTGAGATACTAGTTGCAAAATTACCACTACCATCTTTAGAAATTTGATCAACTGTTACAACATTTCCGTTAGGAGCAATTACATTTAATGTAATAGTTTTGTCAGCTGCAGAACCACTATAACCATCAATACTAATTTGATCACCACCATCAGATGCTGTAACAGTAATTGTCATTCCTGCATCAGCTGCAAAAGCAGTACTTTGTAATGACATGCTAGTAACCATAGTTACAGCAAATAGCATTACAAATAATGAAACTGGCAATTTTTTAGTAAACAATCTATTAACGAGATAATACTCCGAGTATTTATCGATTTCTCTTTGGTGAATTTCTACTAAATTGAAATTGAAATTTAGACACGGAATGAAGGCTAAATAACATATTTTAATTATATGCAGATGATAAAAAATTCAGAATTTTTCAAAGTCAAAATTTGTACATAATCGAAAAATTTAGTTTAAAATTTAAAATGAAAACTAATCTATCCATGCCATAAAACCACCTTCCAAATTGACTGCATTAAATCCAGCTTTGGTCAATTCATCAGATGCTATATTTCCACGATATCCAGAAGCACAATATGTACAAATTTTTTTATCTTTTAAATTATCAATTTTTCCTTGTTTAATATTACGTATAACAAGTCCTAACGGCATATTTTGTGAATTCTCAATTTTTCCATTTTCAAATTCATCGATTTCTCTAACATCAATTATAACATAATCATTGATATTATCTTTTAATTCATTTTTTGTAATATTTGACATAATATTCAATAATTGAATTAATATATAATTTTGACTGAATAATACACAAACAGTTCAAACAAATTTAATTAGGATTTTTCTATATTATTTAGATGCAAAAAGAATTAGAAGAATTACTTGTTTTGTATGAAAAACATGATGTAAAATTTAAACTAATAATTGATGAAAAACAATTTGATGTAAAAAGTGTGAATATTAAAAATGAAGTAACTCCTGTGACAAAACCCACTAAACGTGGTGGTGTATATTTTTCAGATACTATAGTTAGTAAAATTAATGCCATAATTACTGATTTGGCAATTACTAAACATTTGACAAAAGCTATGTTAGGTCCAAATACAGAATTTCAGGATATAATACTACGAGTTGCATATAAGAAAAAAAATATAGAACATAGCATGAAAATTATAACAAACCTAACAAGTAGTATGCAAAGTTCTAACGAAATAGAATTAAATTTAATTATTCAGAATATAATTACAGAATAAACTATAGAAATTTGTAATACTTATCATATTCTTCACGTAAATGTGCATCAGACAAAACTTCATACGCATTGTTAATTTCAATCATTTTATCTTCAGAGGAATTTTTTCTTTTATCTGGATGCCATTCCTTTGCTAATATACGAAATCGTTCTTTAATTTCAATTTTACTTGCTGATTGGGAAATTCCTAATACTTGATAGTAATTTGGTAATGTGTTATTTTTTAACATCTGATTAAATTCTTTTTGATCTATTGAATTATTTTTCCTATTCGAGAAAAGTTCTTCTTCTGACCAATCAGAGTGATATTTCTCATAGTCACGATTTTTTTTTGAATCTAGATCAAGTTTATCATATTTTGTTTTTTTACCTAAAATAATATTACGTGCAAGATAAACAAATATTCCAGCAACAACCACAGTTGCAATAACAAAAGTGAGAATTAAATCTTCTTGGCTTATGTAAAAATCACTAACAGCAGATGGAGGATTTACTTGTGGACCAGATTCATAGAAAAAAGTTGTAGACTCATTCATACTTCCAGATTCTAATAATATTTCATATGTACCACTTTTTGACCAACCGTTAATACCTGCAATGACAAGTGTTGAAAAATTTCCCCTCTCGTCAACCAAAATTTTTTCAGTCCAAACTGTATCACCGTCAAAATTTTTTATTGTTACAAAAACTAAATTCTGTGGTGCATCTAAAACTGAACCCCAGATTGAAATTATATCAGATTTCTTATATGATGTATTGTCTATGTTGATGTTAATTTGTTCAGAAAATGAAGGACCTAAACTGGATAAAACTAAAATTCCTAAAATAAATCCAAACAAACAAATTTCTTTCAATATAACATTTGTAACTATTTTATTAAATATATAGATAAACTGTAAATCTCGAAATTATAAAATTCTTAGGTATGGATTACAAGAAAATCGTTAAAAAAACCAATATTGTAAAAAAAAATTTACTGGTTTTTGCTAATAATAGAGTATAGTAAAAAAAACATGGTTATAGGTTACTGCGTAAAATGCAGAGACAAACGAGAAATGCAGGGCACTGAAGGAATTACCATGAAAAATGGTAAACCCGCAATAAAAGGCACATGTCCAGCATGTAGTACATCGATGTTTAGAATAGGCAAAGCCTAAACTAACATCAAATACTTTTTTTAAAGATTTTCTCTACTGATAGTTCCACTCATCAGAAATACCATTCCATAATAATCGAAATGAACCTGGATCCTGATTGATTTCACCTTGTATTCTGTTATCAACTGCAAAAAAGAAATTTTCCATAGCATCGACACCACCACTTTCAAAAAGTTCTTGCCCTATCTCTTTAAATCGTTGCTTTTTTGATTCAATTAAATCTGAATTTGGATTCTGAAGACAAAATGTTAGTAGGTCAATCATTTCTTCTTCTAATATAAAATCCATAAAGAATTTGTTAATGACTTACTAAAAAAATTATTGGCTACTTTGAAGCAACTTTATCATGTAACTGTGCTAAAATTAATTTTGTTTTCTCTTTATTTTCAAAAGATTCTGTACCACCATCAAGAATAGAATCAACTTCAAACTCTTTATCAACAAGAATATCTACAACATGTTCATCCAATGTGCCTATTCCAACTAGGTAATAAGCAAAAACAGTATTTTTCTGACCAATTCTATGAAGACGATCTTCAGCTTGCCTATGTATTGCTGGACTCCAATCTAATTCTGCAAATATGACATAACGAGCTTTAGTAAGATTAATTCCAACATTTCCTGCCCTAAGTCCTGCAATCATTAATCTAGTTTTTCCTTTTTGAAATCTATCTATTTCATTGTCACGAACTGAAAGAGTTTGTCCACCAATAATTGATGATGGATTATGCTCTGCCAAATTTTGATGTAGCATTTTATGAAGTGCCTTATGATGACAAAATACAACTATGCTTTCATCCGTTTCCATTACTTCATTTACAAATTCAGTTACATGCTTTAGCTTTGACATACCAGCTACTTGACGTTCACTTTCAATTGCACGTTGGTATGATGCAGATTTATCAAATGCAGTTTCTGCATACTTTTGTTCCTCTTCAAGTTTTTTCCAAATTTTATCTAATTCATTTTTATAGTACTTTTCGTCAGCTGTAATTTTTGTAGTATGTCTTACTTTATCCTTAAGATCTTTTAATACATCTGATTTTTTTCTACGTAGCATCACATGTGTCGTCAATTGTTTTCTTAGTGTATCACGTTTATTATCTAGAACTATTGCTTTTCCTTTATCATCAACCCAACAAAAATACTCACAAAATTCTTTAAAATTACCTAGTAATCCAGGTTTCAATATATCTACTATTGGCCAGATTTCAGAACCTCTATTATAAATCGGAGTTCCAGATAAACCAACTCTATATTTTACAGATTGTAATGAAGCTAATTTTTTTACAGCTGAATATTTTTGTGTAGTCTTTGAACGTAAATGTTGAACTTCATCACATACAATCGAACGAATGTTAAGTTTTGCTAAATCAGAATAACGTTTATGCAATAATTCATAATTAATTATGTAAAAATCATGTTCACCGATTTCACCAGACTTACCTACACGTATCATTGTAGATGTTGGTGAATCACTATCAATAATTTTACCATTTTTACTTTTCTTTTTTAAGAATTTTTTAATTTCATTTTGCCAATTAGTTAATGTAACTAATGGTGCAATAATTAAAGCAGGAAATGACTGTTTTTCCTTAGATAAATATGCCAAAGTTTGAACAGTTTTCCCCAAACCCATTTCATCTGCTAATAATGCATTACCAGATGATTTTAATAGAAAATCAAGTCCTTCACGTTGAAAATCTAATAATGTTCCTCGAAATTGATTTGACGGTGAAGCCTTTTCAAGTTTCTCGATCTTTGGTGTACGTCTTTTTTTAATAACTAATGAGGAAGCTTTTCTTTTCCATACAGATGTAGAAATAACTGTCAATGAATAACGATCAACTATCCATTTTAGTTGTTTCACATTTTCATCATTATCAGAAACAATTGCCTCATCAGGTTTATCACCATACCAGGCTCTAGGAATAAGTTTTGAAACCATGTTTACAGCACGTGAACCACTAACTTTCCAACACCAAGTGCCGGAATATCGATCTAGAACAAATTCTAAAGTACCAAAGTTTACCATATCATTATCTTCCGAATTTCGTTAATTATTTTTCATCATTTATGAATCTTGGGTTTTGTTCGATCTATTGCTAATAGAAAATAGTACAAAAACATGAAAAATAGTCATAATTTTTATCTTAATACTAATAATTTTAAAATCGAATTAATTATTCAGTATATATTTTAGAAAGAATTTGTAAAATTTGAATATTGGAAAAACAAAAGGATCTAACAATGTTTAACATATGTTTAAAGGAAGTAGGATTATAATTTGATGCTTACATCGTTTGATAATACTGGATTACTAAAAGTCTTAAATTTTTTGAAAACACATGAATCTGAATATTTATCAGGTCAAGATCTAAGTGATGTGCTAAAAATTAGTAGAGTTGCAGTTTGGAAGCATATAAAAAAAATTCGTTCATTAGGTTATAAAATTGAATCAAAACAAAAACGAGGTTATAAGTTTGTGAATACAACTGATAAATTATTACCATGGGAAATATCTAAAAAACTAAAAACAAATTTCATTGGAAAACGAATTTACTACTTTGATGAAATTGATTCAACCCAAAACTTTGCTTTGAATATATCATCTCAAAGTATAGAAAATGGAACAATAGTACTGGCAGAAAAACAAGTGAATGGTATAGGTAGACTAAACCGAAAATGGCATTCTCCAAAAGGTGGAATATGGTTTTCAGTAATTATTCTACCAGAGTTTGAAATATCTGATACAACAATAATACCAATAGCGTCATCACTTGCACTATGCATAACAATAGAAAGAATTTATGGAGTTAGCAGTAAAGTAAAATGGCCAAATGATATAACAATAAATGGTAAAAAACTTGCTGGCATGCTAGTGGATGCCACTATACAAGCTAATAAAATAGAAAAAATAGTTTTGGGCATAGGAATTAATTTTAAAGTTGATGTTTCAAAAATAGACAAAAAAATAAAAAATACACAAAATTACTATGGAATAACATCATTACTTTCACCTCAAAGTAAAATGAAACAGATTGAATTATTCACTGAATTTTTATTAGAACTTGAAAAAGTAATTCAAGATTTAACCAATGGAAAAAAACAGAAGATTATAAAAAAATGGTCACAGTATACAGATATTTTTGATAAACAAATTAGTATTAAGACAAAGAAAGGAAAAATTACAGGAATTGCTACAAAAATTGATTTAGATGGTGGATTAATTATTAAAACAAATGGAAATAATAAAAAAATTTTCGTAGGTGATGTAATTATAGAATGATTTTCTATCTACTTCTTGTTAGTACTACGCTTAATTAACACTCTTTTTTTGTTTTTTAGTTTTTTTTGCTTTTTTAAACTAGTTCTAGTTCTTGGTTTACTCGACTTTTTTAAACTAGTTCTAGTTCTTGGTTTACTCGACTTTTTTAAACTAGTTCTAGTTCTTGGTTTACTCAAATTAGGTTTTATTAATAATTGCTCTAAAATGTAAATGTATGATGTATAGACATCATTCAAGGATGATTTTTTTTCAATAATTTTTTTTAATAATTCATTTTGGCGTAATAGATTTGCCTTATCAATTAATTCTGGAATATTTTTTTCTTGGGTATCAAATGAATCAATTTCAGATTGCAATTTAGATAATTGATGTTTTATTATATCGAACTTGGATAAATTTTTCATACTTTGACTTAATTTTACCATTGTTTAACTTTTCATCGATAAATTTGTAGTTATGTTTTAATCTAGTATCTAAAGAAAATTAAAAATGAAACATGGTAATTTGATTCGTCTAACTCTTATTTTCGTTTTATTTGGTACTTTATTCACTTCATCGTTTAATCAAATTGCCGTAGGAGAAGAGATTTTTCAAATTCCAGAATTATTTAATGATGCAACAAAATATTTCATGATTGGTGAATATAGGCAATCTATAATTTTATACGACAAAATTCTGGAGTTAGAGCCAAATAATGTTAAAACATTACTGATGAAAGGGGTAGCTCTTAGTAATATTGATCGACATAAGAATTCAATTCTCGAATTTAAGAAAGTTTTGTATATTCAGCCAGAAAATCTAATGGCATTACTTGGAGTTGGTGTAGGATTTGGTAATCTTGGTGAATATAAAACAGCACAAAAATATTTTGATGATGCATATGAAATTTCACCAGAAAATCATATAGCCCTTAATTATAAAGAATTTGCAGAAAAAGTAATCAAAAAATATCCATATAAGGAAGTTGAAGGTCCAAAAATTTTTGAAGTTGAAAATGTGGAAACAATCCCATACTGGGTGAAAAATAATGCAGGATGGTGGGCTAATGGAGAAATCCCAGATGCAACATTTGTTTCAGCATTACAGTTCTTAATTCAAAAAAATATTATAAAAATACAAACAAACGAAATTATTAATGATAAATCATCAATCATACCAGATTGGGTAAAATATAATGCAGCATGGTGGGCTAATGGAAAAATACCAGACATAGATTTTCTATCTGGAATACACTATATGATTAAAAATGGAATAATAATTATCGAGATACAAGAAAAAAATGGACCTACAGAAGAAGAACAATTTGTAATAAACAGAAACCTCTGGGAATTTGAAAGATATCTAGATAGAATTCTAACAGCCATAGAAGATGATACACGTTATATTGAATATCCAAATCCTAGTGGCGATGTTATAAAGAAATTTTTACGTGATTATGTTAAATGGAATTTTGAACAGCAGATAGAAATTGGAAATTCTAGTTTCCCTAGTCCTACATACACACTAGATGACAATGTGTACCATGTCAATTATAAAATATACATTAATTCTCAGCCTAACAGTCTACCATTAGACCATGTATCAACATTAACTGATTCTTTTGCATACTGGGAAAATGAAACATTAAAAGCATCTGATGGAAAAGATGTGAAAATTAAATTTACTACCACTGAATCTAAAGCAGATGCTAATTTATGGGTAACCTGGGTTGTACGAAGTCTTGGAGAGAATGTTTTAGGACATGCTAATCTAGGAAAAGGAGTTATAGAAGTTGCGCTTGGAGGATATGGCTGTGACGGTAACTTTCAATTATATCATGTAGAAACTGTCAAAAAAATTATGACTCATGAATTAGGACATGGAATTGGTTTGCTACATAGTAAAAATACAAATGATATAATGTATCCATCGTTACAGGGTACACAATATGCATATTGTTTATTAGATGTGAATAAACAATTTACCAAGGATGTAGAAGGAATTATTTTAAGAAAATAATTTAATCTTATCCAAGTGATCTTGAATGTTTTTGTGTATGTGGTCGTTCACCAGAGAATTTTCGTCTCATATGACCAGAAGGACGTCCATAGATAAGCTCTAAAAACCAACTCTCATGTTCAATTTCTTCCATCAGTATATCTTTTGCAATATCATATGTTGCAGGATCTTTACCATAAGTCATCTTACATACTTTATTCCAATTTACAATTGCACCTTGTTCAGCCTTGAGACATTTTTCTAATATTGCATTTATGTCAGTTTTTTTTGGTGGTAATTGTAAAAATTCACATCCAGACATCTTAGTGAACGCTTGTGCATCATCTGGTAAACTTCCTCCTAATTGAAATATTCTTTCAATACATGATTCAAAATGACTAAGATCTTCTAATCTTGCATCTTCAATAATACCTTTAATTCCTTCACCATCAATTCCTGTACAATGCATTCTAAGATTTGTAAAATAATAATATGCAGTGAACTCAACAGATGCGTTTGCTACCAATAATTTTATGAGTTTCTGAACATCTAGACCATTTTTTTTAAGAATTTCTACACCTACTACATGCGGATTTTTACTTTTACCCATTGTATGAAATCATTATAATTCATATTAAAAAGATTATTAAAATTCTAAAATCTGCTATTTCACATTCTATAATGATTCATTCTAAAAACGTATAATATGAGTTAGGTATGCCTACACACCAAACACCTTTAGAAACTGGGAAAAAGCGTAATAAGTCAAATCGTATCATTACTGTAGATGCAAAAAAATGATAAGCAACGTTGCCCCTCTTGCAATAAGACTTCACTTGTATTAGATGAGAATTCTGGTGAATTAGCATGTAGTGTATGTGGTATAGTAATAACTGAAAAAGGTGCAGCTGATGGACCTGAATGGAGATCATTTGCAAATGATGGAGTTGATAAAAGCCGAGTTGGTGCTGGCACATCAATTACAATGCATGATATGGGATTATCAACAGTGATTGGTGCAGTTAACAAAGATGCAACAGGCAAACCACTTTCTACATCAATGAAAAAATCAATTGAAAGATTACGAACTTGGGATAGTCGTTCACAAGCTCATACATCTACAGATAGAAACCTTCGACAAGCTTTAAGTGAAATGGATAAACTAAAAGACAAATTATCATTAACTGATGCAGTAATTGAAAAATCTGCATATATTTATCGAAAAGCAATTGAAAAAAAATTAGTTAAAGGCAGATCAATACAAGGATTGGTTGCAGCATGTGTTTATGCAGGATGTAGAGACACAGAGACACCAAGAACACTTGATGATGTTGCAGATGGTATAAACATTAGAAGAAAAGATGTTGCAAGATGTTATCGTTTGATTTTCAGAGAACTGGACCTTAAAATTCCTGTTGCAGATCCAGTTAATGGTATTGCAAGGATTGCAAGTATAGCAGGGTTGGGTGAAAAAACAAAACGTAAAGCAATTGAAATCTTGAGTAAAGCAAAAAAAATTGGAATGGTTGCAGGTAAAGATCCAATGGGATTAGCAGCAGCAGCACTTTATTTGGCATGTATAACAAGTGGTGGTAGCAAAACTCAAAAAGAAATTTCACTAGCATCAGGAGTTACAGAAGTAACTATCAGAAATCGCTGTGCAGGTTTAAGAGACCTAATTGATTAAAATCTAGAAATTTTAATTTTAAATATAATTCAGCAAATAATTCTTTAAATATTATTCAAGTTCATCAAGCGGATCATTTTCTCTTCGTCTCATTACAATAAACATTCCAATTGTTAAACCAAACTGATAGAATGCATATAGAATTATTTGAAAATATGTAGGAACATAATCTGTAAATTTACCTAGCATTGCGATAATTAGAACGATTACACTTATTGTAAAAATGAAATAACGCGAAATGGAGTTAATTTCTGCAAATTTGAAAATTAAAATCAAAGTAACTGTTACAAAAATTCCAATTATTGCAAAGAATCCTGCATCCAGACCAAGAAAGTCAATTAATAAATTGAATATTCCTTCTGGTGTTTCAGGAATTATAAATTCATTAATTTCAACCTTCCCAGGTTCTGCAAATTTAGATATATTTCCTGATGCATTAATTACAAATAAAATCAATAATATGATTGAAACACCTTTTGCATATTTTTTTATTTTTGGAAATTTTCGTCTAATACCTCTTGCAAGTATTGCTCCTTGTAGTAAACCAATTGCAAATACTATACCAAATGTAATAAGAAAGTTTTCTTCGGCAAGTTGCAGTATATCCAATGTCTCATCATAATTTAGGATAATCCTTTTTTAAAGACAAGGTTGTCAAAATAACACAAATAGGATGTAATCAAGAAGCTTTTTCAACTAAGAAAGTTCTCAGATGTTATTGGTTGATGAATTTAGAATAGATACACCATATCTGCCTGGGGAAAAAGGATGTAGATTAACATGGGTTTTAGGTATGGATGATGAAAAAACACTCTATCTGAGACATGAAGATCTTGTTGAACTACTTGACGTTTTAACACATGGATCAACAGCTAAAATAGAGATGGAAGATGGCGCAAGTTCAATTCTAGTAAATTCCGATACAACTGATTTTTTTCTTGCAGGCCAAACATCATTAAAAATTGAAACATTAGCATTAAAACTTGCATTGAAAGAATTCAAAAAAAATAATCCTGATGCATAGTTAAAATTTTTGTTATTAAATTGAAACCAATAAAATTAAGAATTAGTTAATTCAGCATCATTGATTGATTTTCTTTTTTTTCTAATAGTAGAATAAATCAAAAATCCAATATTGATCATTGGAAATATTTCAATCAAATCAACACCATACATAAAAAAATCAAGTATTGGATGAACTCTACTTATCATTCCAGATTCCAAATACAAATCTGCATTCCAGACCATATGAGGAATTTGAATGTAAATTATGAATGCTGTTAAAATTAACGATTCTGTTACATGCCTTTCATACCATGACCAAAATTTAGTCCATGTAGTCTGTTTTTCTGTTTTTATTTTACTCATATACTATCATGTAATTATTACATTTTAAAGCTTATTTTTTTTAGGTTTTCCTAAGTTTTTTTGTAATTTTTACTTAGTTTTACCTAATTTATTATAAAATTTATTAGTTATAGCTAATGTTAAACAAATGAAAAGTATATTCTCAATTCTAAGAATGGAGAATAGTCGTGTATAGTTATCACTAAGTGTATTAAAAATGATTTGTCATGCATAGTCTCTATGTTTGTGGCCGTACCGATGTTTTGGTCTATTAGTAATGGCACGCTCATCACTCGCCGAAGCTTGTGATCTACACGTCCATTCTATCAACGCAGTCTTCTTCTGCGAACCTTCAACTAATGTAACGCTGTCATGTCTCGGGATAGGCTTCGTGCTTAGATGCTTTCAGCACT
>Ga0114933_10001939_pt1 | contig 22229 bp, 2 predicted proteins | sample 4SBtaG_FD_89691 | JGI IMG/M metagenome (GOLD analysis project Ga0114933, IMG submission 89691) | Deep subsurface microbial communities from Kolumbo volcano to uncover new lineages of life (NeLLi) - 4SBTROV12_W25 metaG | ecosystem: Environmental > Aquatic > Marine > Volcanic | place: Kolumbo... | reverse complement strand
GTTTATGACGCAGATGGGTGCGTAAGTTTCGCCCCACGGCTTGGTCGCCCCTTGCGGCAATTTTGTTTTTAAACAGTACTAAAATGGCCGTTAGGATCAACATCAGGCTTAAGGTGCCCATAATCATCCCTTCCATAGCGCGTTGGTGTTCCTGATAGACGCTGAAGTAGGCAATGGTCGCCAAAGAACTGGGGATACTGCCGGTAAGAAGGTATTTGACGACGCGCCAGTCAATGGTTTTGTGGCGGTGGTGAAAGGCAATGCCGGTACATTTGGTGATCGCAGCATATATTAGATCGGTACCCACAGCGACAGCGGGGTTAATACCGTACCCTAAGACTAAAATCGGTGTCATTAGCGACCCGCCACCGACACCGGTTAGGCCAACGATAAAACCGACCAGAGCGCCGGCAGTAATGTTAATAAGATCCACAGATTTTTATTAAAAGTAAAAAAATAGCGATCACTATAAGTTAAATAAGGTATAAATAAAACTGATATTATTTTATTACTATATAACTGATTAGAATATAAATGAAATTAACGCAGTTAAAGGCCTTAAGGGCCATTGTTAAACATGATTTCAGTATTTCAGAAGCCGCCGGGCAGTTAGCACTGAGCCAGCCGGCGATCAGCAAACAAATTCAACTCTTAGAGGCAGATTTAAATCTGTCCTTGTTTATCAGACACGGCAAACGATTAACTGGTTTAACCGATAGTGGTACTGAGGTTTACCGGCAATCGGTCGATATTTTAAATCGCGTGGATGATATGTATCAGTTCTCTCATCAGGCACAAGGGCAAACCGGGTCGTTGTCGATTGCCACCACCCATACCCAGGCACGTTATGTATTGCCAGCTGTGGTGAATCGGTTTAAATCGATTTACCCAACGGTTAAGTTAGAACTTCACCAGGGTTCGCCGAAAGAGGTTGCCCGTCAGGCCTTAACCGGTGAGGTCGATCTGGCCATTGCCACCGAAGCCGTGGGTGAGGAGCAGGGGTTAGTGGCCTTGCCGTGTTACCAGTGGAACCGTTGTGTGGTAACGCCTAAACACCATCAGCTCACCGAAACTGGGCCGTTAACACTGGAAAATTTAGCGAAAGAGCCGATTATTACCTATGTTCTTGGATATACTGGCCGCCACCGGATTGATGAGGCCTTTGCAAAAGCCGGATTAACCTCCAATATTGTATTAACGGCGGTGGATTCCGATGTCATTAAAACCTATGTACGCTTTGGCTTGGGCGTGGGGGTAATTGCCAATATGGCCTATAACTCAGAAGAAGATGCGGATTTAATCGCCATGGATGCGAGGGAACTCTTTGGTACCAGTTATTCACATGTCGCAATTCGAAAAGATAAGTATATTCGTCCCTTTATTTTTAAGTTTATTGAAATGTTAGCGCCGCATTTAACCGAAGACCGGGTGATGAAGGTCTTGAGTGGTCAAGACAGTAATATACAGAAGGATTTGTTGGCGAATAGATTATTGCCGGTCTATTAGTGGTTAGCGTTTAATAATTTCTTTTGGATTCACGTTGGGGCATAAGCGCAGATGTGCATTACAATTTTTTTAGAATGGCGCAGAGTTTAAACCAGTTAAAAAGTGAAAGTCCCTAGTACCATAACCTTTAGGGGCAAAAAAAAGAACTGGCTTTTACGGCACGGGTCTCTCTTTAGAGAAGCTTTAAATGCTCTAATCTTAACAATCTCTTGTAGGTAAATGCCTACATACCTTGTCTATTTTAGGCTACAACCCCTTGTCGTTACTCTCGGTACTAAAATTAATAAATTTAAGACTTAACGCTCCCACTGAATTTAAGTAACGGGCTGTGTTTTACAAAATAGCGCCAGATACGTTATCACGATGTCAAACGAAAGTCTGCGCTCCTTTTAGCAGTTCATTAGATCGAGTCATTGGCAAAACAGATTTTGGCTTCTTTGAATGAGTTTATTAAATAAAGGGTGTTGGTATCAAAGCTAATACTGCCATGTTTTAACGTCCTAAATTCCCTGATTTAACAACAAACAAGGGTAGCGTCTATTGATGTTTGGTTCGGGTTGGCGTCCCCAAATCTGTATAAGTGTAATCGCAAAAATTTTTACGCCATTGCATGGCAGCTAAACTGGACTAATATTATTGTTCATTAATTTTGTTGGACGCATGTTTAAAGATGAAACCACAAAATAAGGACTATGAATGACGCGTAAGGTTAATAAATTAACCGCGGAGGCAATACAAAGTCCTGAGCAGACGATTGTCTATTTATCGCAGTTATCAGAGATTGAATATGAGCAACTCAGAGAGGGTGAGGCTAAACGGTTAAAGTTCAGAATCCGTGTGCTAGATAATCTGGTTGCCGATGCGCGGGCTAAAAATAAAAGCATCATGACCTCTGACCAGCCTTATGCCGGAGCCGTGGATGGGTCACTTTTACTTGATGAAATCACAGAAATTATTAACAAACACATGATCTTGCCGCAAGGAGCCTTGCCGGCGATTACCTTATGGGTGGTTTTAACGTATGTATTTAATGCCTTTAAGATTTGCCCGAAATTAGCGATTATCTCGCCGGAAAAGCGCTGTGGAAAAAGTACCCTGTTAGATCTTTTAGGCAGGCTTACCCATAAATCGTTGTTATCGTCTAACATTACCCCGAGCGCCTTATTTCGGGCAGTGGACTTGTGGCAGCCGACCTTATTAATTGATGAGGCAGACACTTTTTTAGCCGGGCGCAATGATGATTTAATCGGCATGATTAATTCAGGGCACACTAAAAGAACCGCAGTGGTGATCCGTGTCGCTGGTGATGACCTGCAGCCTAAACAATTCAGCACCTGGGCGCCAATGGCGTTTGCCTCCATCAAAGGGTTAACGAGTACGGTCATGGACCGGAGTATCGGTATTCATTTAACAAGGCGCAAAGAACAGGAAACGGTGCAAAAAACGTCACTGGATTTCTGGGACGATTGTCAGGTCATTAGGCAAAAGTTAACCCGCTGGGGGCAGGATCATTTTGAAAGTCTTAAAAGCCAGTTAGTCGAGCCGCCGGCAATAGCCAATGACCGGGCGATGGATAACTGGACGCCCTTATTTACCATTGCCGGTGTTGTCGGTGGGTCTTGGCCAGAAGAGGTGCAATCGGCCTATGAGTTTTTAAACCATCAGGGCGATGAAGAAACCCCGGCGGTAAGGTTGCTACAAGATATTCAGACGATTTTCACCCAACAGCAGTGTGAACGCCTGCATTCGGTCGATTTAGTGCGCTATTTGGTAGCGATAGATGAGAGTCCCTGGCATGAGTGGAGAAACGGCCAGCCGATTACCGCAAGCCAGATGGCGAAAATGCTCAGTGCTTTTGGAATAAGGTCGAAAACCTTAAGAGCCGGTGTGCCGGAAAAAAGGCTGAAAGGCTATACCCTAGCGCAGTTTCAAGATGCCTTTAGTCGGTATTTACCAACCATTTCGTTATCGGGTCTTTTACAGGACGTGACAACGTTGCAAGCCAGAGCTGTTGGGGGTTCCGGCGACCTTAAAGAGGTGACAAGCCCAAAAGTTGTCACATCTGTCAAATCGGTTTAAGCCACAGGTGGCAAGGCTTGTCACGGTGTCACGGAAAAAATACTTATAAGTCATTGTTAGTGGCTTAGATCTCCTGTCAATAGGCCCATTTTGTCTGTAAGAGTTAGGTGGGCGTGTCTTTGTGTGGTCAGGGATGATCATTTAATAGGCAATCTTGCTAATACAACCCAGTCAACAGGGGGTTCAGGCGCTATGATGCGGTTTTTCTTAAATTAAATGTTCGCTTTTCAATCCAGTCATAATCTTGGCCAATCTAAATCAAGAACAAATGAGGTCTTGAAAATTAAGTGATTTTACTGAAAAATAAACTTTTAGTCACTCAAATAGGTCTAGTAAGGTGAGTCTTGAGTTTAAAAAATTTACATTTTGCAAAAATAAACGATTTATTTTTTAAATCGGAGACTTTTTTTGTTGCACGATGCAAAACAGAAAGGCGGCAATTATTTGACAGTAAGCGGCAAACTGCCGTGGTTTTGTCAATTTTCAATACAATATCTTCGAGTTAGTCAAATTTACATGAGTTGAAAAATCAGGAGCTTATATGATCGTAATCGCCTAGCATGTTTTTTGCATAGAACTTATACTCTGAATGAAATTGATTTTTATACTTTTTTGCTGAATTCGGCATAGGTTTTTAAATGTAGGCATTGATTGCAAGATGCAAAGAATCAAAGGTCAGGATATTGCGTGTTTACAAAAAGATTGGTTGGAGTTGGGGTTAGTTTTTTTAAATGATGAGCGATTGGATTTATTTTACATTAAAAATGTTTTGTAAGTCATTATAGACAAAAAGAATAGAAGTGCATTTTAGTTAAATAATTGATTGCTTTTTTGTTGATGATTTCGTATATCTATTAGGTAGCACGAGTTATAACGTTCATTTAAGGTAATAGAGGTCGATTAAAAGTTGATAGGGGTTTGTTTACTCAACATTAATTACTGTTTTAAGGTTTTGAAAGAGAGTGAAAATCCAGATTAATAACGGCATGACCGGTTGGTTGTTTTTTTAATGAAACTACTTAAAAAGAAATGCTAATAGATGCATTTAAGGGTAATAAGTTATATTAAAGATTTTCAAACAGGCGTATCGAGAGAGGTTGGTGCGGTTGTTTTTGTGCGTTGTATATGAGTTAAGGCTATGCAGCGGCATGGCAGTGCCAAATAAAGCACTGAGGTTAAGGTTAAGTCAATAAGGTATAGGTAAAGATTGATTTTATAATTTTTTTTATTTGAAATAAAGTTCTAGTTCAGGAGAGCGGTTATGGCGGCACCCACAGCGAATGACTCAATACAGAGTCTGAATGAAGATACATCTTTTATAGTTACTCTGTCTCAGTTAAGTTTTGCTGATACAGGAGAGACAGAACCATCAACCTCACCCGGGACATTAGTGTCAATTGAAATTACCCAATTGCCAGCTCTTGGTAGTTTGACGCTTGATGGTGTTGCTTTGTCTGTTGACGATAGTGTAACGGTGAGCCAGATATCGAATAACTTGTTAACGTATACGCCTGCTCAGCATGAATCAGGCGCTGGTTATGCCTCTTTTAGTTTTAAAGTGACCGATAGCAATGGCCATTCGAGTGAGGACGCAAACACAATGACTTTTGATGTTGCCCCTGTTGACGATGCGCCTGTTATAACCGGTGATAATTCAGGTGACGTGACTGAAGGCAATGTTGGGGATGCGGAGGTTAAGGCATCGGGAACACTGACAGTTACAGATGTTGAAACTGATGATGTGCCGGTTTTTACCTCAGTAACGGATGCTTCAGGTCTTTATGGTCGTTTTTCGATCACCGATCAAGGTGTATGGACTTATACCCTAGACCAGACCTTAGTTCAGGACCTAGATGATGGTGAGACGTTGATTGATAGTTATACTTTTGACGCACCAGATTCTGATCCAGCGGGTGCTGATTTAACCGCTTCTCAGCAAGTTGATATTACTATTACCGGTACAGCAGATGCCCCAGTTTTAAGTGCCCCAGGTCAGGTGCTTGAAGATGACGTGCTTGATTTTACTGGAACAAATATAATTTCAATTGACGATATTGATGATGATATTGACAGTGTTCAATTGACCGTTACGAAGGGTGGGTTGAATGTTACCCTTCAAGGTTCTGTGGTTCTAGGTGCTGGTGCTCAAGGTGATAAAACCTTAACGCTGACGGGTAATAGCGTTGCAGAGATCAATAGTGTTTTGGCTACGTTGACTTATCAGGGCGATCAGGACTATAACGGTGCAGATATTTTAACCGTTTTAACCACTGATAATGATGGTTTGAGGGCTATAAATACGGTTGCAATCAATGTGATTGCCGTCAATGATGCGCCATCATTTACTTTAAATCAGTCAACACTTTCTATTGATGAAGATAGTGGTGCGAAAACTGTTACTGGCTTGGCACAAGGTATGGATGTCGGGGCTGATTATGAAACAGATCAGACCTTAGCTTTTGAATTAACAACAGATAATGATAGCGCCTTTGCCGCCGGAGGCTTACCTGAAATTGATGAAGTAACGGGTAATTTAACTTATACCTTGTCACCTAATTTTAATGGTGATGTTAATGTGACGGTGACTTTGCGTGATAGTGGGGTTGAAGATGGTGCAACCGGAGATCAAAATCACGCACAAACCTCATTTACTATTTCGGTAGCCGAGGTTAATGATTACGCTGTGATTTCGCTAGATACCGGCGATAGTGCGGCGCAAACTGCAGCCAGAGGTGTCGAAGTTCATTTTGACGAATCGGTTACAGAGGGTGGCAGTTTGTCTGTAACGGTCAATGATAATTCATACACGCAAGCATTTAATGTAAATGTTGAAACGACTGTTCAAGGCTTGTTAGGCCAAATAGCAACAGGCGAGGCCGATTTGGCGTATTCGGAGTTCTTTGTCGATAGTTCTACAGGTCTTCCAGAGTTGACATTAGTGGGGGTCACTAATGTTTCTGCTGTGGAAAGTAACGATGGGGTAAATCCTCCTGTTCCAGGGCATGTTGAATTGTTTCTGTTTGCAAAAGGGTCGGTTTCTGTTTCTGATGCAGCTGACGTGGGTGATGGTGCCCATCATCAACCTGAATTAGATCCAAATACGATTACTTTAACGAGTACAACGGCAGCAGATGCTTTTACAGTTATTCACGCCTCTGGTGTGCCAGCGTCGAGTGATGATTTAATTACTGGGCTTTCATTTGATCCTAATACAAATGTCCTAACACCAAATTTTGCGAGTCCTATCAATGTGCCGAGTGGTAATGGGCAAGATCTCTATCGTTTTTATGATTTAGGAACCACACCAAAAACACTTATTACTAGTGGTGGTATGGCCGTGGGTGCTCATAATTCATATGGTAAAGATCTTGACGGCAATGTTACCAACGCTTGGACTGGGACCGGCGATGTTGAAATTGAAATAACATATGACGGTGTTGTTCATAGTGTTGTCTATGATCCAAACACTAATGATTTCAAAGCTGCCCAAGCTGCTACCAGTTCATTTGATTTTAATCATATGGCGGAAGGTGACAGTGTCGCTTTGAAAATTCCTGATGGTAATGATCTTCAAGGTACAGTAGGCAGTGACGGTATTGATGCCATGTTAAGCTCAATGGTGCAAGATGCTACGAACCAGACTAGTCTTTTTAGTGATGCTTCTGCCAATAATGGTGTGTTAACACTTACCGGATTAACAGATGGTTCAGCGATGGCAGCTGTTTATGTGGATGCTGATGGGCAGTTGTTGGTTGAGCCGTCAGGGGAATGGTTTTACAAGATTCCTGAGTCTGATATCAGCGCATTGGATGCAGGTGAAAGTCTGGTTGAAGTTTTCACCGTTACAACGGCTGACGGAAATGATTCGCAGGCAATAACGATAACGGTCAATGGTCGTGAAGATGCGGCTACAATCACCAGTGATGTTACTCCAGTAGGCGGTGATGTCTACGAAGATGGGGGTGCAGCAGGTACTGATCCTACGAGTGCATCCGGTACGTTGACAGTAGTCGATGTTGATACCAGCGATAAACCGGTGGAATTTACAGTGGTGACTGATGCGAAAACTACCTACGGTAGTTTTTCCATTACAAGTCACGGCGATTGGAGTTACACCTTAGACAACAGCACAGTTCAGAGTTTAAATCATGGTCAAACGGAAACCGATAGTTATACCTTTGAGGCAATAGCGCAAGATAGTAGTAGCACGACTCAGGAGGTAACGGTCACCATACACGGGACTAATGATGACTCAGAAATTATTGTTACAACCGCGTTTGACAGCCTAGCGGATGCGGTAAAAGAAGACGATGATGCTACCGAGTTAATGGCTACGGGTACTATACGGGTCAATGATGCCGATGCGGGAGAAGGGGCGTTTGACAATGCACTAACCACAGGAACGAGTACCCATGTTTCAGGTACGCCATTGGGGTCGTTAACGATTACAGAATCAGGTGCGTGGACTTACACGGTAGATAATACCCGTAATGAAGTTCAGTCCTTGGCTGCAGGCGATAGTATTACTGAAGTCTTTACTGTTGAGACACTCGATCATGCTCAAACGAAAGATATTACCATTACCATTAATGGGGCTAATGACGATTCGTTTATCTCCTTAGTCGATAACGTTAGGGTAGATAGTGATAATGAATCTGTTACCGAAGATGCTGCGGTTGTAGTAGATCAACTGACCGCTAGTGGCACTTTGACGGTGAGTGATTTAGATGACGGAGAGGGCGCGTTTGATAATGCGTCAACGACTTTTAAAGATGCGGGTAGCACCAATGGGGCGGCGCTAGGCCAGTTAACCATAACTTCAGATGGAAATTGGAGTTATAACGTTGACAATACTTTGCCTGAAATTCAGGCCTTAGGGGCAACAGAGAGTATTAAAGAAATCTTCACTGTTAAAACAGCTGATGGTGCGGACGAGGAAGATATTACTGTAATAATTATGGGGGCCAATGACTCGTCGGAAATTTCAGTAGAGGCAGAAGATAGTAATGCGCAAACCCTAGCGGAAGATCAGGATTCGGCATTAACGGCAGTTGATGTGATTTTTAATACCGGAACTGCAAGTCAGGATGATTCCAGTTTTACCGTTTCAGTGAGTGTGAACGGCACAACTTACTCAAAAGCCATGTCAGGAACGGTATCGGCTACAGTAGCCGCTTTGGGTCAAGCGATTGTCGAGGGCGATGCTACGATTAAGTTTGAACATTTTGTGGATGATTCTAGTGATGATCATTTGCTATTTGAAGGGTCCTCAGCTGCCATTGCAACCGTTTCCAATGCTTTAACTACAGATTCAAGCCAATCTTCGGTTGCAGACGGTGAAGGCTCGATTGAATTTCAATTGGTTGCAACTGGTACCTTAACCGTAACCGATATTGATAATGAGTCAGAGGCGCTTTTTGTTCCAGATTCAGTGGCGGTAGTTAGTAGTGATTCTGGGGTTTCTGGTTCATTAGGCGTTTTTGAAATATCAGACCAAGGCGAATGGCATTATAGGATCAATAATGATTCTGTAGAGGTTCAGTCGCTTGATGTAGGGGAATCAATTACCGAAGTATTTGAGGTTGGCGTTGATGATGGAAATGCAACGCAAAGTATTACGATTACTATAGAAGGCACAAATGACGGGCCGACGATTTCGGTTCCTGATATAGCGGACTATGTTGCTTTTTATACGGAAGATCAGGCAGGTCCTACGGTTATTGATCCGGAGATTACATTAACCGATGTTGATGATGCAACGCTGATTGCAAAAGCAACAATTACCATTAATTCAGATAATTTTATTTCAGGTGACCAATTAAGTCTGAGCAGTGATTTTGTAAGCGGTGTTGTTGATGTTTATGCAACACAAGCTGATATTGAAAATGGTGTGCAAGATATTACAGGCGCAACGGTTACTGATACGACTCAACTCGTGCGAGTCGATCAAATTACGGTGGATGAAACTGATAATGGTAGTAACGGCACTTTAGTATTAAATGGCATTAACGCAACAGCTGCAGATTTTCAGGCAGTGTTGCGCAGTGTGACTTTCCGGCATGTGGGTGATGATTTAACCGATCATAGTGATTCAGGATTGACTCAGTACCGTGCTGTTCAATGGCAAGTTACTGACGTTGAAGATAATCTGGTTGGGGAGAAATTAACCTACATTGATCTCACGCCAGTGAATGATGCGCCGATTATAAGCCTTAATGCAACGCCGACATTGACTTATATCGAAAATGATACTGCTAATGTTATTGATAGTGCCATTAGCTTAGTAGATGTGGACGATACTCATTTAACTGGGGCTACCGTAACGATTACTGACGGAACTTTTGCGACCAGTACCGGAGATGATGCGACTGAAAAAGATCTCTATTCCGATGGTGATGTTTTAGGCTTTGATACGGCCGGTGCGACTGATAATGAAGATGGTACATGGACTACAGCGAGTGGCATTACGGTCACAGTAGATCCGTCAGGTTATCAGTTATTGATGGCAGGACATGCGAGCAAAGCTGATTATGAAGCGTTATTGCAAACGGTTACCTATCATTCCACCAGTGATAACCTGACCGATCAACAAACTAATACAAATACCCAAGACAGAACCGTTACCTGGACAGTGACTGACGCTAATGACGATGGGGCAGCACAAGGACAGTTGGGTAATTCTACAACGGCAACAACAACAATCAGTTTCACCACGAATAATGACGCACCTGAAATAACCCTGAATGCAACACCGGAATTGGATTACACAGAAAATGAAGGCGCAACGGTTATAGACGGAACCATTACCTTAGAAGATATTGATGATACCCATTTAACAGCTGCCGCCGTTACGATTACCGCCGGAACTTTCGCGACCAGTACCGGAGATGATGCGACTGATAAAGATCTCTATGCTGATGGTGATGTTTTGGGGTTTGATGCGGCTCTAGCGGCATCCTCTGGTATTACCGTTACGAATCCTTCAGGTCATGAGCTAATATTTGCGGGGTCGGCTACAAAAGATGCCTATGAGGCGTTATTGCAAACGGTGACGTATCATTCGACCAGTGATAACCTAACCGATAGTGCCGATAATGCCGATACACAGGAAAGAGTCGTTACCTGGAGCGTTACCGACTCCAATGATGACGGGTCCGGTACCACTTATACTACGGCGCAAGATGTGATAAACAGTGCCACTGTAACGGCTGGAACAGCTAAAATCCCAGCCGTTTTAGCAACAGAGGCAGACTCAGCAGCATCAAATACCGTAACGGCAGGAGATGTTAAAACCGCAGCTATTGTTGCCACAGCCGAACAGGCGGCTGACGTAACGGAAGGAACGGTAAAAACTGCAGCGGTTATTGCGGATGCAGATGATGCGGCAGGCAGTAATACAGTAACGGAAGGAACAGTTAAAACTGCAGCTGTTTTGGCAGATGCAAATGATGTTGCCAATGCCAGTTATGATGCGCCATTTACAGTTAAAACAGAAGTGGTGACAGCCAGTCAGGCCTCGGTCGATGAATGGGGTCAAGATTTTACTCAAGAATCACCTGAGAAGTTCATCAAATTGACCTTGAATGTTGATATGGCAGGGGTTGAGGGGTCTGTTTTTGATACAAAAACCAACACTGAACTGGCTATTGATTCCATTGCTGGTGGGACATTGAATATAAAGGGTGCTGATTGGAGTCAGTTTGGCGATGTTTACGGTATTACGACTAACCCGGAACCATTTTATCTTAAGAATTTCGCCGGTGGCGGTATGTTTGCCGGTGTAACTTTCTCAGATGATGGGATAACACTTGATTTAAATGTATTATCAATAAATAGCACAATTGATCCCACTTTAACATTGGTGGATTCAGTTACACCGACAGGTCCTGGGAACGATTTACCCTCGACCCTAGACTTAGTAACTCTTTATTTAAATCCGGCAGATGATTTTGGCACCATGGACTTGTCTTTTACAGGCATTGTTGTGGCTGATCAAGGAAGCGTAGATTTTGACCATGCGCTTTCATCTGTTTTGGTGAGTTCAGATCAAGCAGGTGTGAACACAAGTTCTCCGGTTCCACTACAAGTGGGTGAGGAACTAGTGCCGGCAGTTCTTTATAGCCAAGCAGAACAAATTGCCAGTCAGACGATTGCAGTCGGCGATGTATTAGGAGAGGCAGTTCTCTATACGCAAGCTGAAGAAGATGCAAGCCTTGCAATTAATGAAGGAGACACCTTGCAGGCAGCTGTTAACTATACGCAGCAAGAAGAAATTGACAGTCGGACAATTCAAGTAGGAGATGAGTTAACCCCTGGGGTTTACTATACCGAGCAAGAAGAAATTGACAGTCAGACTTTAACTGAAGGGCAATTACTTTCAGACAGTTTAAGAACTACAACGGCAACCACAACTATTAACCTTATTGAAAATAATGATGCTTCAGTCATTACCGCTGCTGATCTAAGTTATACAGAAAATGACGGGGCCACCGTTATAGATAGTGCTATTAGCTTAAACGATATTGATGATACCCATTTAAATGCGGCAACGGTGACGATTACAGCAGGAACCTTTTGGGCCAGTATTGGAGATGATGCGACTGCTAAAGATCTCTATTCCGATGGAGATGTTTTAGGCTTTGATACGACCGGTGCGACTGATCATGAAGATGGTACATGGACCACAGCGAGTGGCATTACAGTCACAGTGGATTCGTCTGGTTACCAGTTATTGATGACAGGGCATGCGAGCAAAGATGATTATGAGGCGTTATTGCAAACGGTTACCTATCATTCCACCAGTGATAACCTGACCGATCAACAAACTAATACAAATACCCAAGACAGAACCGTCACTTGGACAGTCACTGACGCCAATGACGATGAAGTTCGTCTCGCAACCCAAGCGGACTTAGATGCAACTGTTCGCTTTAATGTAGCAGATGCAGCTAAAACCAATGCCGATGCCGATGCTGCTGCCAAAGCCAGTGCCTTAACCACAGCTGAGGGAGTTAGAGACGGTAAACAAACGGCAGTTAATACAGCACAAGGTGCAAAAGCCACAGCAGATGGTATTGCAACAGCCAAAGCCAGTGCCTTAGCCACAGCTGAGGGGGTTAGAGACGGTAAACAAACCGCAGTTAATACAGCACAAGGTGCAAAAACCACAGCAGATGGTATTGCAACAGCCAAAGCTAGTGCCTTAGCCACAGCTGAGGGAGTAGAAACCAGTAAACAAACCGCAGTTAATAATGCCACAACCGCTAAAACTAATGCTGAGGGTGCTGCACAGCAGGCAGGTGTTGATTTACAAAATGCAATTGGGGTTAATGTCGATGCTCAAGCGGCCGTTGACAATGCCAATACTGCTATTTTGGAAGCACAGGCGGTTTTAGATAATGCAGTCACACAAACAGAAATTGATGATGCTAATCAGGCGTTATCTGACCTCGATACGGTTTTAACCAATGCTATTGCTGCCAAAACAGCCGCACAAGTAGCACTTGATAGTGCTGAAACGACTAAAAATACCGCAGATCAAGCCGTGATTACCGCGAGCAATAATTTAACAACCGCGCAAGGGGAACTCAGTACAGCCGAAGGTGCGGTTACGACAGCGCAAAGCGAGAAAGATACTGCAGACAACACGGCTCAAAAAGCGGCAAGTACTTTAACAACCGCGCAAGCGGAGCTCAGTGCAGCCGAAGGTGCGGTTACGACAGCGCAAAGCGAGAAAAATACTGCAGACAACACATCTCAAACAGCAGCTAGCAATTTAACAACGGCACAAGGGGAACTCAGTACAGCTCAAGGGGCGGTAACAGCGGCGCAAGAGGCTAAAGGAATTGCAAACCAATATAAAGCACTGGTAGATGCTGAATATAATGCAGCATTAGGCGACGTGGTTTATGGTACAGATGGTGACCTTGCCAATGAGTTGGGTGAAACCGTTGTGACAGGTGGCAATCAAGTGGCATCGGTCACAACGACCATCAATATTACTGAAGATAATGATGCACCGGTAATTACCCTGAATGCGACACCGGAGTTGGATTACACAGAAAATGACAGCGCAACCGTTATTGATGGCACCATTACCTTAAACGATATTGACGATAGCCATTTAAGTGGAGCTACCGTTGAAATTACCGCAGGAACTTTTGTTGACAGCACCAGTGATGGTACGACTGATAAAGATCTCTATGGTGATGGTGATGTCTTAGGGTTTGATAAGACTGGAGCCACGGATAATGGCGATGGTACTTGGACAGCTACAGCGGGTATTACCGTTAATATTGATGATTCAGGTCATTTGTTAACGCTATCAGGTTCAGCCACCAAGGATGATTATGAAGCCTTGTTACGGACGGTGACTTATCATTCGACCAGTGAAAACCTAACCGATATTGCCGGTAATGCTGGTACACAGGAAAGAACCGTCACCTGGACCATTACCGATGATAATGATGATGGTGTTGGCGCCCAGAGTAATGTGGACACGACCCAAACAACCATTAATATTACTGAAAATAACGATGCGCCGGTAATTACTTACAATACACCGGGTACTTTTGTTGAAGGGGTCGATGCCAGTCATAGTCAGTGGGTGCATATCGATCGGGATGTTTTCTTATCCGATGTGGATGACGTTAATCTTACCGGCGCGAGTATTACAATTACCGATGCTGCAGACGGTGATCAACTGGGTTTTAACAGTGAAACACCGGAAACAGGCATTCAGTTTGCCGAAACCCCTGAAAATATTGTGGTGGGTATCAGTGCAATCTCTGGCGGTGGCTTAGAAGACATTCGTATTGGTCAGGATAATATAGCCCGTACTGTGATCTATGATGATGACTTTACCTTGGCAACACCGAATAACGATGCTGATGACAGAGGCACATCCTGGGTCAGTATTCATGCGCCTAAAATGGTTGAAGAAGGTCAACCGATTGTTTATACCCTCACCGTCACCGATGCGCCTGATGATGATTTAACAATAACCCTCAGTTACAGAGGCGGTGCAGATGGTAGTGACTATTCTGCTGTAGAAACCAGCGTTATTATTCCGGGCGGTCAGAAACAGGCGAGCTTTACTCTAGATACGGTTGATGACGAAGACTTTGAGGTTGTCGAAAACATTATTGTAGAAGTTACCGGTGTTTCAACATTGGTGGCCGCTACCCAAGACGATGTAGATTTAACAATTTATGATGTTGACGGTGATGTTGTAACACAGACTGGGCAGGTGTTGGTTCAAGAAGTCGCTTATGTTGCAGAAGTGTTGGCAGCCGAGGCTGATTTAGGGACTTTACGCTTTGACGGTACACGGGTTACAGCAGAAGGTGAGGTGATTGTTGAAGACGTGGTTTTTGAGCCGGCAGTGTATTCAACCTATGCTGACTTAGCGGTAATTGGCGCTGATGGTCAACCGATGACAGCCGTTGGTCAGGTTTTCAGAGCAGCGGTTTATGCAACACAAGACGATATTACAGCAGCTAATGTTTACGATGTTAATGGTGTTTTAGTTACCGATACGACTCAGGTTGTTACGGCAGCAGTGTTGGCAACCGAAGATGATCTGGCCACCATGCGCGATAATGGTTTTCTGGTCACCGCTGTCGGTCAACTGATTTCAGAAGAAGTACAGGAAGTTCAAGAAGTTGTTGCAACTGCGGCGGATTTACCAGCAACAGGTGCAGATGGTTATCCGGTTACGCAGGTAGGCGATGTGATTGTTGTGGGCGTTGACTATGTAGCCGAAGTTTTTTCAACAGAAGGCGATGTCAATCAAACGGTATTAGGCGATGATGGTTTTCCGGTTGAAAACGTGGGTGATGTGATCACTCCGGTTAATGCGGCCGATGTTCGCATTGCGCCGAGTAATACGGTTGTTACGGCACTAACCGATGAGCCAATGCCGCCACTATCGGGCGAAACCCTTTGGGTTAATATTACCGCTGCGCCGGAGTCAGCAGTTGAAGGCGGTAGTGTTGATTATACCGTTGAGGTAGTAGACAGTCAGGGTCAGCCGGTTACAGTTACAGAAACCTTGACCGTTGATTTCACTTATGCCGGAACCGCAGATGAGACCAGTGATTTTAGCCCAGTAGTTTCTGTAGACATTCCAGCAGGACATAGTTTTAAGACCTTTAGTATCAATGTGGCCGATGATAGCTTGGCAGACAGTAGTGCATCGTCGTTTACTGTCGGTGCTGTTACCGGTGTCTTCTCAGCCGATGGTACTGAATTAGTGCTATCAGGCGATGCGACTAAAGACGATTATGAAGCGATCATGCAACAGATGATGTATCGCTCAACTCATGAAGACCCGACTTTTGATGATAGTCATACCAGCCGTGAAATTGCCTGGACCATTACGGATGATAATGATGATTTATCGGATACTAATGCAGCCAATACCGATGCAGACGGACAGCATACTTTTAGTGGCACCAGTACCGTTGACGTAGTCGCACAAAGCGATGCGCCGGTTATTCATTCGCAGCAAACACAAGCTTTGCAATACACTGAAAATGGTCAGGCTGTACAAATCAATAAAAACATTACCCTTAAAGATAACGATAATATTAGTTATTGGGATCAGGGTAATTATGTCGCAAAAGTCAGTATTATCACCAACTTTTCCGATGGTGATCATTTAGGTTTTATCTTTCAAAACGGTATTAGTGGTAGTTATGATGCGAATGCCGGTGAGTTAGTATTATCAGGGCAAGCTTCCTTACAAGACTTTCAATCGGCTTTAAGGTCAGTGACCTTCAAGTCATTCGACCATGCAGGCGATAGCGATGGTGTCTTATCGCGAGATTTTAGTTGGGAATTACAGTCAATTGAACAAGAACACAATTCAGCATTACAGTTCAGTCATGGCGTTAATGTAGATAATATTAGTACGATTCAGGTTAATCTAAACCGGATTATTGATAATACGGTGACCCTATCGGATGTCGATAATCCGATGCTTAAAGAGGCAACGGTGACTATCAGTAATGGATTTACTGGCGGTGATGTCTTGGCTTATACCGTTCCGGGTAGTATTTCCGGTAGTTACGATGAAAATTCAGGGGTATTAACGTTAACTGGCGATGCCACAGTAGCAGACTATCAACAGGCGCTGCGTTCAGTGACTTTTCGCTCTCACAGTGAAGACCCAACGGCATTAGCCGAGACCCGCAAAATCACCTGGGCGGTGACAGAAATAAATAATGATGCGCTGCCTGTACAAACCAGCTTGTCGAGTGAGGAGGGAGGTTATACACCGTTTAGTTATATTACGGTGATTCCGGTTAATGATACGCCTATAGCACTGGATGATACTGGAGCGATACGTGAAGATTTAACCTTAACGGTTTTAGCTACAGACGGCGTAATTCAATCGGGTGATACCGACTTTGACAGTGCTGATCTGAGTCAGTTATTTGTTAGCGGGATTCGTACCGAAGGCTTATATGCAGATAACAATTCCTATACTCAGGGTTGGGTGGCGAGCGAATTGGTCGGAACCTACGGTACCTTAACAATAGCATCCGATGGTAGTTACCGTTATGTAGCCGATCAGGATACATCCCTTGCAGAAGGTGAAGTCGTTGTCGATACCTTCACCTATACCCTAAATGACGCCCAAGGCGGCATGGGGCCGACTCAAAGTGTCGATCAAGCCGAGTTAAATATTACGGTCACCGGAACTAACGATACGCCGGTGATTGATTCGATCACCACAACAGGTGCCGATACCGAAGGCGATAGCGGCACCTTAACCGCCAGCGGCACGACCTTGAGTTTTAGTGATGTCGATTCGGGCGATAACTTAACGGTTTATGCGAACTATTTAGAGGACAGTGCGAGTTGGAATAAGAGCGATACCACCTCAGCTGGAGATTTAACACCGGCACAGATCAGCGCCTTATCGGGTGGTTTTGCGATAAAAACCGGTAATACTGGTTGGGATTACAGCGTTGCTAACAGTGCTGCTGAATTTCTGGCCGAAGGTGAAACCGTTAGCGTAACTTTTGAAGTTGTGCTGCACGATGACAGCTTGGTTGATAACGCTGCTAATGAAAGTCAGGTTGACTGGGTAAGTGAAAATGTCACCATCACCTTAACCGGTACCAATGATGCGCCGGTGCTGACTGTAGACTCACAAGGTACAGTCACTGAAGATGCAGATTCTTCCACCCTAACCGATAGCGGTGCGTTAAGTTTTACAGACAAAGACAGCAATGATAGCCATGGGGTTGCAGTTAGCTATAACAGTGATGCCGTCTGGTCAGATGGAACCAGTGACTATTCATTGCCAGCTGATATTTCAGCACTGACCGGTGGCTTTAGTGCCGATTTGGATGGTTGGGATTACAGTATTGATAATAGCGACGTACAGTTCTTAAAAGCCGGTGAAACGGTCACGCTAAGTTACTATGTTACCGTTACCGATAGCAGTGGTACGGGAACTGAAGATTCCAATGCCGAAACGGTCACTATTACTATTGAAGGTACTGATGATCAACCAGTGATTGAGGCTACAGGTAATCGGGCAACCACAAGTTACAATGGCGCTTCTTATGACGTTGATACCACAACACAGTTTGCCTATATTGATATCTCAGGAATTGCACAAAGTTATAGTTTCATAAACCCGTTACGTATGGAGAATGAAAATTATACGCCTGGACCGTATGCAAATGAATATTCTTACTTTCCTTTGGATGATAACCAAACCACAGCCCTACCCATCGGGTTTGAATTTGACTACTGGGGCCAAAACGTTAATGAATTCTTTATCAGTTCAAATGGTTTTATTGGTTTTGATTCAGATGATGATTATGAAGATTACGGATTTTCATTTCCAACCAATGATTTATCACTAAACAATTTAATTGCTATTGTTGGTACGGATTTAGATCCAGGTGAAGGCGGTGAAATTCAGTATGCAACGGTCGGTGAGGACGGAAATCGTGTTCTGGTTGTAGAATATGATGACGTACCTTTTTATAATGCAGTTTGGGAAGACGATATAGTTGATGTAACTGTGAGTGCGCAGATACAACTGTTTGAAGCAACCAACCAAATAGAACTGCATATTTTAGAGGCCGATGGCATTACTAACGATGACTCGAGTAATACCCAAGGATTGTTAGGACCTGATGGTACTTCTGCCATTGTTGTTCCCGGTAGAGATAATGAGTTATGGAGTGCATCAGAAGATGCAGTACGCTTTACCCCTAAACAAGTAGCACCAGAAGTGTTTGGTGCCGATGTAAGTGAAGGGGATGAGGGCGACACAGTGAGCACCTCTGGTATTCTTAATATCAGCGATGTTGATAGTAACGATTCCCCGGTTTTTGACGATCAACTGACTGATTCTCGTTCAGGCACTACTTACGGCGATTTTGTTTTAGACAATAATGTCTGGACTTATACCGTTGACCAAAGTGCGGTTCAGCACTTAGATGCAGGTGATCAAGTTGATGACAGTATCACCTACACGGCGACCGACGGTACACAGCAAGTTATCACCGTTACGATAGCAGGCACCAACGATGTCCCAACGCTCACAGGGACTACGGGCGCGGTGACTGAAGATGGTGGTGCGCTGAATGTTGCCACGGGCACCCTGAGTTTTAATGATCTTGATGCGGATGACACTCAGACTTTTTCTGTGGCTAATCCCATCGGGACTTATGGTTCTTTGGCAATAAATGAGCTCACAGGAGCATGGACTTACACCCTTAATAATGCTGATGGAGACACCGATGCTTTAGTTCAGAATGCCACCGATACTGATACTATTGAAGTCACTATGACCGATGGTTTAGACCAATCAACAGTTGCGGATGTTGTCATAACAGTCACCGGCACTAACGATGGCCCGGTGATTACCAGTGCAGTAACGGCAGCAGAAGGGGCAGTCTCAGAAAATGCAACAACGGCAACAGCAACCGGTACCTTAACTGCCAGTGATGTGGACACCGGGCATACGCTGAATTTCAGTGTTGAAAATAGCCAAGGCACATACGGTTCTTTAGCGATTACTGGAGCAGGGGCTTGGACTTACACCTTAGACAATAACGATGCAGATACCGATGCACTAGCGGCAGGAGATTCTGTAACCGATACCATTACCGTCACGGTTACCGACGATCAAGGTGCAACAGCGACTGAAGATGTCGCCGTCACCATTACCGGTGCCAACGATGGTCCGGAGATTACCAGTGCGGCAGCTGATGCAGAAGGGGCAGTTACAGAAGATGCAGTAACCGCAACAACCGGTACCTTAACCGCCAGTGATGTCGATGCCGGTCATACACTGACTTACAGTATTGACAACAATCAAGGTACTTATGGTTCATTAGCCGTGGATTCGGCAACGGGTGCGTGGACTTATACCTTAGATAATACCGATGGGGATACTAACGCCTTGGCAGCAGGGGCATCAGTGACCGATACCATTACCGTCACGGTTACCGATGATGAGAGTGCAACAGCGACCCAAGATGTCATCGTCACCATTACCGGTGCTAACGATAGTCTGGTTATTGTGGCTGAACAGGCAGACTCAATCCCTAAGAATCACAGAGTTGCTTTGGGCAGTGGCTTTAGCTTAGATTATTCACAAGCCACTGATGATGTTGATACCGGTGATACGCAAACTTACAGTGCCGAGTTGTCAGATGGCACAACACCAGCCTGGTTATCGATTAACAATGATGGTGTTCTAAGCATTGATGATTCAACTAATACGGCCACGGCTGGAGATTATGGCATCACCATTACCGTAACCGATTCAGGTGGGGAAAGCGTTGAACAACATCTGGAGGTAATGTTTTCCGATCAATTTGTACAACCGGCAACGGGTTTACTTGATTTATCCGGTCAAGATTTAGTCGGCTTTCATTTAAGCGGGGTTGATTTAACTGATGCCGGTTTAACCGGTGCTAATCTGGCCTTTGCTGATTTATCCGGTGCTAATCTATCAGGTGCTAATTTAACCGGTTCAGACTTACACCAAACAGCGTTTGACGGGGCAAACTTAACCGGTGCTATTTTAGACTATAGCGATTTGAAAACAGCATCATTTAGCGCAACGACCAATTTCTCAGAGGCGAAGCTGATTGGTGTTGATTTAAGAGGGCTTGATTTAACGGACGTAAACTTTCAGTTTGCAGATTTAACCGGCGCTAAATTAAATGGTGCAACGTTAATCAATGCCGATCTTACAGCTTCGACCTTAGACAATGTTGATTTAACCGGCGCTGATTTAACCCATGCTCATTTAGAGTCTGTTCAGGACGATACAGGTTCGTGGATAAGTAGTTTAAACGGTGCTGACTTTACCAATACGACCTTAACGGGTGCTGATTTTACCGATGCTTATCTGGTCGATGCCGATCTGACCACAGCAACCATAGCAGGTGATATTAATGGAGTCTGGACAACTGCGGACTTTGAAGCCGCAACGTTAGACGGGGCTGATTTATCGGGTTTGAGTCCAAATCAATTAAAAGACTTAGCTGAAGTCAATTTCTTTGGTGCTTCTTTAGATAACGCTGATTTAAGCAATACAAACTTAACTGATGCGGATTTTGGCGCTACGTCGTTGCAATCAATCGACTTTATCAGTGCAGATTTAACGAGGGTGATGCTTGACGGTGCTGATCTGACTGATGCTGATTTAACAGATGCAACTGTGACCGATATGGTCTTAAAAACTGTTGCTAATGGATTGGCTGATTTTACCGATGCGAACCTAACAAGAGTGCTTCTTAATACGGTTGCAGGCGCTACTGAAGACGGTTTAGTGGCTATCGACTTTACCCGCGCTGATTTAACCGGCGCTGATTTAAGCGGTATTCATTTTCCTAATGCTCAGTTAACTGGGGCCACTTTAGATCACGCAACTATTAATGATGCTCACTTAGATAATGCACAGTTGAACAATGCTGATTTAATCGATGCAACATTAAATCATTCTACTTTGCAAGGGGCAGACTTAAGCTCAACTGATTTTACACTAGCAACTATTTCAGATTCATATTTACAAAATGTGGATCTGAATGGTGCGACGATTAACGGGGCAACCATTAGGGGAAGCTATTTACAAAATGCGAACTTAGATGGAGCGACGATTAATGGGACACTTATTGAACAGACCTATTTACAAAATACGTCCTTTGCTGGGGCAACCTTTGGCAATCAGACAACGATTCAGCACAGTTATTTACAAAATGCTCAGCTATCGGGTGTCGATTTAAATAGTACGGCTTTGAGTCTAACAGACAGTGATTTAACCAACGCAGATTTAAGTAATGCAACGTTGTCAGGGCAGGATTTAACCGTACTAAAACTCGCCGGTGCTGATTTGTCAGTTGTTGCAGATGCTGGCGGTTATGGAGAAATACCTGCTAGTGTGACGATGATCAGTAATATTAAAACATCCGGAGCCGGTAATGACGGTAATCTGGTTGTGACCTTGACGAACCCGATTGTAACGGATGGTTCAGGCAGTGATGTAGTCAGCTATGTTTATGATTTGAAAGATGGCGGCAGAACGCCAATTGATGGTACGGGTTGGGATAATGGTAGCACGTACTCATCAATGTCGATCAATAGACAATCTTGGATTGATG
>Ga0114933_10001938_pt1 | contig 22247 bp, 22 predicted proteins | sample 4SBtaG_FD_89691 | JGI IMG/M metagenome (GOLD analysis project Ga0114933, IMG submission 89691) | Deep subsurface microbial communities from Kolumbo volcano to uncover new lineages of life (NeLLi) - 4SBTROV12_W25 metaG | ecosystem: Environmental > Aquatic > Marine > Volcanic | place: Kolumbo... | reverse complement strand
GTGAATATGGTAACTCTGGGCATGTTAGGACTGGCGGTACTAATTGCTGTCGGACTGTTTTTTAAACCAGCTTCAGCTGTTTTAGCCTCAGGTCCAGAATCAGGTACGTCAGCTCAATCTGCACGAGTAACCAAGTCAGATATTGCGACCCGTATAGCCTCGGCGGTAGAGGCAGGGAAGCTTACTCAGGCTGAAGCTGACCTCAAGTTAGAGCAACTGGCGAACGGTGAGTTTTCTAAACTTCGAGCTGGTAAGAAACCCATACGTTAGGAATAAAATATCGTGTCTTACCAGGTGCTAGTGGTAGATGATGATGTTGCCATATGTGAGGCCCTCGAGCGTAATTTACGCTTGAGGGGTTTTACTGTTCAGGTTGTAAATGATGGCGAAGAGGCCATCTCTGCGGTCGAAACCGGACCACCCGACCTCGTAGTTTTAGATATTGGGATGCCAAAAATCGATGGAATACAGGTAACTGAATACCTGAGAGATAGAAATTACATGATGCCTATATGTATTCTCTCTGCGCAAGATGAAATAGCCGACCGAGTGAGAGGATTAGAGGCTGGGGCAGACGACTATCTTATAAAACCTTTTGCGTTTGAGGAGCTTTTAGCGCGCATTAAAGCTCTTTTACGTCGAAGTCAGGAAGATATAAGTGACACAGTTGAGGTTCTTGATTTTCGTCTGAATCAGCCTGGACGTGTTGCCGAATATGCTGGAGTCAACTTAGAACTCACAAAAATTGAATTTGATTTATTGGCTGTATTGATCACTCACAAGGGTCAGGTTTTGAGCAGATATCAGCTTCTTGAACTTGTGTGGGGGTATGACTTCGAGGTTGATTCAAATGTGGTTGATGTTTTTATCGGCTATTTGAGACGGAAGATGAAGGATGCGGGTAGCAATCAAGTCATACATACAGTGCGTGGCGTGGGGTTTGTATTTCGCCTATGAGTCTGAGATTAAGAATTGCAGGACTTTTAGCGGGAATTACAGCTCTTATGTGCGTCGTGTCTGGATTCACAATCAACGAGTGGGCTGAGCGAGATCGGGCAGGACGAGTGGATGAGTCTCTCGACCAGCAGATTGAGAAATTCTTGTCGGGACCGAAACTTGCGAGCGTCTTTGGTGGTGAAAGAATATTTAGGCAGCGAAGTGGATCTGATCAAGGTACATGGCTGAGTGTGGAGATACCTACCAAGATAATTTTTTCACTATCTGGATATCAAGATGTGGTGGTTGAGAGCGAGGGCTTTCCGGACATCTTAATTCCCAGTACCGCAGGCTTTTTTGAAGCACATGACAGCAGAACTACTTGGCGTGCTAAGGCAACGGTACGACGCCCGATTCCGAGTTCCTCATCAGGGATGTTGCTGGGTGGTGGCCCTGCGGGAAGATTTGTGGAGGCAGTTACCGTGGTGGCCGCCATATCAGAAGATCGCGACATGACAGCTCGTTCGGATTTGAGGAAGGCACTGCTCCGTGTGGGCCTATTCGCAACACTTTTGTCTGCGGCAATTGGATGGCTTTTGGGAGGGCAGGCATTGCGACCGTTCGAGCGGTTACGAGCTGAGACCAATTTAGTTCGTGTTGCCGATGATTTATCTAAACGTGTGGATGTGAGAGGACCAGCTGAAATAACGGCGCTTGCGAAAGATATTAATTCCATGCTGGCCCGACTGGAATCAGCATCGTTAGATACTGCACAGGCATTGACTAGCTCGCGTGAATTCGGATCGAACGTGGCTCACGAGTTGCGCACGCCGCTCACGAGTATGCGTCTGAATGTAGATCTCTTGCGCACAGCTGAGCTTGAGCCCCACGATCAGGCACCTATTTTGGAACAAATTGAGTCGCAGCATGATCGTCTCTTACGCACCCTTGATGCGCTGCGTCTTCTTTCTCGTGGTGACTTAACTCAGGGAGAGTCTAATTTTGAACAAGTAGATCTCATTGATGTGATTAGGCAGGGTATTGAGCGGCACTTCTTGGGAGATAAAAGTATCGACTTATCGCTTGATCTATCCGATGAAATCCCATTAGTGATGGGTTGGCGCGAAGGCCTAGATGTTGTATTTAGGAACATATTTGAGAATATTATGATCCATGCTGTTAGACCCAATCAGAAATTAGCAGTTAATGTGACTGCTCGCCTCACGGACAGTGAGGTACAAATTTCTATTGAAGATAATGGTCCTGGCATAGAATCTACTCGCCGCGCACGGGTGCTTGAAAGATTCTATCAAGTAGCTGAAGGGAATCGTGAAGGGTCGGGTCTTGGTCTCGCATTAGTCGACCAGCAAATGGCTATTCATAATGGGGCGGTAGTGGTAGGAGAGAGTGAATTAGGGGGCGCTTTGGTGACTTTGATTTTCCCGATTGTAGAAAATAGTCAGAGTTAATTAATCTGATCTGGTTCCGCCAAAATTGAGATTATTACATTCGATACATACTTTTTCCGGAATCAAGCCTACCCGCATGAGCAAGGCAAACGCCCAGCAGCCTGCACAGAAACTGATTATTGACTCAAGCGCTGCAAACAGAGCTAGAACTAAATAAAGTGTTCTGGCGATGGCTGCTTGATCACTAATCAAGAGTAGGAGTGCTGATGTGGAAAATAAAAAACCTACAGCCTGAGCAAATCGTTTGGGCGGTCCAGCGACATTTTTCTCTTTTTTAATAATACTGGGAACAATTACTCGTGTAGCAAGTAATCCTATTGGGCTCAGTGTGGGCCCCGTGAGGACTCTAGCAGTGAAGCCGTACGCTAAAAAAACAGCGATTGGTAACCAAAGTGTCAGGCTTGTAATCAGTGTGAGGATTAGAACACATGCTGCAACGGTTCTCGCAGCATACTCGTTGACTGGATTTGGGAACGAAAAGAGATTGCCAAACACTGCAGTTGATCCTCACATATCTTAATAATGTTAATCAGAAAAGTGATGTTTATTATAAGGTGTTTCTGACTCTGGTGAGTGATTAGTTCGCTCATTTGTTGCTATGGTTAATGAACTGCGGGGACCAAAAGTGAGGTGATAACGATGGCAGATACATTTGGATGTGTGAAATGTGGAGGATCTGAGGCTAGTACTGGTGAGATACGAACGACTGGCTCTGGATTTTCACGGTTCATGAACTTACAGAACCAAAAATATGCAACAGTATCATGTGTCGATTGTGGGTATACGGAGTTGTATAAGCGCAGCGGTGGCGGAGCATTAGGAAATGTCTTTGATATTTTGTCAAACTGATAACTAAGGAGGATGTGCGATGGTCGAGCAAGAGGTTATTTCTTTTCTTTCTGAGTTACACGTGGGAATTTTGTCGATTCCTCGACAAGATCGAGCGCCGCATTCCACTCCGGTGTGGTACCAATACGAATCAGATAATACGATTTGGTTTTTAGCCGACCCAAATAGTCAAAAAGGGAAATTATTGTCTGTCGGATCCAAGCTTTCTTTCGTGGTCCAGAGTGAAGATCCTCCGTATAAATATGTAAGTATCGAGGGCAGTGTGGCGAGCGTCGCTCCGTATGATATCGAATCTGACCTGAGACCTATCGCGCGATTCTATCTTGGCGAAGAAGGTGGTGACGAGTATGTCAGTCAATCAGGAGAAACTACTGGTAATCGATATACTATTGAGATAAATAAATTAATGTCCTATGGCGTGGAGAGCTAATTAAAGACGTAGGCTAGTGCGTTAATGAATTGATACACGGTCAAAATTAAAAAAGAGGGATATGGTATGTCAGAACAACTTGCAACCCTGACTCGGGACGGTGCGGTTTCTATAATTACGATGAATGATGGGAAAGCTAATGTATTTTCTCATCCAATGAGTATGACGATTGAATCGTTGTTAGATGATGTTCCTAAAGACAGTGGTGCACTTCTCATCACTGGTAAATCGGGCATTCTTTCTGGCGGGTTTGACTTAAATGTAATAAACGAGGGCACGCCGGAAGATCGTAGAGCTATGACCAAAGCGGGATTTTCGTTGTTACGACGAATCTATAGTTTTCCGCGACCAGTTGTTATCGCATGTAGCGGTCACAGCATAGCGCTCGGGGCTTTCCTTCTGTTTTGTGCTGATTATCGAATCGGAATTCAGGGTGATTTTCGAATTGGTGCCAACGAAATAATGAATAACATGAATGTGCCTGTACCTATTCTCGAAATAGCCAAAACACGAGTGGCTACCGCACATTGGTACAGAGCCATGCTTAATTCTGAGATTTACCAAATATCTGATGCTGTCGCGCCCGGATATCTAGACGAACTCGTGGAACCTGATCAGTTGCTTCCTGAAGCTCTTAAGAAAGCAACCGCTATGGCTGAGCTTGGCCATCCCTTTTATGAAGCAACAAAAGGGATGGATCAAGCGAGTGTTTTGGATCGAATCGATACGGCTATTGCTTCGATGTAGGTAGTTCTCGCTACCATGTGTCGATATAGGGATACTTCTTCTTTTTACGTGGCTTTGCGGGAGGAATATTTGCAAGTCCCATGGCGATCCAAGACCGAGTGTCAGCAGGATCGATTACGTCATCAATACCAAATCCTGCACTTGCGTTGACGGCCTTTGCGTCTTCATACGCATCATCAACTTGTCGCTGGTATTCCTTTAGTCTGTCATCTGGATCTTCAATGGCTTCAAGCTCTTTTCTATATCCAAGTTTTACACTTCCTTCTATGGCCATCCCAGCGAATTCGGCAGTAGGCCACGCCACGGTAAGCATGGGAACGAGAGCCGAGGCACCAACCATACCGACCACGCCTAGGCCATAGGCCTTACGCACGACAATAGCAAACATTGGGACAGTCACATTAGCTCCGGCATTGAACAATCTGACGCAGTGCCTGACCAGAGCTGTCGACTCCACGTCTGGGCCAACCATCATTCCAGGAGTATCCATCAAACTTAGAATTGGAATATCAAACGCGTCACATAATTTGATGAAGCGCGCACCCTTGTCGGCACCATCTGAGTCAATTGCACCTGAGATGTGATGAGGATTGTTGGCGATCACTGCCATCGGCCGGCCTTCTACTCGGATGAATGCGGTAATTATTCCCACGCCAAATTGTTCTCGAATCTCGAGTACCGAATCTTTATCTGCGATAGTACGAATTACCTCACGCATGTCATATAAGCGCATGCGGTTTTCCGGAACGATATGACGCAGTTGTCGTTGGTCAGGAGCTTCCCATTCTTCTACTGCACCCTGGAAGTATGATAAATATTTTTTCGCCGCAGTCACGGCGGCCTCTTCGTCTTTTACTAATATGTCGACGACGCCATTGGGCACTTGAAACGACATTGGTCCCAGTTCTTCAGGCGTGTATACGCCGAGGCCGCCACTTTCTACCATCGCCGGTCCACCCATCGCCACAGTAGATCCTTCCGTTGCAATAATGACATCGCAGCAGGCAAGTAGTGCTGTGTTACCTGCAAAACATCTACCGTTAGTAACTCCGACTAATGGGACCCAGCCGCTGAGCTGAGAGAACTGTGTGAATGTGTGTGTATCGAAGGCAACGCGCGGACCTATTTCGTCATCACCTGGTCTGCCGCCACCACCTTCTGTGAAGAAGACAAGAGGAAGCTTGAACCTATGAGCGAGTTCGAACATCCTATCTTGCTTGTAGTGATTTCTTTTGCCTTGTGTACCCGCAAGTACGGTGTAGTCGTATGAAATAACCATGGTTCGCGCTTGACTCGATGCAAAGTCTTTCCCGTTCACTGAACCAATTCCAGAGATTAATCCGTCTGCAGGAGTATTTTTCCTTAGTTCCTAGTCATTTTGTCGCTGATGTTGCCGTGCAACAACTAATGCACCATATTCTTTAAAGGTGCCTTCGTCTACTAATTGCTCAATGTTTTCTCTGGGCATTCTGAAACCACGAGCGTAACGCTTGGCAACTGCTTCTTCACGATTTTCGTCAAGCGTATAGGCGTGCCTTGCATACGATTCTGCTAGATCAGGTCGTATGTAATCGGGGTCAGAAGACATATGATATATCACTCTCTTTAATCAACCTGTGTGACCAACTAAACTACGTTTAAGCTCGATTTACTATGGTTGGTGAATCGGGCCCTAATTCGAACTTCCGATAAAGTAATTCATTACTCTCTGCCGCTCAAGCAGTGAAACGTTTGATAGATAATTTACTCATCGAGAGCCTCATATTTTTCAGTCGTACGTTCCTCAATCTCATACAATTCTTGTAATCCAGCGTGTACTTGGAGTGTTTTGTAAGTCTCCATGAGTGCGTCCATATTGCTTGCACTATTTCCTTTATAGGCTTCAGTGAATGCGGTCTGAATTGCCTGAATAGCTGCCACCTGCGCTGAGAATGGATCAAGCACGAGTCGGAAATTATTTTCCAGTAACAGTTCAGTATTCCACCTACCTGGTGCTGTAATTAAGGCCATAGGTACCGATATACTTCCACCGAGTATTTTGATTTCTTCTTCCGAGCGGGGTGACCAGAGGATAACGTCAGCGCCGGCTTCCACGTAGGCATGTGACCGCTTGATCGCCGAATTGAGTGACTCGTTTGCGATTGCGCTTGTTCGGGCGATAACAGTGAAATTTGGGTCCTCGCGCGCGCTAACTGTTTCGCGGATTTTTTCCTCCATTTCACCTTGTGATATGAGGTGCTCTACGCCTTTGTGGTGGTGAACTCTTTTTGGGCTGACTTGGTCTTCAATCTCGAGCGCAACTGCTCCGGTAGCTTCAATATCGCGGCATGTTCGCCAGGCATGCACAGCGTCGCCAAATCCAACTCCGACGTCGACAATTAGAGAAATATTTGATCTACTAGTAATTTGCCTGGCATATGAACTCACTTCACTTATGGAGAGTAATGCCTCTGAGATTGCCAGCTCGAACCCGAGCGCTCCGCCACTCAGGTAGCCACATGTAAAGCCGGATTCTTGAGCGATTCGAGCCATGAGCGGATTTAGACAAAGTGGAGCTACTGTGAGATTCCGATCTTGGAGTCCTCGTGCGAATGTTTTTCTATTATCGATAACAGCTTGTCGCATATTTCTATATAGTATGGCATTCAGTGATGACCATAAGGAATCGCAGAGAAAGACATCGTTTAGGGAAAGTGTGATGTGATATGAATAATAAGAAGTCGACAGTATTGGCTGAGTATCAAGACAATGTCCTGTTAATCACACTCAACCGACCCGAAAGACACAATGCATTGAATTCTCTTCTCAATCATGAATTGGGAGAACTTATTTCGACGGCCGTCGACTATTCAGTTCAGGCAATTGTCATCACGGGAGCTGGCGATAAGGCGTTTTGTGCTGGGGGTGACATGCTCGAAATGAGCGGACTGGAAAACAATTCTGAAATGCTTCCTCCAATACACGAGCGTAAGAATGCAGTGGAAGAATTGTTGCAAACACCAATTCCAGTCATCGCCGCGATCAACGGTTATTGCTATGGTGGAGGCGCACGCTTGGCTATTGCGTGTGATATGCGGCTAGCTTCAGATAGCGCAACGTTTCGTCTTCCTGGTGTGGAATATGGCTTGGTGGTGGGCGCGGCATCTCTTCCACGTTTAGTCGGCGCAGCGAAAGCTAAAGAGTGGATCCTGACGGCAAGAAGATTTGATGCATCGGCAGCGTTGGATGCGGGGTTAGTTAACTCAATACATGCAGAAAAAGAGTTAATTAGAGATGCGATTGAGATGGCCCAACTGATAGCTTCTCATTCTTCGGAGGCGGTTCAGGCATCAAAGAAGATCATTGATATGGCTACGGTTTCTGATAAAGCTACCTATGCAGAAAACGAGGTAAATCAACGGCTTAGAGGAAGTGATGAGCAAACTCAGCGTTTTCGTACGGCTACCAAAAAAGTCACGGGAAAGTAATTTAATAGGTTTATTTTATCGAGCATTAGAAAGGAAACCTATATGCCAGGTCCATTAACGAATGTAAAAGTACTAGATTTCACTTGGGCCTTAGCTGGGCCGTTTGGGAGCATGGTTTTGTCAGATTTAGGAGCCGATGTTCGTAAGATTGAACCGATGCAGCAGACAGAAAAGCGACGGGGAATGGGGCCGTATGTCCACGACGTGAGTACCTATTTTTTCTCAGTCAACCGCGGTAAGAAGAGTTTGATAATTGATCTAAAAGCACCTGAGGCAAAAGATGTGATCTATTCGCTAGTGAAAGATTCAGATGTGCTCACCGAGAACTTTTCGCCGGGGACCATGGACAGACTTGGGTTTGGCTATGAGCAATTGAAAAAAATAAACCCAGGTCTGATTTATGCGTCAACTTCAGGATTTGGTCAGACTGGTCCCTATAGAAACCGAGGGGCGGTGGATATTATCGTGCAGGCTATGGGTGGTCTGATTAGTACTACAGGGCATGAAGATGATCCCCTCCCTTCGAAAGCTGGATACTCGATAGGGGATATGGCTTCAGGGCTGTTTACTGCGGTGGGCGTGTTGTCTGCCTTGGTGGAGCGTGCTACCAGTGGTCTCGGTCAGCATGTCGACGTAAGCATGTTGGACAGTCAGGTGGCGTTAATGGAAAATCCGATGATCAGGCATCTTGCAACAGGTGAAGTTCAAGAACGAATGGGCCTGCGGCATCCGCTAAATACTCCACATCAGTTATTTCCAGCCGAAGATGGTTGGGTTGCAGTCGCCGGTGTGAAAGATACGAATTGGCAACTGTTTTTGGGCAAATTAGGTTTGGACGAGTATGTGAGTGATGAGAGATTCCTGACCGGTCCCTTTCGGACTCAAAATTACCAGGAGCTGGAGCCCATCTTATTTGCAGCGTTCAGGAAAAGATCTGTTTCTGATTGGTTAGATGAATTGCAAGATCATTTTTTGATAGGACCTGTAAATTCAATTGCGGATGTAGCAATTGATCCTCAGGTCAATTCCAGAGATATGCTTGTCAGCTTACCCACGTGGACTGGCGGTGAGATTGTCGTATCGAATACTCCGGTGAAACTGTCACGTACACCAGGTGGTGCAGTGCGTGGTGCATCTAAGCCAGGTGAACACACGAGGGTTCTATTGTCGGATGCAGGATTTTCAGAAGATGCGATCGATGCACTGATTGACGCCGGTGTAATCGGAATTGAGCCAGTATCTGCTGACGAATAGTCGCTGCTAATAGTCTTATAAAATGGGAAGTGATACTCCTCAGGAATTTTGGAGGGAGTGAAGGGGCGTATCGATAGAATTTAGCTGGTAGATTTTATCCAGAGAATTCTTCAAAAATGCGCTACACTCCGCTCAGGAATTACAGGCGTGGTAATTCCATCATCCGCACTGAGGTGCATGAGGGAGTATGTAATGAGCGAACGAAACTACTGGTCGAGGAATAGAGTTTCTCGGAGGACGGCCTTGAGGTCGGGAGGTCTGCTAGGTGCTGGATTGGCAGGTGCAGCCCTGATAGGGTGTGGCGGCAGTGATGAGGCAGAAGATGCTTCGGCTGCAACAAGTTCAAGTGCAAGTTCAAGTTCAAGTTCAAGTTCAAGTTCAAGTTCGGCCGCGACACAGGCGGCAACTCAGGCGGCAACTCAAGCCGCGACTCAAGCCGCGCAGACAGGACCAAAGCGAGGCGGGATTGGTATCGGTCAGTCTGCGACAGTCTACGAGTCGTTTGATTCGCAGCGCACGGCTGCGAGCCCAGTTCTTCAAATCACATCTCACTTTCAGAATAAACTTCTTCGCTTCTCACACCCTGATAAAGGTGAAGTAGTGGGGGACTTGGTTGAGACTTGGGAACAGGCAGATCCGACTACGCTCGTTTTGCACCTTAGGAAAGGTGTGAAGTGGCATGATGAAGGGCCGGGTGCTAAGAATCCTGCGGCTGCGCCTGGACGTGAATTTGTGTCATCGGACGTGGTTTGGAATTTAGATCGTCAGATGCGAGGAACGCTGGAAGATGGCACAGAAGCATCATTCCCTCGTAACGGTTACTGGAATCAAATTGGCTCGATCGAGACTCCAGATGATTACACTGTCCGATTAAACCTTAAAGCGGTCGACGTTACTTTTATTCAGGGTTTAGCAAACGAGTTCAACTATATTAACCAACCAGAGCTTATGACTGCTGTAGAGGGAAAGCATTCAGAGATTGACGCAGGTAACGTGATCGGAACGGGTCCGTTCGTGTTAACTGAGTGGATCCCAGGCGAGCGCGTCTCAGCCGTACGGAATCCTTCCTACTATGACAAGACAAAGCCATATCTTGATGGTCAAGTATGGATTCAGAACTTTACGGATCCAGTTGCTTATCGAGTAGCGTTTGAGCAAAAGCAAGTTATGGGATTTACGGATCCTGATCCGACCGTCACGCTAGCTATGAATGCCGACAAGCCGGACGAAACTGAAGTTCGGTATAATGGAGTGGCTAATACAGTTGCCGCGTACACGAATACGAACCTTCCTTTTTGGAATGACAATCGTATAACTCGCGCGATTGACATGGCTATCGATCGACGGCTGATTATTCAGCAGTTGCATGGTGGACTTGCAAAAGTGTCAGGTCCGGTTACTTGGATTCAGGGTGCATGGGCAATTCCTCAGGAGGATCTAGCGACCACACCTGGATATCAGTCCGGTGCTGAGCGTGAAAAAGATCTTATTGAGGCAAATAAGTATTGGCAGGCCGCCGGTGGACCGGGCCACGGAGAGATTGAATGGACGATTGCAAAACTGTGGTCTGATAGAGCCTCTTGGGCAATCACACCGGATCTTATATCTCAGATGTTCAATGATGCTTTTGCGACAAGCCAATTCAAGGGTGTTTCAAAAACTTATGGTGAGATTATTCCTTCCTGGTTTGCTAAGACATTTGATCCGTTCTTCGCATGGATTCCAAACATTGAGATTCCGGATGCAAGAGCTGATATGAAGTCGGCATTTCACTCGACCTCAGCAGCTAATATTTGGAGCGTGAATGAGCCAGATAAGATTGATGCGCCTCTGGATGCAGCCTTATCCGAGTTCGACTACGAAACGGCTTACGATTTAGTTCGAGGTGTTCAGGACTTTGTGGTAGAAAATGGTCAATTTGGACGTCATATCGCGTACAACTATGTAGTACCTGCTTTGAGTTGGAACTATAGGAAGATGACTTACCCTGGTGATGGAGAGGGATGGAGCTTCTTGTCTGGTAGCCTCTGGGCACACGATGCGTGGATCGACACCGATGACCCGACGTGGGAAGGTGCATCACAGCCTGCGCCCACTCCTCTCTAGTATCTAGCGAGAATGAATGCTCCCCAGCCACCATGACCATGGTGGCTGGGGAAACACTTCTATAGGTATGATGTTCTAATTTGTGCTGTGTGTTAACAATGGTTGAAGTTGGGGTCAAGTTAATTCGATATGCTTAACTATATTATTCGGCGCTGTACGCTAAATATCGGCGTAATTTATCTAGTCGGCAGTCTGATATTCGTGTTAGTTCGATTGCTTCCTGGTTCGTTTGTGATCCAACGGGGCGGTTTAGACATTGGAGGCCTTACTCCAGAGCGACTGGAACTTGCCAAGGCTGAGTTAGGTTTAGATAAGCCGGTTTTAGAGCAGTACCTGACCTATTGGGCAGATTTGCTGAGGTTAGACTTTGGATTTTCTTTTGAAACTCGAAACTCAGTAGCCAGTGAGTTGCTAGCGGCCTTCCCTTATAGCATGGAGCTCGGGGTCGGAATTCTAGTAATTGGGCTATCTATTTCTCTCCCTGTTGGAGTTATATCAGCAGTGAAACAAGATAAGTGGCAGGATTATCTTTTACGAGGATTTGCTATAGTCGCGCTGTCATTCCCTGTATTTTGGACGGCGGCTTTGGTGACTATTGCGAATCTTAATTTTGGGAGCCCATTGCGACTTGAGGTCATAGCACAGCCACATATATGGCAGGATCCGTGGGCAGCATTACAGTGGTACATCATTCCTGCGACTTGTGGAGGAGTAGCAGGGACGGCTTCAATTATGCGAGTTTTGCGGTCTGAGTTATTAGAGGTTCTTCGACAGGACTATATCCGTACTGCGCGTTCAAAGGGCTTACAAGAACGTGGAGTTATTTTGCGTCACGCCTTGCAGAATGCTTTTTTGCCGGTATTAACGTTGATTGGAATTACCATCGCGGGATTAATTACAGGCCAGATAGTGCTCGAGAGTATGTTCAATATTCCAGGAGTAGGGCGTGAACTTGTAGAGGCCGTCTCACTTCGTGATTACAGCATGGTACAGGGCATCACCTTGGTGGTTGCGTCAGTCATCGTGTTTACGAATTTGTTGGTTGATATCTCGTATGGTTATCTTGACCCGAGAGTGAGGTTCGCATGAGCCAGTCCGCCGACCCATTGATTGTTGATTCCATTTCTGAGACAAGTGCGATAAGCTCTCCAATTCGAACTTTTGGTCGAGGCTTGGCGTTTTTCTACAGAAAGAAAACATTGGGTGCTATAGGTCTCACCATAATTCTTACGGTGATGATACTAGCCGTATTTGCCCCATTATTTTCTCGATATGATCCAAGTTTTATTTTTCAGTCGGAAAATCCAAATTATAAAACGAACCCAACGATCATGGATTTAGCAAAAGATTCCAATGTGGGTTCACCCATTATTGTGACGCAGCTAACTGATCCTGATTCTGAGCATTGGTTCGGTACATCTCGAGCCGGTCATGATATTTATGCGCGAATCATATATGGAACACGTACATCTCTGATGGTTGGGCTGATAGCCTCAGTAATTGCCGTTGGGTTGGGGATAATTGTAGGTGGTGCGACAGGGTACTACTTGGGCTGGCTTGATCTACTGGTTCAAAGGCTTATAGATACTCTGCAAGCACTCCCTTCGCTTGTACTTTTACTTTTAATAGGGCAAACATTTGAACCCTCTTTGCGAAATGTGATTATGACCATGGGTGTAATTGGATTACCGATTACATCAAGGCTTATTCGTTCAGCAGTGCTTGCCTTGCGGGCGAGTACGTTTGTTGAAGCTGCGACTGCTTTGGGTGCGAGTGATTCTCGAATAATGTTCAGACATGTTCTGCCAAATATAGGATCTGTAGTAATTATTAGTTTTACTATTGGAATAGGTGCCTATATTTTGTTTGAAGCCACCCTTTCGTTTTTAGGTGTAGGGCCATCGGGTGTTATTTCTTGGGGTCGTATGGTAAATGAAGGTAGAGCGTCAATTGATATCCATCCATGGCTTACAGTATTTTCTGGTGCAGCACTCTCATTGACTGTCGTGGCATTTAACTTATTTGGCGATGCTATCAGAGATGTACTTGATCCTCGACTCAGGGGATCTTGATTTTACCAAGGCCAGACTGAAGAAGCGCATGTTACCAGATTGCCTCGACACGATATGAAGATTATCGATCGGATATAAGTCGAGCTACAGCCTTTTTTAAGGTGATATCAAGTTACCCTAGCTCTAGCCAAATTGCCGTTGTGTGGTCAGAATGATTTCATCAATCTCTTGCCCATTTATACAAAATTCGGTAGATGTAGGCATTCCGGAAGTTGGTGATCTATCACGACTCAAGAATCGAGAGATGTTTTCACAGCCGCCGATCTAACGGATGAAGATCGTGGAGCAAGATTTCCGTACAAGTGGAGAGTATTTGCGGCGGTAGGATTATCACTTTTTACGTCAGTAATGAGCTTTTCAATGACGTTTGTAGTGCTCGGTGCAATAGCGGATGATTTCGATATCAGCTTGAGTACGGTGAGTTGGGTAGTAATAGTTCAATCATTAGTGATTAGCGCGTTAATGATGCCGATGGGCCGTTTTGGCGACATCATTGGTCGCAAGAGAATTCATTTACTTGGGCTGATTTTTTTTGCATCGGGGGCTACGCTTACCGCTTTTGCTCCAACTTTTGGGATATTGATCATTTCACGAATCATCACCTCCATTGGTAATGCAATGGGACAGTCGGTTGGGACTGCAATTGTGGTTTCTGCATTTCCCACGACGGAGCGTGGCAAAGCCATTGGAAGTCAAACGACTGCGGTTGCAATTGGAGGGGCCTCTGGCCCAATTTTTGGCGGCTTTGTTCTGCAATTTCTCCCGTGGGAGGCCTTATTCATTATTCTTTTGATTCCAGTTGCTATAGCTTTCTTTGCGGCTTTGTTTTTTTTGAAATCAGATAGCCAGATGCAAACGTTAGACTCAGTTCGAAGCCCGTTTGATGGTGTTGGCGCGTTTGTTTCAGCTGCAGCAATAATTCTTTTGGTTGTTGCCATTAATAATCCCTTTGGATTCGGATGGATTTCGTCTGAGATGATGATCGCATTGGGACTTTTTTTGCTTCTCACGATTATTTTTATTATCTGGGAACTCCGAATTAAAGTACCCATGTTTCAATTGCGAATGTTTAGCAGCGGTAATTTTAGCTTGGCAGTATTGACGAGACTTCTTGGTTTTGGTGGAGCCACAGCTGTGCGATTTATCGTGCCAGTCTTTTTGATTAGTTTATTACAACTGAATGAGGCAGTAGCAGGTGCAATATTGCTTCTCACATCTTTGGGTATGGCTGTAGGAGCTCAAATTTCTGGTCGTATGAGCGATAAATTTGGTCCACGACCTTTTGCTATTTTAGGGTTCACGTTGGCTTTCATAACGACGTTTGCGATGGTGTTTGTTGGTCGTGACACGTCGCTTGTCCTGTTAGGTTTCATTTTGCTATTCAACGGACTTTCAATGGGCCTTTGGAATGTGACAAATAATGCCGTGATTATAGGATCCGTTTCTGATTCCGAATTAGGTGTGATTGGTGCCTTTACTAATTTGACTCGGAATTTAGGCAATGTGACTGGACAGGCTCTATCTGCATCGGTTGTAGCAGGAGTTATGCTGAGCAGTGGATTTGATGTCCCACTCAATGAGATTGGTGACGATATGGCAGCAGGCGATTCATTTCTTGCTGGCACGCGCGTCGCTTATTTGCTGGTGTCAGGGATCACTTTCGTCAGCTTAGTACTTGCATTTTTTACAAAATCGAGTACGGAGCCGAAAGATATGGAAATTCCGATGACACTAATGGATGATAGTTTACTAATATCAGCTGATAACGTTGCCTCCGTGCTTCCAAGACGCGCCGCACGCATTATGGCGGACGGGCCACCATCTGCTAATTATCGAAAGGATGATAGAGGTAAGTTTGCTGCTGGGAATTTGCCACCTGAAATAGAGGTGGTATCTCGCCCTGCTATACCGTTATTGGTCATTATCGTCTCGATCGTCGTAGGGGTTTTCGCAGTAATTAAGTTCTTTCAAACTGATGAGCAACAAGTTGACTAAGTACTATTTTCTTAATTGAGTTCGACCTGAGATGGTTTGCTCAGAATCCAGCCCAGTCCTCCGAATATCAACATTGTGGCTGCGATTGCAAGCCATGTCGTAGTGTCATCAGTCGCACCATATAGCCATGTGAAGGCTAGGGTTGCTACTGCCGCTATTGCAACTGAAACAGAGACCACTAACCCTTGTGCTGCTGCCTGTCGTTCTTCTGATACGGACTCAGATACCATCATCGGGGTGGCTGTGAAGCCCATGCCTTCAAAGCAGGCATCTACGAAGGTTATTGCAATCAGTGGGATGAGCCCAGGGACAAAACCAAATGAGATGGCGATAAGAGAGCATCCAATGATTAGTCCCATAGACCATAATCGTGACCCATATTTTTGCGCCATTGCGCCACCAATCGGTGCGAGAAACGCTATAGGGAAACAGATGAGGGTGAGTGCCAGGCCGATTTGCCATTGCTCAGCTCCACGGGCATCGAGTTCCATCACCCATACGGGTTCGAAAGCGCCGATGAACACCCAATAAGCCGCAACCATGCAGAGCGCGCCCAATACCTTTCGTTCCTTGAGTAGCAATATCGGATTTTCATAACGTGCTCCTCGCCTTCCCTGGTCGGCCTGCGCTCTCCAGATTGTTGGCAGTATACAAATCAGAACCACAGCGATGGCAAGGAAGGGGGTATGAAAGTCGCCAATGAGATTGAATACGATGGCTATTGCTGGTCCTACTACAAAACCAGCTATATCGGCGGTACCAATTCTTCCAAGATTTCGACCGAAATTGACCGGATCGCTGAGAATAATGGTTCTTCGAACAGCCGGGCCGGCTGCTCCAAGAGCAAATCCGAGTAGAGCTCGCCCGAGGATAAATTGCCAAAGCTCGGTACCAACGCCGAGAATCAACAGAGCGGCTGCACCTAACAAGACCCCGAATCTAAGTAATAGTGGAGCCTGCCCACGATCGGCAAGGGGTGCCAGAACTATGCTAGATACAAATGAAGCGGCATAGCCGCAAGAAATAATAATTCCGATCTCAAAGCTGGAGAATCCCAGTTCATTTTTGAATTCAGCGACAAGGGCAAAGACACTAGCCAGTGCCGAGGCCATAGCGAAGGTTGTTAGATAGTAGGGGATTAAATTTCGTGTTTGGGTGGAAATAACCGATTTTGTCATGGATCGCATTTCTCAGGATAAATTGTTGTACTTTTAATGCTCTATTTCAAAGCCTATCCTGTCGACCTACTACGGAGTAACTTATTGGAAGGTTGATCTATTAAGGAGAGTGCCACAGTGAATACCATCGATTCAGGATTGGAGCGCCAACGCGTAACCCGACTACGTGATCATTTAACTTGGGAACTGAATTATGATTCCAGTGAATTACTTCATGCGGAATTTGATTGTGATATCTGTGCGACACTAATCAACTACGTGAGGAATTTCGAGAAGGCCTATGAGTCTGCAACTGGTCACTCGAGAACCTTCGAGGAGGTCGTTGATCGATCCGAAGAATACGCAGTATAGATAAGTTTTGGAGTAATCGTATGCCAGAGAGAACAGTCACCGGAGTTACGTTGGGTGACCCTTCAGGAGTTGGCCCTGAGGTCGTTGTTAAGGCTTTCGCTGAATCAACTTTACATCGGGATTCGAAACTATTTGTGATTGGAGCACTCGAACCAATTGAACGAGCAATTATGCAAGTGGGTTTAGGCCAAAGAGCGAGGATTATAGAAAAACCATCAGACGCAAATAGTTCCGCTGATGTCATTGATATTTATGAGTTGGATGAGATACAAAATACGGACTTCCCGGTGGGAGTGCTATCAGAGAAATCTGCACGGGCTTCCCATGCATGGGTGGAGGCTGCAACGCAGTTAGCACTTGCAGGCTCGGTTGACGCTATCACCACGGCACCAGTGAATAAGGAAGCATGGCGTCTAGCTGGATTTTCTGACAAAGGTCATCAAGAGGTATTTCAACGACTTACCGGTGCCGATTATGTCGCTACGATGCTCGTTAGCGGTTCTCTTAGATGTATGCATTTGTCGACACATTTATCTTTGGCAGAAGCCTGTGATTATGTTACGAAAGAGAATGTTCTTCGAGCAATAAATCTTACGTCCGAATATTTCATCCGGTGGGGCGTCGTAAAACCTCGAATTGGTGTAGCGGCACTCAATCCTCATGCGAGTGATGGAGGATTGATTGGCCAAACTGAAGAAAAAGAGATATTGCCAGCGATTTTAGCGGCGCAGGCAGATGGAATAGATGCGATTGGTCCAGTACCGGCTGATACGGTGTTCAATCAGGCTATTGATGGCTTATATGATGTTGTGTTGGTGATGTATCACGACCAAGGTCATATTCCGATAAAAGTTTACGGTTTTGAGAATAGTATTACGGTCAATTTAGGAATACCTATCTTGAGAACATCGGTAGATCATGGAACTGCTTTTGATATAGCCGGCAAAAACCAAGCCCAGTCAGTTAGTATGGTTGAGGCCATTAAATTAGCACGATCACTAAGTGCGGCTCAGCATTTATAGGCAGACTGTTTTTTAGTCAGCACTTAAATATGTTCTGATTGCTTCCGGATCAAGCATTGGGTAGACATCGAATTCGGCTGGCATTATCTCAGCCCATTCATTCAGAAGCCCGTGTAGCATTTCATTTGAGTCAACGTCAAAAACTGCTACCCCGCCTCTTCCTGCACGAGCATACATTGATTGCGCGTTGCCAATATCCAGTTGATTTTGTGCCCACTCCCAATACTGTTTGCGATATTGCTTCACTTCAGATGGACGAGTTGGATGAGGTGTACTTACAACCAAGAACAGCATATACAGGCCTTTCTAGCGATCTGGCTAATTGTGCCAGCACGTTAATTAATTTAGTACCAAAGCGATCTAACAGATAGATTACTTCTATCCTCGCCCTAGCAGGCGTGCGAGAATATATATGAATTCTTAGCGGAGAGGCACCGATGATTACTCCTGTCGAATCATATATCATGACGTTTGTGCCGCTATTGGCTGCGATATTAGTGTGGTTTCGTATGCGGACCACCGGAGGTAGATTAGCTGTGCCTGCCGCATTGGCCACGGTTTTACTAGGTCATGTGATCTTCAGGATATTATTTTCATAACTGAATAATTATTCATCGCTGTCATTTTTCTTCATCCAAAACCAGTCGAGTGCAAGTATCAGAGTCAGTATGAGAGGGACTCCAACTAGTATTGTGCGTGTTTGGACCTTAGGTACAGATAAATCCGCTGATTGCTTAGTTTCATCTATAGACTGTTGAGTTGAGAACGAGCTCTGAGGCACAGGCATTTTTTTTTGTGAAGTTGACTTTGTAATTAGCGTCGTGACTAGTCCACCGGCAGATAATGCGGCTGCAAGCCAGAAGGCTATTTTCCACCCATTCATGAATGCATCGCCGGAACCTTTAGTATCTGCAATTTCACTCAGTGGTATATCAAAACCTTCCGCTGTCATGATACTTACGACGATTACCGTCACAATTGCTTGCCCAGTCACATTTCCGACATTTCGAGTGAGATTACTGAACGCACCACCAATTCCTAAGCTTGATTGCGGAAGCGAGCCCATGAGTAGAGCTTGATTGGGGACATTCCAAAATCCTAGGGCAAGTCCATGAACTACCAGTGCTGCCATGAGAAATGAGATAGGTATTTCAGTGGTGGCAAATGACATCCAGAGGGTACTGATTACTAGCAGAGCGAACCCAAAAAGAGCAAAGGGTTTGGGACGGAATCGATCAGACAGTCTTCCTGCAGTCGTGGACGCAATGGCCATGCCTAGGAAGTTGAGTACAAGTATCAGGCCGGCAGAGCCGGCTGATAAGCCTTTCACGCTAATGAGTAATATTGGGGGTAGTAGTTGGATATTTGTCGCTGCCATAAAGCCGAGTGCCCGTGCCCCAACCGCAGTGGCAAACGTTCGATTTCGAAAAATACGTAGTTCTAACATCGGAGAGGATGAACGCAATTCCCAGAAACAAAACGATCCCAGAAGTAAGGCGACGGCAGCTAGTCCCCCTATGAAATAGACCGAGAAGAAGGATAAATTGAATGGGTTATTGATTATTGTTATCAGAATGATTACTGCGGGCGCTGACAGCAGAGCACCTCCCCAGTCAAATGTGTGACCAGTTCTGGTTTGGCGGTGTTTTAAAACAGAGTTATCTATGAATACAACAGCCGCCACCATAGTAATTAAACTTAACGGGACTAGAAGCAGGAACATTGCTTCCCAAGGGAGAACCTGCAGCGTGAAACCTGCAACTAACGGACCACAGCAACCCCCTATAGCAACTGCTGTGCTCTGGCTTCCAATAGCCTTTCCTTGTTCCTCGGGAGGAAATGAGGCGATTGCAAGAGCCGTTTGGGTAGATTGAATCATTGAATTACCGACAGACATTATCAGTCTTGCGCCGATAAGAGCTATGAAAGAGGGAGCGAAGGCAGTCGCAAATGCACCTAATGCGAAAAGTCCAAGTCCGATAACGTGTATTGGTTTCCAACCAAAAATGTCACCGACCCGTCCCATCGGCATAATTAATGCACTCAACACCAGTGATTCAATTATTACTACCCAGGATACTGCCTTTAGAGTAACTTCGAAGTCATCTGCTATAGCCGAGAGTGCGACAAACACCATCGTCATGCTCAGGACTGTTGTGAAAAGCGACAATCCTACGGGAAAAAAGGATCTCCATTTTTTCGAATAATCAGGTGCCTCGAGATTGACCAAGGTATTTTGCATTAGTAACGACTATGTTCCAGTTTTTTGGAATTTAACGTGGTCGTCTGGGTATGATGACGGGTGTGTGGGTTTTATACTTTTGATAGGCTTCGTCGGCACCCCATTTCTGATCAGATGCCTCTTCAAGCTTTGCCACACCAGATACTTTCACGAGCATGACAATCACGTAGGGGATGGATAAAAGTGTGATGTATTGCCAGTCCATCAATGTCGGTAGTGCGATTAGTGAAATTCCTATCCACAGTATGATTTCACCGAAATAATTAGGATGTCGTGACCAGGCCCATAGTCCACTGTCGATAAACTTGTTTTTATTTGCTGAAAACTTTCGGAACGCTCTTTTTTGGCGATCGGCCACAACTTCAATCAAGAAGCCAGCCAGCCAGATAATTAGACCAATTACAGTCGTTATCTCAATCTTGTCACTGATATTTTGTGATGTTAATGCAGTGAACGCTACAACAGGAGTGACGAAGGCCCAGAATCCCTGAAACGTCCAATAGAATAAGAATTTTGTTTTATGCGGAATTACCTCGGCAAATCTTTTATCGTGGCCATCTTCTCTGATACGCAAAAAAAGGAATGAAGATAGGCGAATTGCCCAAATAGCCACCAAAGCAGCTAACAGGAATGAAATTATTGTCAGAGCCTCTGTGAGAATGAGTATGAGCACAGTAAGCGAGAGAAAAGTTAGTCCTCCTGTCAAATCAAAGTATTTTTCAGTTTTGCTTAAATATGACGGTATAAACACTAGCCACTGAATCAAAAAGGAGATCCCCATGCATAGTAAGAGCAAAGGTATGCCACCGGCTATATCAACACTGACGGATTTTCCTTGGCTTCCTGCCAAGGCCACTAATGTAGCAACGATTACAAGGGTCAAGATACTTAAAATGGCCTTCATATCAGAATTGCTCATTTCGTCACCTTCTTTCACACTTGATGGCTTACTCAAATCATAGAGTAAGTGGCCCGTAGGTATTCATTTTCGGTAGAGCTAATTTTTAGGAATTTCTTGTGCAAATTTAATCAGATGAAGCTCTTACGGAGAATATCATCACTAGGGGAAACTCAATGAGTGCTAGGACATTGACGGAGACGCAAATGGCCCGAGGGACCGGCCTGTGAATCCAGGAAATCGTCGTCGACGTTTCTGAAACGCTATCAATCGCTTAATGGAGCAGGGATATGCTGGGTATTTAACATACACTAATTTGTTTAGCAGTTAACTTATGTATACTGGCAAATGCCAGATAATAGCTTTTGTAGGCCTTGGCTTAGGGCTTAACACTTGCATATCCCTCTTAGTAACCCCTCAATTACTGAGATTTACGGGATTAACCCTTAGCAGGGCCTACAAAAGTATAAATTCTACCTAGATCACTCCGAGAAATTGCCGCCAAGATACCAGCCAACCTTCTTCTTGTCGTGATACAGCCCAGATTGCTTGAACTCGGTCGCCAAGCTCTTGCTGCACGGTCATTAATTGAACAGTAAGTAGGTAGACGTTTAAGTCGCCCGTTGAAGAAATGACGAGTGAATGAGTGATTTCGGCGCCGCCAAAATCAGGGTTATTCCATGTGGGGAAATCTAGCATATCGTCTGATGTTGCATACCAGTCTTTCGAACCAAATTCATCAATATGCACAAATGGGTATTCTGATCCCGATCGTAAATCCTGCAAATTTTTCTCTGAAATTGCTTTCATATGTGAGTTTATTGCTGCCATTGGTGTGTCTGCCATATATGCTCCTGCCATCCCTATGTGTACTAATCGTAACCTGTTTTCTGGTTAGCCCAATGCAGCTTTTTCGTTGTTGATTTGAACCTTATAAAGTTAGCAGATAGGGTCTACTCAATATTAAATGAAGATTAATCTACTGGAGTTCCGAATGAAAGTAGCATATATTTTAAATACACCTAATGCAGCTAACTATAAAGTTGGGGATATGATTTTGCCTCAGTTGGAGTCTGATTCACATGGTGTGGACGTACTGGGGATATTTTTCTTTGACGATAACGCGTTTATGTTGCGGGCGGGTGATCCAAAAGGGGAACGTTTAGCAAAGATTGCCAAGGAAAAAGGCATGCTTTTGATGATGTGTGATCAATGTGCAATTCAAAGAGGC
>Ga0114933_10001937_pt1 | contig 22247 bp, 22 predicted proteins | sample 4SBtaG_FD_89691 | JGI IMG/M metagenome (GOLD analysis project Ga0114933, IMG submission 89691) | Deep subsurface microbial communities from Kolumbo volcano to uncover new lineages of life (NeLLi) - 4SBTROV12_W25 metaG | ecosystem: Environmental > Aquatic > Marine > Volcanic | place: Kolumbo... | reverse complement strand
CACAAAATCACCTTGCTGAAGCAAATTTGAGATTAGTTGTATCTATAGCCAAAAAATATATTGGTAGAGGACTTACATTATTAGATTTAGTTCAAGAAGGAAATATTGGGCTAATTAGGGCGGTAGAAAAATTTGATTACAGGAAAGGCTTTAAGTTTTCCACCTATGCCACTTGGTGGATTAGGCAGTCTATTACAAGAGCCGTTGCCGATCAATCAAGGACTATAAGAATTCCAGTACATATGGTTGAGCAGATAAACAAAATATTAAGAGTTTCAAGAAGGCTTGTTCAAGAAAAAGGATCTGAGCCTACATCAGAAGATATAGCAAAAGAGCTAGATATGGATGCAGATAAAGTTAATGAGATCTTGAAAGCTTCTCAAGATCCAATTTCTTTAGAAGCTCCTATCGGAGAAGAGCAAGATTTAAATTTAGCAGATCTAATAGAGGATCAAAATGCTGAATCTCCTCAAAACTCTGCATCAAAAAATTTATTAAAGTCACAAATAGCTGAAGTGTTAGAAACCCTTTCCCCCAGAGAAAGACAAGTCATTGAATATAGATTTGGAATAAATGACAGTAGGCCAAGAACATTAGAAGAAGTTGGTCAAACTTTTGGCGTAACAAGAGAAAGAATACGTCAAATAGAGGCTAAAGCATTAAGAAAACTTAGGCATCCTACGAGATCACTAACCTTAAGAGACTATCTCGAGTTCTAAAGCTTTTAGTTATTAACTAAAAGCTTTCTAATGTTGAAATATAATCTATTTTTGTGTATATTATAAGAATAATTGTATTTAAAGGCTTTTATTGAATATTGCGGAGATTATAGATTATCTAACAATAATTTTTTTAATTATATTTTCTATTTTAGGGTTATTCCTATTCATAGCTTTAATGGGTATTACTCGAAATATAAATAAAATAAAAAATCAATTAGAGAGTGCAAACGAAAAAATTGAATCTTTTAAGGACTCAATGAGTACAATTAATAAATCTGTAGATATAGTCAAATCTGTTTTTGGGTATTCAAAAAAAACAAAGTGATCAATATTTGTTAAGGAGGAATTAGTATGTCAGATGGAGATTCTTTTTACAAAGGATTTTTTTATGGTGCCACTTTAGGTTTTGTTGCTGGCGTAATATTTGCTCCGAAGCCAGGTGATGAAACTAGAGTTCAGTTATCTGAAAATTTAAAGGATTGGAAGATAAAAGCTAATGACTTAGTTGATTCTGCCAAAGAGAGACTGAATAATGCTGTTGAAGAAGGCAATGAAGTCTCTAGAAGATCTCGAAGTGATCTATATGATGATTAGAATAATCTAGTATGAATAGGATCCTAGAACTTTAAGGAATGAAGTTACTTGTTTAAGTTCTTTTAAGGCTTCTTCGATATTTTCATCTTGTAGATGGCCATCTAAATCAATAATAAATATATATTCTCCAAGTTTTGTGCCCTTAGGCCTACTTTCTATTTTTTGTAAGTTTATATTTCTTTTCGAAAAACATTGTAAAGCTGTGAAAAGTAATCCTGCTTTATCCGTTTTTTTGAAGTCAAAAGCTATAGATGTTTTGTCCTTCCCTGTAGGTTTATTTTCTTCATTAGAAATTACCACAAATCTAGTCACATTATTTTTATAATCTTGAATTCCTTTTTTCACTATATGTTTTTTGTGAATTGCAGCCGCTCTTTCTGGTCCAATAGCTGCAACGCTATCAGGCAAATTGTTAAGACTTTCTACTGCCTCTGCTGTAGAGGGAGATCCAGTAACGACAATATCTTTTCTTAGATTTTTACTAATCCATTCATTACATTGATTAATTGCTTCAGGCTTGCTAATTATTTCTCTAATATGATCTAAATTTTTTATATTTTCTTTCGTGATCAAGCATGCTTCTATTGGAAGTAATAATTCGTGATTTATAAATAGGTTTTTAGAATTTATAAGATAGTCAATAACTTCAATTATTGTGCCAACTCTAGAGTTTTCAATAGGTAAAATAGCTTCTTCACTAGTATTTGCTACTACACTACCAAGAACCTCGCTTAAATTTGATTTTGGAATTAGGTTGTGTACATCCTTTTTGTATTCTAAAGCTGCCGCTTCTGAATAAGTTCCTACAGGGCCTAGAAAACTTAGATTTTTTTTATTTTCTTCCATTAGCTTATTTATTTATGGGTACTTGAAATATTATTTTATCAAGAGAATTAATAGTGTTACTGAAATTATGGCTAATATTACCCGATGAAGATATTATTGCGATTACTTTAGAATTATTAGGTAGCTCTATTTCACTAACTGATTTACCTATAATCCTAGAATCTGTACCAGCACTCATTATTCTTATTTCAGTATAGTTATCGTTATCTGTAAATATATTCATATTCGAATAATCTGATATGTAAGAATTTATTGAATTACCTAAAATTTCATCATAATCAACTATATAATCAAAATCATCATTAAGAAAAATTTCTCTATTTTTCTTTGAATTCAATAATGTTATTACCTTAATATCAGAGTTAATAAACTTTGCGATTTGACATGAAACAAGGTTATTTTCATCATTCTGATGTGCTGCAATAAAGTAATCTGCTCTATTTATGCCAGCTTCTAAGAGAGTTTTTTTATTATAAGAATTTCCAAGAATTGATAAAAAACCTAAACTTTTTTCTATTCTATCTGCATTGAATTGCTTTGGATCAATGAAAGTTACTTCATTACCCTGAGTAATAAAACCTTCTCCTAGTTGATAACTCAAATTATTTATTCCAGCAATTATTATGTACAAAGTTTAACTCCTGATAGTACTCACTATTTCATTTTTACTTGAATCAAAAAGATTAATAACAGAATAGTTTTTACTCTTATACATTTCATAAAGATCTTTATTTAATATAATCATTTGAATCTTATTTTTATCGAAATCGCCAATAAATTTATGATAAAAAAAAGAATTCAATATATCTGAATTACTAGCTAAAAATACGTAATCTGAATTTTCAATAATATTTTTCGGGTCATTAATTAGGTTTTGATCAATATTTATTTTTATATTTTTTTTATCTGAAATTTCATTCTTAAAATCGAAGTTATTATTTAAGTCAAAAATTTCTATTTCATCAGAGAAATTTTCTATGGATTCAATGATATTTATCGTTGCATGTGATATGCCAAATATTGAAATTTTCATAAGTTAATTATTATTTATAAGTTCTATTATATTTACTTCTGAGTATTTTTTTATGTAAGAATATTTGTACTCTTCATTATTACTATTTTTAGAAAAAATAATCGTATCAGGATTTATTCTTTTTGATTCCTTAATTGTTGCTACTCCAGCATTTCTAGATTGTACAAGAATAAAATTTTCTGAATTAATATCGTACTCTAATCTTTTTTTTGATAAAAAATTATTTGCTTCTCTTAGTAAGTTTTCACCTAGGCTGATTTGATTTCCAATTTCATATTCTACGGGATACTTATGAGGTACTTCTACTACATAAATAAAATAAAGCGTTGATTTATCATTTTTAGCCAATGATACAGATAGATTTAAGAGATTTTCATTATTTTTAGAATCTAGTAGTACTAAAATTTTTTCAGACTTCATTTATAAAAGTTTATCAATGTTGTTGTTATTGCCGATAATTGTAAGTTCATCGTTTTCACCAATAACCTCTTCATTTGAAGGATACAGCATCAATGAATCACCTCTAAGAATTGATACAACTGTTAATTTTTGTGGACCTGGTTTATTTATAAAACCTGCTTCCCCTAATGTCATACCTACTAATCGGTCTGGGACTTTTAGTTTACTTATCCCAATATTTAAAGAAAGCTCAAGGTAATCATCCACATTGGGAGTAAAAATAGTACCTGCCAATCTCTCTCCCATTTCTTCTTCAGCAAAAATAACTTTATCGCATCCTAATCTTCTTAGGGTGCTTTCATGAAGAGTAGACGAAGCTCTAGCCATAACTGTATTGATATCAAAAGTTTTAAATAATACAGTCACCATAACTGAAACCTCAACATTAGATCCTATAGCTACCACCCCTACATCAAAATCTTGTACTCCAAGCTCTCTTAGAGCCGTTTCAGAAGAAGCATCAGCTGTTACTGGATAAGTTACCTGTCCAATCATTGACTGAACTTTATCTTCATCTTTATCAATTGCCATAACATCATATCCAAGTTGATACATTTTGCTTGCAAAACTAGTACCAAATCTTCCAAGTCCAACAACTACAACTTGTGGTTTTATTTTCATATCTATCCTAATCTCACAACTTCATATGCAGGCTTTGCTTTTGCTTCAATTTTTTTACCCACAAACATTAATGCTAATAAAAGTGGACCAAATCTTCCAATAATCATCAAAAAGGAAATAAAAATTTTTGAAAAATCATTAAGTTTTTCAGTAATTCCAGTGGTAAGGCCTACGTTTCCAAAAGCACTTACACATTCAAAAAGTAATTCTCTAAATATACTATCAGGTTCAAAAGAAGAAATTACAATAAATGAAAATAATATTAAAAAAATAGAAAAGATAAAAATTATGAGAGCTCTTCTTGTAATTTCTCTAGTGATAGTTCTTTTGAAAAGTGTTATTTCTTCTTTTCCCATGATTGTAGAAATTAGAGCAGCTAAAATTATTGTTAATGTACCTACTTTAATTCCTCCTGCTACTGAAAGCGACCCTCCTCCTATAAACATTAAAGCCATAGTTGTAACTGTAGTACTATTATGTATCAAATCGTAGTCAATTATAGAAAATCCAGCAGTCCTTGTTATTGCATGAAAAACAGAATAAATAATCTTATTTTGAGTACTTTCTAACCCAATTGTTAATTGATTTGACCATTCGGCAAATAAAAACTGTAACATACCAGTTATCAGAACAATTATAGTTGTGAAAACTACCACTTTGAAATTTAGAGAAACGAAAATTTGTTTAAACTTTGATTGAAAAAAAAGTTTAATATTTTCTGAAAATTCCAAAATTATGGGGTATCCAATACTCCCTAAAAAAATAAGAATCATGGTAATAGCTAACAAATTGTTGTTATTAGTTATTGAACCAATACTTCCTCCATTACCATCAGCTAAAATATCAAATCCAGCCCCATTAAATGATGATATTGAATGAAAAATAGAGTTAAAAATAAGTCCATGTTCATTATTTATATCGCTTTCTTTCCAGAATAGATAAAATAACGCAGAGCCTAATACTTGTAAAACTATAGATATATAAAATATATTCAATACAACTCTTATTGAGCTACTAGCGACATATTTAGAAGGAGTGCTATCACTTAAACTTTCATTAATTAACATTTTTTGTTCTAAATTGATTTTTTTACCAAATAATATGTATATTAAAAAGCCAGCTCCAATCATAAATCCTAATCCACCAATGAAAGAAAGAATTGCTATTACTCCAAGACCAAAAATACTCCATGTAACTTCGGATTGTACTGGAGTTAAGCCAGTAACTGTAACAGCTGATGTAGATACAAAAAAGCTATCAACTAAACTTATATTCTGATTAGAATTTACTGAAATAGGGAGAAATAATATAAGTGTTCCAAGTCCAATTAAGGCAATAAGTCCATAAAAAAGTATAAGCGGTGAATTAAATCCTCTTTTAGAGCTTCTTTTATTTTCAAGCTTAATAACCTCAGGTTGAAGTTCCATAGACCTTCTTACCCTATGAATTTTATCTCCATTTAGTGTATTAATTTCTTCTTTTACCATTGAAAATATTCAAATACCTATACTTATAACTTATTTATTTTTATATATAGATTATACTTATTTATAGTGTTTTAAGCCTCTTCAAATTTATATATGACTAGATACTCACTTGAAATTGTACCCAAACAGATTGAACGTTTAAAAATATTACCTCCAAAAATGTTCAAAGATATATATGTGGCATTTATACCTGGAGATAATATTTCAAATATAATTGAAGCTTCTAAGCTTCTTAAATCTCAAGGTTTTAACCCTGTTCCTCATTGTCCAGCTAGAAGTATTTTGGATGAAAATGAATTAGATTTTTTTCTTTCAGGGTTAGCTAAAGAAAAAATAAATAAAATCTTAGCTATAGGTGGTAGTCCAAAAAATAAAGTGGGAATTTTTGATAAAACTTTGGATATATTTAGTACGGGTTTATTTGAGAAATATAATTTTGAAAGTATAAATATAGCAGGCCATCCTGAAGGTAATCCAGATGATAAGGATTCAGAAAAAAATTTGATATTAAAATGTGATTGGCTTATGAGTAAAGGCTTTAATTCTTCAATTGTAACCCAATGGACCTTAAACATAGATCAAACTAATAGCTGGGTAAAAGAAATTAAGAAGAATATTATTAGTAAAAACCAAGGGAAAATCAATATTAATTTAGGAATAGCTGGTCCAGCAAAACTAACAACATTGATTAATTATGCAAAAATTTGTGGAGTTTCAGCGACTTCATTAATAATTAGGAATAAAAAATTTGGCTTAACTAAACTGGTCAAGCATAATCCTTCAGAAATCATTAGCGGATTGGAAGAATATGATAATCTACATTTTTTCCCTTTTGGAGGAATAAAAGAACTTTCTGAATGGATTAATAATAGTAAATAATAGGTGAAAAATGGAAGACTTTATAATAATCGGAGAAAATATACATACAACTCGCTCTCTCAAACTAGATGGTATAAGAATAAAAGATATTGATGGTAAAAAGGTATTAACCTATAGAAAAAAAGGTGACGATTTCTCAATCTTAGATATTCCAGATCATTTTATGGAGACCCAACCATACAAACAAGGTCAGGTTAAGCATTTTATGATAGCTATCTGGCAAGGAATAAATGGAGATTCAGATAAAGGAATTGATTACATAAAATGGGAAATTGAAAGACAAACAAATTTTGGCGCTAAATTTTTAGATATAAACGTCGATGAATATAGTTATAAACTTGATGATCAAATAACTGCTATGAAATGGTTGGTGAATGTAGTTAAGCAATTTTCAGATATACCTGTATCTATTGATTCTTCAAATCCTGAGATAATCAAATCAGGTTTAGAGGAATACGATAATCATATGAGACCATTAGTAAATTCTTTGTCATTGGAGAGAATTGATTTAATAGACACAATTGTAAAGTTTAATGCACAGGCTGTGGTTAGTGCTGCTAGTGAGAGTAGTATGCCTGACAGCTCTGATGAAAGATTAGAAAATCTAGAACAATTAATTGATGTTTGCTTTAAAAAGGGATTGATTTCTGAAGATATATACGTTGATCCTTTGATCTTTCCTATATCTGTTTCTTCTGCTTATGGTAAAGACGCTCTTGATGCCATTAAAGAGATAAAAAACAGATGGGAAAACATAAATATTACAGGTGGAATGAGCAATGTTTCATTTGGACTACCTAAAAGAAGGCTAATCAATGATGTATTTATAAGTTTAGCCATAGAAAATGGTGCAAATTCTGGAATTATTAACCCCATTGAATCTAAAATCGAAAGAATTTTAAGTATTGATAAAACTACTGAAGCTTATGATTTAACCAAATCAATGCTAGAAGGTCATGATGAATTTTGTGTATCATATTTAAAAGCTTTTAGAGAAAAGAGAATCTAAAATGTACTTAGTGCGTTTTGTACTTTGGTTTCTAAGATTTGTTGGTGATATTACTAATGAGTTTATTGAAAAAAATGTACCTTTCATGTGTGCATCAATATCTTTTTATGCCTTTTTTTCATTATTCCCATTGCTATTAGGATTAATAATGATTTTTTCAATATTTTTGGGTATTCAAGGTTTTGAGCAAACATTAATTGATTCTTTAAAAAATGTTATTCCAATTTTTGATGAACAGGACGATGAATTTCTAAAATCATTTTTTGATAGCCTAACTTCCAACAGGCTAGCAACAAGTACAGTAGCAGGTATCGGCCTTCTTTTTGCTTCTAGTGCAGTTTTTGGAACTATAAGGAAAAGTATTAACTTTATTTGGGAAATTGACAAAAAAAGAACTTTTTTTGAAGAAAGAAAAATCGATTTCTCAATGTTATTTATAGCTTCTTTTTTATTAATTAGTTCTTTTGCTTTAACAACTGGATTGAGTTTTTTAAGTGAATTAATTTCTATAACATTTCCTGATTCTCCGCTTATTGATCAAAATATTTGGAATAGATTAGCTTTATTAGTACCACCTTTTTTAACTTTTTTAGTATTTCTTATTTGTTTTTGGTGGCTTCCAAACATTGAATTATCTTTCATATCAGTTTTGCCAGCTGCTATTCTTGCAACTTTAGCTGAAGAAATAAATAAGATGGTTTTTATTTTATATCTTAGAAATTTTAGCGGAATATCAGGATCAATTTATGGAGGAGTAAGTGCCATAATTGTTTTTATGGCTTTTATTTATATATCTTCAATAATTCTTCTTATTGGAGCACAAATATCTGCAAGAAATACGGTTTATTTAAACATAAGGCAACAGAATAAACAAAATAAAATCCTAGAATCTAGCTTAGAAAGACTTTCTTAAGATTTATTTATACTAAGGAATATTTCATTAGTTTCAGATATCTTGATTTTTTCACTTTTAGTATTTTTATCAAAAACCAACTTTTCTGCTAGAGAGTTAGTTGAAATATACTCATTATAAGATTCAAGAGTTTCATTGATTTTTGAATTACCAAATATATTTACATTAATTTTGTCGGAAATATCTAAATCTAATTCTTTTCTTTTATTTTGAATCGCTCTCAATATATCTCTTGCTATTCCTTCTATTTCTAAGTCATTATCAATATCTATGTTTAAAGACACAATTATATTACCATTTTCAATATCCCTAGTTTCTGTTCCAGGCAATGATTCTTTTTCTAAAATATATTCATCCTCACTCAACGTTTTATCTAAAATACTTAAAGTTTTATCATCGTTCATTTTCCATTCATCGTTATTTGCAGCTTGCATAAATTTACCTGTATCTTTTCCAAGTTTTGGTCCAAGCTTTCTAAGATTAATTTTAATTTTATTTTTGTATAGAGAATCTGAACTACTATTTATATGTATTTTTTTTATATTCACTTCTTCGAGCACATAATTTTCAAAGTCTTGAATCCATTTAGCATCATCACCTACTACAGTTAACTCCTTCAGAGGCTGCCTAACTCTTATATTATTTGATTTTCTTATTCCTAAGCCTGCTGAACAAATTTCTCTTACTATATCCATATTTTTCATAAAAGTATCATCTTTAGGGAATTTATCTATAGATGGCCAATCAGTAAGATGTACACTTTTCGAATTAGTAAGCTTTGTGTAAATTTCCTCTGAAACAAGAGGAAGCAAAGGAGATAATGCTTTTGTAACATTCAATAAAACTGTGTATAAAGTGTCATATGCATTCTTTGAATCGTTATCATCAGCATGCTTCCAGAATCTTGGTCTGCTTCGCCTTATGTACCAATTATTTATTGCATCAATAAAGCCAGGAACAGACTGGCAAGCACCTGAAATATCATAATTTGATAAATTATGATCTATATTTTCAATTAATTCCTTCGTCTTTAATAAAGCATATTTATCTAAAGGGTTTTTTGAAGAATAATTTTCTTTTGCGCGTACACTTTCAGCATTTGCGTAAAGAGTAAAAAAGTAAAATGCATTCCATAGTGGAGTGATAATTTGCCTTTGTGCTTCGGCTATTCCTTTACCTTCCATATCTATTTGTAGATTTTGACCTTTCAAGATAGGAGATGAAGAAAAAAACCATCTGAGTGAATCAGCACCATATTTTTTCCAAATTAAATCAGGCTCTGGATAATTCCTAAGTTTTTTGGAAAGTTTTACGCCATTTGTGTCCAATACAATACCGTGGCTTATAGAATTTTTAAAGGGAGGTTTATCAAAAATTGCTGTGCTCAATACCATCATTGTGTAGAACCAACCTCTAGTTTGGCCTATGTATTCAACAATAAAATCTGCTGGAAAATGAGACTCAAACCAATCTTTATTTTCAAAAGGATAGTGGACTTGTGCAAAAGGCATAGACCCAGATTCAAACCAACAATCAAATACCTCTGGAACTCTTCTCATTGTACTTTTTCCAGTTGGGTCATCTGGATTGGCTCTAGTTAAGTTATCAATATGTGGTCTGTGGAGATTATCTGGTCGGACCCCAAAATCTTTTTCTATTTCATCCAAACTTCCATACACATCTATCCTTTGATATTTAGGATCATCAGATTTCCAAACAGGGATTGGTGACCCCCAAAATCTATTTCTACTTATTGACCAGTCTCTAGCACCTGCTAGCCATTTACCGAAAGTACCATCCTTTATATGTTCAGGAACCCAGTTAATTTGTTGGTTCAACTCAACCATTCTATTTTTGAATGATGATACGTTAACATACCAAGAATTTACAGATTTATATATTAAGGGTTCATCCGTTCTCCAGCTATGAGGGTAATTATGAAGATAAGATTCTTTTTTTATTACAAGATTTTTTTCTTTTAATTCAGATATTATTTTTTCATTGGCATCAAAAACAACTAATCCTTCGTAGTCAGGAACTTCTTTAGTGAACTTTCCTTGATCATCTACAGGACAAACGAGTTTAATTCCATTTGATTCACAAACCAGTTGATCATCTTCACCAAATCCAGGTGCCATATGAACAATTCCTGTTCCTTCTTCTGTATTTACAAATTCTGCACCGAGTACTCTAAAAGAATTTTCGTTACTACTAAAATATGGAAATAAAGGCTTATATATAATACCAACTAAGTCTGAACCTTTGAGTTGCTTTAGTATTTTGTGACCATCAAGCTCTTTTTCATAGTTTTGAAGGACTGAATTTGCGATAATGTAGTTTTCTTCATTTAGTGATATTAAACAATAATCTATATCTTTACCAACTGCACATGCTAAGTTTGAAGGTAAGGTCCATGGAGTGGTAGTCCATGCTAAAAGATAAGTTTCGTCATTTAGATCAAGATTAGAATTTAGAATTTGGAATTTTACAGTAACAGCTGGATCCTTTCTCTCTCTATATGAATCATCAAGCCTTGTTTCAAAGTTTGATAGAGGGGTTTCAGCTTTCCATGAATAAGGCATAACTCTATCTTTTTCGTAAACTAATCCTTTATCCCACAGTTGTTTGAATGCCCAAATAACTGATTCCATATAACTAAGATCCATAGTTTTATAATCATTTTCAAAGTCAACCCATCTCGCTTGTCTACCTACAGTTACTTCCCATTCTTTTGTATATCTCATTACTGATGTTTGGCAATGATGATTAAAATTTTCAACTCCGTAATCTTGAATTTGTCTTCTTCCAGAAATTCCTAATTCTTTTTCAGATTCCATTTCTGCTGGTAATCCATGACAATCCCATCCAAACCTTCTATCAACTTTTTTACCTTTCATTGTCTGATACCGTGGAATAATATCTTTTACAAATCCCGTAAGTAAATGACCATAATGAGGAAGCCCATTTGCAAAAGGAGGGCCATCATAAAATACAAATTCTTTAGCTTTATCTCTTAAATTTAAGGATTCAGAAAAAGTTTTTTCTTTTTCCCATTTTGCTAATATTTTTTCCTCAATTTCAGGCAATGAAACTGAGGAGTTGATTTCTGGATAATGTTTTTTATTTTCTGTAGTCATTTATATATCAATTTTACATTTGAATTAAGCTTAAGTACTACAAATTGAATACAGATATTGGATTATAAGATAGAATATGATTCTTTTCATCTTCAGTTAAATCACTTAACTGAGATAAGCATCTTTTTATATTTATCAGTGGATAATCTGACGCAAAGAGAATTTTTTTTATATTTGAAGAATTAATTGCATTGTTATAGATTTTTTTATCATATAAAAATGGCTGAGCGGCTGAATCATAGTATACATTTTTTAGAGCTTCCTTAACTTCAGGCATATGTTCATAAAAAACTAAGCCGCCTCCAAAATGTGAAAAAATAAATTTGTTAGAAGGATGTTTTTTTGCTAAAGAATAAAGTTTTTCAGGTAAGTTTCTGCCTTTCCCTGGATAAGAATGTCCCACTGGCTCTGAACCATGAATTATTGTAGGAAGATTATATTCAAGTGCTATTTGAAGTGTATTTATAAGGATCTTATTATTTTCTATTTCTTCATCATAATTAAGATGTAGTTCTCCAACTCCTTTTACTCCCTTATCTATATAATCAAGCAATTCTGATTCAGGATTTTTAGAATAAAGATTTATAGAGCAAAGGGGAATGATTTCATCGTATTTATTTTTTGAATCTAAAATATATTCATTAACTATCTTAGTTATTTCATCACTTGACCATCCAAATCCTCCGACCACAACTTTATCAATATTATTCTTTTTAATTTCACTAATTAATTCTTCTGCTTGAGAAATTTTAGTTTTTTCATCAAATAGTTCTATAAATTTTTTATCTAATTTTTTGAATCTATTAATTTCTTCAGAAATTTCCTTTGGCAATATATGTGTTAGAGAATCTATATTCATTTCAATTTTTTTTCTATAATTTAATTATTATGACAAATATTAATATTGATAGAAGTAAATTTGGTGAAGTTTTTATCTCAAAAACATCTCCAAATTTTGTTATTGGTGACTATGCAAAGCTATTATCCATATCAAAAATTCAAAAAAGCATTAACAATAAAACTAAAACTCTAATAAAAGCTAATATCTCTTGGCAACATTATTTTCCAGCATGCTCAACAGCTCCATGGCAATTAGATGGTGTGATTAGAGGTCTAAGAAGCTTAGGAATAGATAATCTTGAGGTAGCTCACAATGGAACCGTTGTTGTAAATGCCCATGAGGGGAAAGTAAATAATGGTTTTTTAAAGATTGAAAATGACCTTTCAATTGCAAGTACGATTTTAGATGATCCTAATCAAGATTGGATAAAATATATACCTCGTAATAAGATGATTGTTTTGGATAAAATATACCCTGAAGGAATAATGATTCCAAAAAAACTATTAGAAACAAACATTATTCATTTACCAACAGTAAAAACTCATGTTTTTACTACTATAACAGGAGCAATGAAAAATGCTTTCGGAGGTCTTCTTCATCAAAATAGGCATTGGGCTCATGCAGACATTCATAATACATTAGTTGATCTACTCACAATACAATATGAAATACATCAAAATATATTCGCAGTGATGGATGGTACATTTGCAGGTGATGGACCTGGTCCTAGAGCTATGAATTTTAAGGTTAAAAATATGATTTTGGCATCTCATGATCAGGTAGCAATAGATTCTATTTCAGCAAAACTTATGGGATTTGACCCTTTGACTATTCCTAAATTAAGGATCGCTCATGAAAAAGGATTAGGTATCGCTAATCCAAGAGAAATAAAAGTTATTGGAGAAAATATATCAACTACTAATTGGAGATTTACTAGAAACAAGAATACTTTTGCAAGTAGGATTCAAAAATATATTTACTGGGGCCCATTAAAACCTTTAGAAAAACTTTTATTAAGAACCCCATTAGTTAAATTAGCTTATATAGCTTCAAATTTGTATCACAATTCATTCTGGTTAAGATTCATAGGAAAAAATAGAGTAAAAAAAGCTTTCAATACTAATTGGGGGACTCTTTTGTTAAGTTATAAAATCAATAAACCTTGAAACTATTTATTTTCTAGGCAATAGTTGTAAGCACTTAATGCTGAAATTGCGCCTTGTGAAGCTGCGGTGATAGTTTGCTTTAGGTTTGAACCATTGGTTATATCTCCTGCTGCATAAATTCCAGATATGTTTGTCTTTTGATCTTTGTCTACAGAAACTTCATTAGTAGTTTCGTCTAAATTTATTCCTAGAGAGTTAGGGATTTCAATTCTTGGATCTGCTCCTGCTTCTATCATCAATCCATCTACTCTAAACTTTTTTGATTTTTGAAACTCATTTTCAAGTTCAATTTCTTCTAACCCACCAAATTCTGTACCCAAAAGCTTGGTAACATTATTGTTTAGAAGCACATCGACGTTATCTGTCTTTTCTAAAGTTTCTAGTAGAATTGGTTCTGGTCTCCATAGTTTTTCACCTCTATAAACTAAAAAAACTCTTTTAGCATATTTTGCAATAAGAATAGCACCTTCAACAGCAGCATTACCTCCACCCACTACCACAGCCAATTCTTTATTTCTATACAACGGAGCATCACATGTAGAACAATATGAGACCCCTTTTCCTGTCCAATCATCTTCGTTTTCAAGATTTAGTTTTCTTCGTTCTCTACCAATTGCTAAAATTACAGTTTTGGCTTCAATAATTGAGCCATCGTATAGTGAGCATGAAAATAATTTATCATTTTTTTCGATAGAAGCTAGGTTTTGTTCAATTATTGGTACATCAAGATTTGTAACTTGATTTTTGAACTCTAGCATTAGGTCAAAACCGTCAATATCATTATTTCCGGGATAATTCTCAATAAGTCCACCAATTGCAGTTTCTCCTCCAAATTCTTCCCCAATTATAACTGTGTTCATCTGGTACCTAGCTGCGTACAATCCAGCTGAGAAACCAGCAGCTCCTTGACCAGCTATTAATAAATCTACTTTTTTTATTTGATTATTTGACATATTTTCTAATAAATATTTTTTTTTTGTTGAATAATTCCAAGGTTGTATCTATAGATATTATTATATGATTAGAGTAAATAACAGTAATAAAAAAATTTTTTCTAGGAGAGAAAGATGGAATCTGAGATTAAGATAAATAAAAAAGGAGATATATGTTCTCCAAAAGGTTTTTTGTCTGGTTCTATATTTTCAGGAATCAAATCGCCAGGTCAAGATAAAAGAGATATAGGAATAATTTATTCAGAATCAGATTGTATTAGTGCAGGAACTTTTACTCAAAATTCTGTTGTTTCACCATCTGTTACATGGACCAAAGACATTACTTCTAACGGTAATGTTAAAGCTATTGTAGCTAACTCTGGATGTGCAAATTGTGCTGTTGGAGAACAAGGTCTCATAGATGCTAAGGAAATGGCATCTATTGCTGCTAATTCTTTGGGGATTGATCAAAAAGAAGTAGCTGTTGCTTCTACTGGAATAATTGGAGTAGAGCTTCCTATGGCGTTAATGAGAAAATTTATTCCAGAAATTAAGATGTCAAAAAAAGACGGTAATGGTTTTGCAAGATCAATACTAACTACAGACACTAAAACAAAAGAGATTTCAGTTTCTTTTGAAATTGATGGTACAGAAATAAATGTAGCTGGAGTAGCTAAAGGTTCAGGAATGATTCATCCAAATATGGCGACTATGCTGGCATTCATAACTAGTGATATAGATATTGAAAAGCCTGTTCTTCAAAAAATTCTAAAAAATTCAGTTAATAAGTCTTTTAATCAAATTAGCGTGGATGGCGATCAATCAACAAATGATACTGTTCTACTATTAGCAAATGGAATGGCTAAAAACAAAAAAATAAATACAGAGAATGACTCTAAAAAATTTATTGAAGCACTAGATATTGTTTGTACATTTTTAGCCCAAGAGATCGCAAAAGATGGAGAGGGTAATACAAGATTAATTGAGGCTACAGTTACAGGAGCTAAAACTGAAGAAGATGCAATGCTTGCATCAAGGTTTATTGTAACTTCAAATCTTGTTAAAACAGCTGTGTATGGTCGTGATCCTAATTGGGGGAGAATAATTATGGCCTTAGGAGCATCTCAAATTCCTCTTGACGAATCTAAGATTGAAATATTTGTAAATGACATTCAAATTGTTTCTGAAGGAATTGCAATATCATATAATCATCAGAGTATAGTGATAGCTATGGGTGAAGAGTTAATTCGATTTAAAATTAATCTTAATATTGGATCAGAATCTGGAGTAGCTTGGGGTAGTGAATTGACTGAAGAATATGTAGTTTTCAATTCAGCTTATACAACCTAAATTCGTGATGAAAAATTCTAACAATATTTCAGTAATAAAAATAGGAGGATCTACCTTAGGAGAAGGTGATAGTACATTTGAAGATATTGTCACATTATTCAAAAAAGGCTGGAAAATTATTTTAGTACATGGTGGTGGTAAGGAAATTTCTAATTGGATTAATAAACAAGGTATTGAACCTCAGTTCTTAGACGGACTAAGGGTGACAGATAAAAAAACTCTTGATGTTGCTCTGGCTGTCCTTTCTGGAAAAATAAATTCGGAAATTGTTTCTGAATTTCAAAATTTAGGAGTTAACGCTGTAGGGATTTCAGGTTCTTCAGGAATTCTAAGGGCTAATAAGCTAGATGAAAAACTCGGATTTGTAGGTGAAATAGTTAGTTGTGACACAAGCTTATTGAATAACCTTTTAGATAATGGATTTCTTCCAATTATCTCACCAATGGCATTAGCAAATGATTCTATAAATCAAATATATAACACTAATGCAGACACAGCTGCAGGTGTTATAGCTAAAGAATTAAGTGCTGATAATATAATTTTTCAAACTGATGTTCCGGGAGTATTTGATTCAAATCGAAGAGTCATTCCTCAAATGACAAAAAATCAAGCTTTAGATTTGATTCAATCGGGAATAGTACAGGGAGGAATGATTCCGAAAATCAAATCTTGTATTGATGCCTTAAACTCTGTTAATGTTGGAAGAATAATCGATGGAAGAGACTCAGGAGCGCTATTAAGTGCATTCACTAATGGCAATATTGGTACTAGAATAGTTTAAAGATAAAAGAAACAGGAGAGATAAATGAAGTCAACCAAAGAATATAAAGATCTTGAAAAAAAATATTATATGCAAGTTGTAAACAGAATGGCTCCTGTTCTAGTTAGTGGTAAAGGTACAGTCGTTACAGATAATGATGGTAATGATTATTTAGATTTTACTGCTGGCTGGGCAGTTTTAAATTTAGGTCATTCTCATGATTCAGTGACTGAAGCAATAAAAGATCAAGCAGGAAAGATACTCCAAATGAGTAATCTATATTACACAACCCCTCAACTTTCTTTGGCAAAAACTATTGTAGATAATTCAGCTGTTGATAGAGTTTTCTTTTGTAATTCTGGAGCAGAAGCAAATGAAGGTGCAGCTAAATTAGCCAGAAAATGGGGTAAGAAGGAATTAAATGGTGCTTTTGAAATCATAACCACACTAAACTCATTTCATGGACGAACACAGGCTATGATGGCTGCTACAGGACAACCTCATTACCAAGATAACTGGAGACCATTAATGCCAGGTTTTGTTAACGTTGAATACAATAATTTGCAACAAATCAAAGATGCATATACCGATAATACTTGTGCAGTTCTTATAGAGCCAGTTCAAGGAGAAGGTGGGGTAAATGTACCTGATTCAGATTATTTAAGATCTGTTCAAGAATTTTGTAAATCAAAGAATATCCTTTTTATGCTTGATGAGGTTCAAACAGGAATGGGAAGGCTAGGAACACTATTTGGCTATCAAAGATTTCAAGGTGTAGAGCCTGATGTTATGACTTTAGCTAAAGCTTTAGGATCAGGAGCACCTTTAGGGGCTTTTTGTTCAAAAGAGTTTTGCTCGGTTTTAGAACCAGGTGATCATGGATCTACCTTTGGAGGTAATGCACTTACAACTTCAGCAGGAGCTGCTGCGGCTGAATTTATGGTGAAAAATAATATTCCAAATATGGCTTTAGAATCAGGTAAATATATGTTTGAGAAACTGAGTGAATTGATGAAAAAATTTAATTTCATAACAGAAGTAAGAGGAATGGGATTATTAATAGGACTTGAAATGAATAAAGATTTATCAGGTGAAATTGTAGGTAAAGCTCTCGAAAAAGGGCTACTAATTAACGCAGTGAGGCCAAATATGATCCGATTTATGCCTCCATTGAATGTTTCTAAAGATGAAATTGATCAAGCTGTTAAAGTAATAGATGAAATATTAGAGGAATCTAAATAATGTCAAAAGGAAAATGTGTACTAGCTTATTCTGGTGGGATGGATTCAACAATTTCTGTAGTGTGGATTAAAGAAAAATATGACCTAGATGTTATTACATTGACTGTTGATTTAGGTGCGGGACCAGAAATAGAAGGTGTTAGAGAAAAGTCAAAAAGTGCAGGAGCAATAGATTCTGTAGTTATAGATGCAAAAGATGAATTTGTAAACGAATATATTTTTCCTGCTTTAAAATCAGGTGGTATGTATGAAGATGTCTACGCACTATCCACCGCTTTGGCAAGACCCCTAATGTCTAAAAAATTGGTAGAAACTGCAAGGAAATATGGAGCTGGATATGTATCTCACGGATGTACTGGTAAAGGAAATGATCAAGTACGATTTGATGCATCTATAATGACGCTTTCTGGAGACGGTGAATCAATTAAAATTATTGCTCCAGCTAGAGAATGGGGTATGACAAGAGATGAAGAAAAAGAATATGCAGCTAAAGCAGGGCTTGAATTAAGAGAAGTGGGCGATAACAATAGAGTTTATTCAATAGATAGGAATTTATGGGGATTAGCAATAGAAGGAGAAGATTTAGAAGATACTTGGGTTGAACCTCCTGAGGATGCATTCTCTTGGACTTCAAATGCGGAAGATGCTCCAGACACTCCAGAGATTATTGAAATTGGTTTTGATAAAGGAATACCGATATCTTTGAATGGAGAAAAAATTGATGGAGTTACTCTTATAGAAAAACTAAATGTCACTGCAGGAAAACATGGAATTGGAAGAGTTGATCATCTTGAAAATAGATTAGTTGGAATCAAGAGTAGAGAGGTTTATGAAACTCCTGCTGCGATTATTTTGTATAATGCAATATCAGCATTAGAAACAGCTACATTATCAAGGGAGCAACAAAGAATAAAATCTAATTTATCAAAAATTTATTCAGATCTTGTTTATGATGGAAGATGGTTTACTTTGCTAAGAGAAAATATAGAATCATTTATGAATAGTGCTCAAAAATTTTCTTCTGGAGATGTAAAACTAAAATTATACAAAGGGAATGTAACTGTTATAGGAAGAAAATCTAAATATTCTCTTTATGACTATGATATGTCAACTTATTCAACAACTGATAGTTTCAATCATCAATCTGCAGAAGGCTTTATTGATATTTATTCATTACCATCAAGAATTCAAGCAAAAAAACAAAAATTTAATGATTTATAAATTTTGAATAAGAATTTAAATAATAAAACCTCTTCCGTTCAAGGCGGAGAAATATATGGAGATTTTACTAGCTCATTCGACTCAGATATTCGAATGTATTCTGAAGACATAGATGTTTCTATAGCATACTCAAATATGTTGAGTAAGATTGGAGTATTGACTCTAGATGAAACTAATCTTATAAATTCAGCTTTAGAAGATATAAGAAACGAAATAAAGAATGGTACTTTTAAATGGGATAAAAAACTTGAAGATATTCACTTAAATATTGAAAATTCAATGTACGATAAGATAGGTGAAGTTGCAGGTAAGCTTCATTTTGGAAGATCAAGAAACGATCAAGTTGCTACTGATTCAAGGTTATACTTCATAAGAAAAATAGATTTTCTAAATACCCTTATAATTGATTTTCTTCAAGAATTAGTAAAATTATCTGAAAAAAATATTTCAATAATGTTACCTGGCTATACGCATCTTCAAAAAGGTCAACCAATATTGATTTCTCATAATCTAATGTCATATTTTTCTATAATTTCAAGAGATTTAAGGCGATTCCTCAATGCTAGAAATAACCTAGATAATATGCCTCTTGGATCAGGTGCATTTGCTGGAGTTACAATTCCAATTGATAGAGAATATTTAGCAAGTGAGCTAGGCTTCTCAAATATATCTAGTAATTCAATTGATGGAGTTTCTTCAAGAGATCACATTTTGGATATACTTTATTCTTGCTCATCAATAATGATTAATTTATCAAGAATTTCTGAGGAACTTATAATATGGAATTCTGAAGAATTTGATTTTGTAAATATTCCTGATGAATTTACAACAGGATCGAGTATAATGCCTCAAAAAAGGAATCCTGATTATTTAGAATTGATTCGAGGTAAAACAGGTCATTCTTTGGGGCAATTGGTAAACTTAGCTACTTCTCTGAAAGGATTAACTTTTACCTATAATAGAGATTTACAAGAAGATAGAAAAGGAGCAATGGACTCCATAGAAATAGTTACTCAATCTTTAGAAGTAATTAAGAATTTATTTTCTAAAATTTCATTTAATGAAGAAAAAATGATTGATTCTGCTAACAAATCAAATATTTTGGCAACAGATTTTGCAGATTATTTGGCCAATAAAAAAATACCTTACAGAGAGGCTTATAAGATAATAAAAGATATTTCTTTGAACTTAAAGGGAAAATATATACACGAGCTTTCATTGGACGAATTAAGGCAATTTTCTAAACTTTTTGAAAAAGATGCTCTTGATATTTCACTAAGAAATTCTATAGAAAATAGAAACTCAACTGGAGGAACCTCAACTAATTCAGTTAGGAATCAAATTATAGAAGCTAAGAATTTTTTAAAAAAAAATAAAAATGCAAAATAAAGAACTTTTCTTAAGTGTATCTATACTTTCATCAGATTTTAAGAATTTAGAGAAAGAAATTATTTCCTTAAATCATTCAGGAATTGATGAATTTCATCTTGATATAATGGATGGAAATTTTGTTGAATCGATATCATTTGGTGATCCAATTATAAAAGCTGTAAGATCATTAACTTCAATACCTATTGAAGCTCACCTTATGGTTGATAATCCAAATAATTATGTTAAAAATTTTTCTGAATTAGGAGTAGATATTTTTACTTTTCATGTAGAGAGTAAATCTAATATTTTAGAGACAATATCTAATATTAAGAAACATAAAATGAAAGTAGGAGTAGCAATAAATCCAGATACTCCAACTAGTATGATTGAACCATATATAGATCAAATTGAAAGAATCTTATTTATGACCGTTTACCCAGGTAAAGGTGGTCAAAAATATATGGAAGAGGTAAATGATAAGATCTCAGAATTTTCTAAAAAATTAAAGACCCAACAAGTACTCTTAGCGATAGATGGTGGTGTAAAGATCGATACTATTTATGGAGGATATAATGCTGGAGCAAGATTATTTATATCTGGAACAGGCATACTTAACTGTGACCTAGGATATAAAGGGGCTGTTAATGAATTTCATAAAATTATCCGAGGATAATTCCTTTTTTATCTAATGTTCTTATTTCACGTGCTGTAAGTTTTACAGTGTATTCCTTATCATTTATTGTGATTTTTCTTTTTTGAACATTTGGTTTTGAAATCTTCTGAGTTGCATTAAGCGCATGAGATCTATTATGTCCGAAAAGAGGTTTCTTTAAAGGGCCTAAACCTAGGTGTTTTCTTGGATCAATTGACATTTTTTACTCTTGGTTATTTTAGTTATTTTAAATATATATTTTTTTATCTCTTTAGTTTATCATCCAAATCTATAATCGGAAATAATTTTCTATGAATTTAAATAAAGAGATCTCCTCGAACGAAATAACTCAAGCAATTAAAGCATTTATTTTTAGCTTGAATTTATACAAAGAAAAGATCAACAATTTAAATGTCTTCCCTGTTCCAGACGGAGATACTGGAACTAATATGTTGTTAACAATAAAAAATATTGATACTGACCTAGATTCTTTAGTCGATATAAAATCTCTTTTAAGTCACTTAAGACAATCCTCACTTATGGAGGCTAGAGGAAATTCAGGAGTTATTTTATCTCAATTTTTTCAGGGATTACTATCCTCGTATGAAGTTAATGACTCTTTTACTGTTTCAGAATTAGCAGAGTCATTCAAAATTGCTGCTAAAAATACTAGAAAATCTTTACCAAATCCAGTCGATGGAACAATGATGACAGTTTATGAAGAGATTGCAGATTCAGCTAATGATGGCTTACATGAATCTGAAAAATTAGAAGATCTATTAGAAATCATTGCTAAGAGCTCAATAATTTCTGTAAAAAATACACCAAATAAATTAGATATATTAAAAGAGGCAGGAGTTGTTGACTCAGGTGGCTTGGGTTTAGCTATAATGATGAATGCTTGGTACTATACAAAGATCCAAAATAATATTGAAGATAATCTAGAAAAGGCTTATTCAGAAATGATTTCAGGCCTTTCTGACAAAGTTTCTAAAAGTTTCCTTGAGTCAAAT
>Ga0114933_10001935_pt1 | contig 22254 bp, 21 predicted proteins | sample 4SBtaG_FD_89691 | JGI IMG/M metagenome (GOLD analysis project Ga0114933, IMG submission 89691) | Deep subsurface microbial communities from Kolumbo volcano to uncover new lineages of life (NeLLi) - 4SBTROV12_W25 metaG | ecosystem: Environmental > Aquatic > Marine > Volcanic | place: Kolumbo... | reverse complement strand
GTTCGCTCAATCGATTGATGAACTGTTCTATTTTACTCAGATTTTTTGTTATTAATTCCTCTATCAATCGAGCATTCACCGACGCGATCGACTGGTGTGGATTGTCAGAGATAACTTTAATACTCTGGACCAATTCACTACTGCTGCATCGAGTAGCTGAAGGGAAAAATCCCGCTGCCTCCATGTCATAGGCTGCGCCTTCTCGATAAATTTCTTCCGGTTCATCGACGGTAATCAATGTCGAATTAACTACGCTCGAAACAAGCTGTGGTGGATACCAACTATGGGCCGTGGATTGATCGATGATCTTGTTAGCCACGATTAACTCACCGACATCTGCATCCCGGTGACCGGCAACACCAACATTAATCCATGGTGCATTCCGCCACCCATGGCTGCACCCACAAAGGTAGCCGGTTGCCGCGGCTGATAATGATTTGCCAACTCCCGAGATAACGAGCGCCATGGAGTCGCTTCGATAGATACGAAACATACCCGTTGGGGGCTCGCATCTGAGACCAAAATGTGTGATTAACGGCTGAGCTTCCGCCTGAAGTGCCACTACCAGAAACATGACCACGACTCCATTGCCTCACTGCGCTGCCCAAGACGCGAGGCCACCGCGATGGCGCTCTCATAGTGGATCCGTTTCTGGGTATAACGCTGCACCTCCTGCCATCGCTCTCGTCGACGAGCACCGGCGACATAGATGTCAATCTTGCGCACCATCTCTGCGACGGTCTCGCGGTACTGCGCTTCTGATAGCACGTCCGATAAGAGCAGTTTTTCAAGCGCCTGAATGCGGTAACGATCCATGCCCCACGACGACCGAGACAATTGATCTTTGTGGCCACCATATTTGATCACAAGCTTCTCTGGAACATAGAGCACTCTTGTTTGGGATGCGATCCGTAGCCATAAATCATAATCCTCACACACCGGTAGCGTCTCATCAAACATCCCCACTTCGTCGAACAGCGATCGGTGCAATACAACCGACGACGGTGACATCACACAGCGCGGCAGGCAGTGCAAAAAAATGTCTCCACCGTACTTGCGATGCTTATTCATTGGATTAACCCGTCGACCATTACGAATCCAGATTTCATCGCTGTGACAGACACACGATATTCCGTCAGACATAATTGCTGCTAATTGTGCAGTGATCTTTCCCGGTAACCATTCGTCATCAGAATCAAGGAAAGCTAACCACTCGTTGCGGGCTCGCTCTATGCCGCGATTGCGAGCATGGCTAACCCCGTGGTTGGTTTGTGCTATCAACTCGACCCCGGGGAAATTACGTTCGACTTGCTCGATAGTGTCATCGGTAGAGCCGTCATCAACAACAATCACCTGATCAACTGCATGGTCTTGTGCGAAAACCGAACGTAACGCGCGCAGCACTACAGCCTCGCGGTTATAGGTCGGAATGATCACTGAGACCTTACTCATTTGAATCCGATACTACGCCTTTTGGTCAGGCACAGTCCCTCGGTCAGGCAACATCGGCTTTTTCGCGAGAACAAAAAATACCGAACCAAACAACGCAGCGGCTGACAGCACGGCAAAACCAGCCGTATAGCTGCCGGTCTGGTCGGCCATCCAGCCAGCGAAAATCGGGCCGATGGACATACCCGCCATTACGACTAACGATGACCAACCCATAATAGTTCCAAAACTGGCCGTGCCGAAATAGTCTGCCCTAAGTGCCTGCATCAGCGGACCGCGTACACCCCACGCGATACCATGCAAAACGGCAAAGCTGATGACCATCGCCATGTTCTGGGCATAGGCCAACAGTAATAAACCGGCCGCATGCACTCCCATGCAAATCACAACGGTAATCTGTTTGTTGACTCGATCTCCGACGATTGTGATACCCACCTGGCCAACAATCTGCATCAAAGTAACCAGCGCGACAATCAATCCTGCAGTGCCCAAGGAATAACCCAGGCTCCCATGTACGTGCAACACCAAATGGACCATGACGGCACCAACAACTAGGAGCGAAGTTGCATGCCCGAGGGAAATCCACCAGAAACTGCTCGTTCGCAATGCTTCTCGCGCCGTGAACTCCCAACTACGATCGATGGGCCGCTGTACTTGGGCCCCTGCATCACTTCGAGCTCCAAACTCGACATCTGGAAGTCCGTCCCGAGTCTCTCCCAATTCGTCAGGTCGATGGTGCATTACCTGAGTGACCGGCCATGTCACCAACAGAATGATTATTCCAGAAGCAATTGCAGTCGCGCGCCAGCCAACGGTTTCCATTGCAAAGATGGTGATTGGAACCAGTACCCCGCCGAGAGAAAAACCCAGTTGGGCAAGCGCTAGCGCCTTTGCGCGGTGACGGTTAAACCAATTCACCAATGCAACCGTCACCGATAAGAACCCACCAAGACTGCTGCCCAGTGCGATGGCAAAAACAACGATGTAGAAATCCCAGATCGAGACAATCTGGCTCAACGCGATCATGCCTACACCAAAGATGATAAGGCCGCAGCGCATGATCACGCGTGGCCCAAACCGATCAATCATCCAACCCTGGAGCGGTCCCAGGAGTCCGCTTTCCAGCCGCGCCAGTGCAAATGCGCCCGCGAGAGCCGCCTTGCTCCAGCCAAATTCGTCCTCGATCAACAAAACATAGGCGCCAAAAGCCTGCATAAACAGGATTGCGCCAAAGAAATTTGCTAGACCCCCAGAACCCACCACCCACCAACCGCGAAATACATGGCCCTGTGGACATAGTGCCCGATTCACGCGTTGTAGGACACTGGACCCAACGGGTGGTGCTGACTTCGTCATACGATTACCCAGCCTAGGGCGGCCGAATGCTCGCGATCTATTCCCGCTCGTGTTGCGATGAAAAAACTCCCATGCGTCCTACAGAACTCTGACGGCAACCAAAATAGGACAATAAACAACCCAACCCGATCCTCAAATTAGGGTCGAATCAGACTCGATCATAACTGATCAGTGGCGGAATTCAGATTCGGACCGATGGCAGCTGATGAGATGTCCTTCACCTAGATCACGAATCGGAGGAGTTTCCTGATCACAGGTATCCTCTATAGCCAACGGACACCGATCAAAAAATGGGCATCCTGTCTCTGTCAACGTCACCAACCGGTCAATACCCGCTTGGGCTTCTTGAGTCTGCACAGCCTCTTCCAACCAACCCACACGCAATTCTGGAACAGAACTGATCAGCAACCGCGTATAAGGATGGTAAGGCGGTGACAGAACCCTATCTGTGCTGCCCTTCTCAACTACCCTACCTGCATAAAGCACCACGATCTCATCCGCAAAAGAGGCAACCGTCGATAGATCGTGACTAATGAAAACGAACGATACACCGGTCTGTTGACGTAGTCTCCTGAGCAAATCGATCACATTAGCACCGACAATCGAATCCAGCGCGGATATGACCTCATCACACAGTAACACCTCTGGAGAGGCGGCTAATGCACGAGCGAGATTCACGCGCTGTTTCTGCCCTCCGGAGAGTTCTTCTGGATAACGCCCCGCGAAATCCTGGGGTAATTCGACCATTTCGAGCAGCTCACCCACACGCTTGCGTTTCTCTTTGCCCTTTAACCCCAGATAAAATTCTAACGGTCTTCCGAGTATATGATCGATACGCTGTTTCGGATTCAGGGCAGTATCCGCCATCTGAAAAACGAATTGGACCTTCTGTAACTCGTCCCGACTTCGCTGAACAAGTGTCGATTTCAGTTCCTGTCCACCCAACAGAACCTGGCCCTCTGTAGCAGGTAATAAACCAGCCATCACTCGTGCAAGCGTCGATTTCCCACAGCCTGATTCTCCGATCACACCGATACTCTGACCCCGTTCAATAGCAACACTGACGTCTCGTAAAACAGTTATCGTAGGCTTACCGTCGCTCTTTTTCCCATAACCTGCAGTGATATTGCTAACCTCTAGAGCCGGCGCATCTCGTTTATGCTCACCAGACGTCGCATCTCCCTGGCCTGCGGCAGGAGGAGGCCGAACTGCATGCATCAATCGACGGGTGTAGTCATGCGTCGGGCGGTTAACGACTTGCTCGGCCGTTCCATACTCCTGAGTCTCACCCGCGTACAGCACAACGATGTGGTCTGCAATCTGTGCTACAACAGAAAGATCGTGGGTAACATAGATCGCAGATGACCCTTCCTGCTTAATCACCGACTTAAACGCCTTGAGAACTTCTATCTGAGTCGTGACATCGAGCGCCGTTGTCGGCTCATCTAGAACCAACAAGTCTGGCTTACCGCAAAGCGCCATCGCCGCCATGAGTCGCTGTAACTGTCCACCGGAAACTTGATGTGGGTAACGTCGACCGAGCAGTTCAGGGTCTGGTAACTCCAACGCCTGGTAAAGCACTTTCGCCCGCTCATGTGCTTGCTCTTTGCTCAAAATACCGTGCAGCACGCTGGACTCGGTCACCTGTTCCCCAATGGTTAGCGCAGGGTTAAATGTCGCCGCGGCGCTCTGGGCCAGATAAGCGACCCTTTGGCCACGCAGCGCACGTTGCTGATCAGGAACCATTGTAATGACGTCCTCTCCTTCCAAACGGACTTCACCCCCCACAAACTCCAACCCGGGCTTGGTATACCCCAACGCGGAAAGCGCAATGGTCGTCTTACCTGAACCTGACTCGCCAATCAACGCTACCACCTCACCACGAGCGACGTTGAAAGTGACCCCCTTGACGATAGGCGTCAAGTCTCCGTCATCCTTTCGAGCACTGATCTTCAGGTCATCGACAGCGAGCAATGGACTCACGAGATCATCCTCTTGGCCAATTTTCCACCCGTCTGAGCCGAGACGTCGTCTACAATCATATTGACTGATATCGTGAGCGTGGCGATGGCCAACGACGGAACCAAAGGCGCTACTGAACCATAGATCAATCCTGGAAGATTTTCTTTCACCATACTGCCCCAATCTGACATCGGAGGCTGCACACCCAGACCAAGAAAACTTAATGCAGAAATAAATAAAATAACCCAAACAAATCGTAATCCGAAATCCGTCGCCAGCGGCATGGCGACGTTAGGTAGTATCTCCCTAGTAATAATCCACCAGAGGCCCTCACCTCGCACACGCGCTGCCTCAACAAAATCGCTAACCATCACCTCCTGGCCGAGAGACCGTGCAATACGAAATACGCTGGCGGCATAAATGATACCCGTCAGCACAATTAATAATGGGATAGTGCTCCCCAACGCGGCAATCATGACAAGCCCTAACATAATTGAGGGTATCGATAGCAACGCATCGTTCACACGACTCAATACCATATCAAGAAAACGACTGCCCACCGCTGCCGCAATACCGAGCGTGACACCAATTAAGTAAGCAAGAATTGTGGCAATAAACGAGATTCCAATCGTCGTCCTCGCGCCGAAAAGAATTCGCGATAACGTATCCCGGCCCATATAGTCACTTCCCAGTAAAACCACTCGGCTGGGCGGCTGAAAATCAGTATCCGGATACTTCTCATCGCTGCCCGGTACAATGAACAAGGACTCGTCGAGGAATTCCGCCTCATCGTAAGGAGCAATGTAAGGACCGATGGCAACAATGGTGGCCCAGAAAACCAATACCGCGATACCCAGTTTACCTGACCAACTGAGTCTAATTTTTCGCTTAGGCGGCGCATCAGGTAACTCATCAAACTGCCTGCTCGTAGTCGTGCTTTGTGGTATTTCTGACATTGCGATGAATCTTCTACTTGGGATGACGCAATCGGGGATTGGAAAGAATAGACGCCATATCGGCAATAAAAATGAGTACGATGTAACTCGCACAAAAAATCATTGCACACGCTTGAACTAATGGCAGATCCCTAACAAGTACCGCATCAATCATCAATTTAGCGAGTCCCGGATACGCAAAAATCTGCTCGACAATAACAACACCGCCGACAAGCCAGGCAAGGTTCAGCGCAATCACGTTAACGATTGGGCCAATGGCATTGAGCAGTGCGTGTCGCAGTATGATTCGCTTTCTCGGTACACCTTTGAGTATTGCCATTTCAATATAGGGTGAACTCATCACATTGAGCACCGTGGCTCGCGTCATTCGAATGATCTGTGCAGAGACAACAATAATTAGCGTAAGTGCTGGCATAGCCAATGCCTTAATTAAATCCCACCCAGCCTCGTCTCCCTTCAAATAAGCAATGGACGGCAACCACCCTAGATAAACCGAAAAAACCAGGACGAGAAATGTCGCCACCAGAAAATCAGGCACAGAAATCAGGCTCAACGTAGAAAACGTAACCGAGCGATCGAGTCGAGTGCCGGGACGCATGGCGGCAAGCAATCCGAGAAACAAAGCGAAGGGAATGGCAATGATTGCCACCATACCGGTAAGTTGTAGTGTGTTGGAGATACGCGGCTCAATAATCTGCACGATCGGTGTTGCATTACCCGCACCCAGACCAGCTTTTGAATACCCCATGTCACCGGTGGCCACATCACGTAGCCACATGAAGTACCGCACATAACCAGGTTGGTCCATTCCCAGTTTGGCCTGTAACGCCGCGAGGCTTTCAGGAGTCGCCATCTGGCCCAGGAGAATCTGGGCCACATCACCGGGCAGCAGATTAGTGCCAATGAAAATCAACACCGAAACGACAAACAGCGTAACAACACTAATGCACAACCGAGCAAGTAGCGCGCGCCAAATCATAGCTGGGGGTCTAACAGCCTACTTGTCGTGATGGTCACGATGAAACAAGGGGGCTGCACGAAAAAAATTCCGTGCAGCCCCTGTCTAAACAAACTTCCGATGCGCGTTTACGCGTCTTTCCAAATGAACTCAGCCCAACCGTTGCCACCCAGTTGGCCCAACGGGACATTGGAAAAACCATGCACTTTAGTACTCTTCGCATCCAAGACGTTGGTGTGATAAGGAATCACCATACCGGCGTCGTTATGCACCAGCGTCTGCATTTCGCAATGCATCTCATGGCGCTTCGCGGGATCGGTCTCAGCCAGAGACATCTTCAACAATTCGCCCATTCGATCACTGTTCCAGAAGGTGTCATTCCAGTTACCGCCAGGACCAAACTGAATTGACATCATCGCGTTAGCCGTCGGTCGCATGTTCCAAGTCACGACATTCAACGGCTCTTTCATCCATACCGCACCCCAATAACCGTCGGTAGGTACTTTCTTTAACTTGAGATCAAAGCCAATCTTTTTGAGATTCTGCTGCATCAGAAGGCAAGTCTCCTCGATGCCGCCTTGCACTGGCGCAACAAACAATTCAGCAGATGAAATGCCGGATTTGTTGAGATGCCATTTGGCCTTATCCGGATCATAAGTCCGCTGGGGCAACTCATGACAATGATCTGCTCCGTAGGCAGGCGAGATCGGGTGATCGTTACCGACTTGACCGTGTCCTTTTAGGAATGACCTGACGATCTTCTCGCGATCCTGAATCATCCGCATGCCCATTACGAAATCATCATCTTGGCCTGGCATTGTGTTTTTAAGACAGCAAATGCCCCCGTAAAGCCCCGCGGGCACCGACATCACTTCCACTCCGTCCGTCTTTTCAACCTGCTTAATCGACTTGGCACTGAGTACGGTCATCATGTCAACATCGCCGGCGAGCAACGCATTCAAACGTGCGTTGGGATCGGTAATTGCCGTGATTTCAATCGCATCAAGGTACTGTCCCGTATCACGCCAATAATTCGGGTTTCGAACATGTACCGACTTCACACCAGGCTGGAAAGACTCAACCAAGTAGGGGCCCGTGCCCGCACCTTTGCTGAAGTCAGTCGTGTCTTTTTTGACGATTTTTGCCTGAAACTGAGTCAACTTGATCGGCATGTCCGCATCAGGAGAAGACAAGGTTAGTTTCACCGTATGACTGTCGATTTTTTTCCATTCCACAACAGAAGCGAAAAACGCCTTGATGGACGAAGGTGAATCTTTACCCAGGTGACGGTTCATACTCCAGATAACGTCGTCTGCTGAAAATGCCGACCCATCATGAAAGGTCACACCCTTGCGGAGCTTGAAGGTGTACTCGGTCGCATTACTATTGACTGACCACTCTTCAGCCAGCTCAGGATGCAGGCTCATGTTGTCCCAAATCTGGATGAGGCCGTTATGACTGGCACACTGCCGCTTGTAGTCGATAGTTGATGTACACACTATGGGGTCCAAGGTATCGTCCGGCCCGTGCAGATTGGAGGCGCATATCACGGATCCACCTCGGTTTGGCGTTGCCGCCAGTGCACTCGATGAGGCCAGGAAACTGCCAGCGGCGGTGGCTGACAAACCTAACGCACCCATCGCCGAGAGAAATTCGCGACGGGTCACTTGGCTGTCCCGGTACATTTGCTGAAAAACTTTGACTTCTTTCATTACTCCCCCTCTCAATTAGTGGACACTATTTCGTAGGATTTGGCGCTAAAACCCCGTTATTCACGACCCAACTCTGGCAGTTCGTCCTACCTACCACCCTGTCGTTGCGTTGCTTTTCCGCGCAAAACCCGGAACTTTTTTCCATACTTCTACCAACAGCGAAACATGCCGGTTACTGCCTTGTCAACCGTCGGCACCGATACCCCTGATTTCATACGGTTTTAGTGCGGGTTAACTCACCTGCAGAACCTTTAGTGACGAATAAATAGCTACCAAACTGCGCCCGGACGTGGCTAGGTCATAATTGAAACCCCTTGTTTCCGGCATATGATGACGTGACCCTTATCGGTCCCACCAAGCAACACACCACGCACTAAAGGCGGTCTAGACCCTTTGTCCCTTCAATCCGAGCCCACACAAAATGACGTGCCGATAGTGACGACAGCAGGATTGCGCACGGCCCTGCGTGGCGAACTCCTTCGTCGAATGACCCGAACGACCCTCATTCGCGCGCTGGCTCCCTGGCTACTCACCGGTGTTGTTTCACTCACGTTGAGTGACTCGATACTGGCCGGGTGCCCGTGCAACTACACGCCTGCCACCTTAATCAAAGTTATTGATGCACAAACTGCCTGGTTTGACATCCAAGGAAAGAAAACCCGGGTTCACCTGTGGGGAATCCACGTCCCAGCAAAAACCACTGTCGAAGATCATTCACCTGGCTGTGTGGCCGAAGTCGAGCAATCCCATCAGGCAGAACAATTCGTACGTCAGTTACTTGAATCCGCCAAACGTATTCAGCTTGATATTAAAGAAATAGAGGGTGAGGCTGGCACGCACGCGGTTATCTATGCTGATGGCCTCAGCGTGGGTCAGGAACTGCTTTATCGATACTTCGCCATAGAGTATGGTGATGATCGATCTTTCTGGTGTAAATCTAAGAAGCCGTGACCCCATGCCCACCTCGCCGATGGCGCTAACATCGAAGCGGATTATTCAACCGGATGCCCGAGCACCTCACACCAGCGATCGACAGCCCTGCCACTTGGAAAGCGTTGCCGATCAACACGGCTACCAACACCCTCATCCACCTGAATAGTCAGCAAATAGGTGAACTGAGACAGTCCGCCGACAAACTCTCCATCGCTCTCGCCCTTGATCCATCTTGGAACTGATCAGCCGGTCAGCGCACTGCCGTTATTGCTGGCCGAACTGCGTCACACCCTCTTAGATGGGGATACGATCGAATGCTGTTTAGCCCCACACTCAACACAGGACTGGACGATTGAACGCTCGATCGACCTCGCGATTGGTGCCGGCTTCACCCTCAACGCCCCGCCAACATGGCAAAGTGGAAAGCTACGCATGAATCTGACCCGAATCCGCAGCCTATCGGACACGGTTGCACCCGCTATGCGCATCCTCGTTGTGGGACTGAATCCCAGCCCCTACTCAGCTGACCACTCAATCGGTTATGCCCGACCCGGAAACCGCTTCTGGCCCGCTGCGTTGGCCGCAGGGATCGTCAGTATTGATCGTGATCCTCTCCACGCTGTCCAACAGCACGGAATTGGCATGACCGATCTCGTGCGCCGCACAACTACGCGGGCCGACCAGGTTACCGCTACAGAGTTCCATCAAGGCTTTGAGCGAGTTGAACGACTGGTGCAATGGCTGCAACCCAACACTGTGTGTTTTGTTGGACTTGGTGGCTGGCGGCAGGTAGTTGATCGGGGTGCCACGGCAGGCTTACAGGAGCGCACCGTCGGCGGCCGACCCGTTTATGTTATGCCTCACACCAGCGGACTCAATGCCCACAGTCGGCTAAGCGATCTGACCACCCACTTTCGTAATGCGTCTGAACTTGCCGATAGGTCATCGACTAAGATGCCTTTGTAGAGTTGATTCTTCGCCCAAACACAGGGTATACCCTACCCTGAACACCTCGCCTACACACTGGAGACATCAAACATGCTGGACCTTCTCAAGATCGCGCGCACAGAAGCCTCCGGCGAAAACCTTTTTGGATTACTGAGTAATTTATTTGTTAGCAGCGAAATCAAACCCAAGGGTTATCCCGATGCCATTATCTGGCAGGGTGGCCACCACGACGGCGATGTCAATCCAGTAGCGCACTCACTTACCGACGCCTATGCGTTGCTGGGTACGATTGCAGCGATTGACGTACTTGGCCTGCCTTATTTTGCTGTACCCATGTGGGCGCAGTACCGACACGATCTCAAGCTCGAGCCTCTAAGCTGGTTTGGAAACATGCCCTGCGCTTCCATCAAATGGTCAACTGCTGGCGATGCTTACGTTAACGACGGAACCGGGCGTAAGGTTGTTGTATTGGGGAAATCTGGTAATGCGCCATTACGAACACAGGCCGGCGTCTACTGCAACGTACGGCCTTATGGTTGCATTACGGTGGTTCGATGCATGCCCTGCCTGCCCTATTCCCAGGATCGGTCGGTCTTCGATGTCGACGCACAAACTGGTGTGATTCATTCAGAAATGAACACACCGGCTATTCAGATGGCTTACGCCAACCGACGCTTTCTGCAAATGGTTCACGAAACAGGCAAGCTGGGTCGTGTCGCCATGAAACCAACCCAGGCGATGGAAGATGGCATCAACGCGGGCCTGCTGTCGTGGTTGTTACAAGGCACTCAATTCAATATTGGACGCCAATATGCCGTAGACGGTTATGTCGAACACCGCGAACGGGTCGATCGCATCGTTGCCCTGTTACCTGATGATTTTAAGGCCGGCATGGAGAACTGGGGTGGTCAGATCGAAATGCATATCGCAGACACCAACTATGGCCTACTTTTATGGGACCTAATCGAAAAACGTGATGTGGTCGTACTGGCAACCGATCTTGACGGCGATCGGCTGACTGATCTGTTAGCAGATGTGTCTGACCCCTTACGTGCATTTGGCCAACTCGTGATCGGAGCAGTCGGCTCAGACCGACGAATGGCAGACGTATGGGATCAAATGGGCTACACCACAGGCAACGGCCGGGATATGACATCTGTCATGTATCGCATGGACGGCCCCCCCATCCACGAGCAAACGCTGGGGTCTGCGGATGCCATGCTGTTACGCTTACTAGACGGGGACGAATCGATGGGTGGAACCAAACGGCCCTATGATCCTCGCATCCATTTCGTGTTGATCCGTGACGCCTATCGCGATGCCAACCCGAATCATACGAAATTGCACAAATGGTTAGATGAATCGCTCTCTATCTTCGATCGAATTTATGCAGACACACGACCAGGTTTTGTCGAAGGCTATGAACAACTGAAGTCAGCGATCCAACCCTGGGGATCATAACCTGGTGATGAAAACGATCATCTACCCTCATAAACACACCATCAGTCACTGTCATCGAGGGTAGCTAGGATTGACTCGGTATCAGCGCCAAGATCGGGCGCTGGCCTGCGCAATTTGGCTGGCGTGTGCGATAACTTAACCGGAAACCCAGTCATCCGCACAGTGCCGTGGCCCGGGTGCACCTGATCCAGGACCATCTCCTGTGACAGGACCTGTGGATCAGAAAAGACCTCTGCTAAATCCATGACTCTCCCACAAGGACAACCGGCATCGTTAATCACCTCGATCCAGTGATCAACTGTTCGAAGTGATGTCACGTCGTTGATTATGTCCGCCAGGACGTCCCGGTTGATCATGCGATCCTCATTAGTTTGAAAACGAACATCATCGAGTAAGTGCTCAAGCATCAATGCGGAGAGAAAGCGCCGAACAAAAGTATCATTTGACGGTGCGACAGCGACCATGCCATCGTTAGCCCGAAATAAGCCATATGGGGAAGCAATCGGATGGTAATTGCCCGTCCGTTGGGGAATCTTGCCTGTTGCGAAATACTCAGCAGAAAGGTAAGCCATCATACTAATGAGTCCACCGGTCAGACTCGACTCCACTCGCTGACCACGACCGGTGCGCTCTCTAGCCTGTAACGCCGTCACCACCCCAAACGCACAGTAAAGCCCGGCGATCAGATCGCTCATGGGCGGAGCCGCCCGCTGGGGATCACTGCCTGGGCTGCCGTTAACGCTCATGAACCCGCTCATGGCCTGAGCAATAAAGTCAAAAGATGGCCTATGAACGTAGGGGCCCGAAGAACCGTAACCGTTAACACTGGCCTGAATCAGGCGCGGATTGATTTCCTCAAGGCGCTCTTCAGAAAAGCCCATCTTGGTAAGGACGCCGGGACGATAGTTGTCCACCAGCACGTCTGCAGTGGATAGCAATTTTGTTAGGGTCTTTTTTCCTTCATCGGAGTAAAGATCCAGAACCACCGATTTCTTGTTACGATTGAACTGCGCAAAGTACCAACTGATGCCGTCCTTAATGGCGCCTTGTCTACGCACGGGATCACCGCCATCGGGGCTTTCAACCTTGATAACCTCCGCGCCCATATCGGCGAGCATCAAGGTACAAAAAGGACCCGCCAGTATCCGTGTCAGATCAACGACACGGATCCCAGATAATGCCATCGCGACGGCGCCTGCGAAGTGTCTCAGCCCACCGCGGTGGCAACATCTGCCATCGGGTGCAATTTCAGTCTAGGTCCAGCCTTCATAACCTGGCCCGGGAGATCTCGCCCAATAACACTTTCGACATTACACGCAACGGCAGACAACCGCTCCAGATCAATACCCGTTTCGATCCCCATTTCGTGCATCAAGTAAATAAGATCTTCAGTACAGATATTTCCTGTCGCCTTAGGAGCAAAGGGGCAACCACCGATCCCGCCAAAGGACGAATCATATCGATCGATCCCTTCATCCAACCCGGCAATCACATTGACCAACCCAATACCCCGGGTATTATGGAAGTGCAACCCAATTGGCAGTTCGGGTACATGTTCCTTTAAGTGGCGCACAGCCCGCTGCACAATCGGTGGCGTTGCCATCCCAGTGGTGTCGCCTAAAGTCACTCCTGAGAATCCATACTCCTGGTAACGACGAGCAATCGCTGCCAGTTGTTTAACGGATACATCCCCTTCGAACGGGCATCCGAAAGCCGTTGCGATCGCACCATTAACGGGAATTCCGGCGTGGTCTGCAATCTTCGAAACATGCTCAAACCCCGACAGCGATTCTTCAACAGATCGGTTGACGTTCTTAAGGTTATGACTTTCAGATGCAGAAAGAAAAACAATAATCTCGTCAACCTGGCATTCGGCCGCTCTAACCGCACCTTTTGCGTTCGGGACCAGCGCAGCCAATACTGTGTCAGTTGAGCGATCCAGTTGTTGAAATACATCGACCACATCAACTAGTTGCGGTACAGCACGGGGCGAAACGAACGAAGAAAATTCTATCCGTGGCACACCGGCGGCTATCAGATTGTTGATCAAATCGATCTTGGTTGCGGTCGGCACAAATGCGGGTTCTGCCTGTAGTCCATCTCGCGGACCAACTTCGGTTATCTCTACCCTGCTGGGTCTATTCATAATGATGTCACTCACTGTTGCTTAATCATGTTGGATCGCTCATGTGTTAACGGAGCTATTTTGTTAAAAATCAGACACAACGTCAGCCAAAGCCTCTCCAGACGCAATACTACTCAGAAATGCCAGTGTGGGGGTACCGCCCCTGCCACGGGAACCCGGAAACTGCTGATGCGATCAGCTTGCAACGAGCCGAGAAACGCCGTCTTGAGATCATCTCCGCCAAACCCGATGCTGGCGCAATTACCGAGGACACTATCGCGACCACCGTTGAGCAACTCACGCGAAAACTCGCCACATTGGTACGCCCGTTCTGCGCGGGCCACGAGCTCCGGGTCGCCGGCATCTAACACGGTGTGCTGACTACCGTCTGCATCAATCCGAACGACCCGATTACTGACCACACTCGTACACCAGATACCGCCGTGGGCATCAAACTCGAAACCATCAGGGAAAATACCTGATTCGTATTCAGCAACCGTCTGACGAGGGCCGAGTCTGTTGTCATCTGTAATGGGAAAACGAATCAGCGCCCGCCCCATGGTTTCATGCACATACAGCCATTCGCCAGAAGGGTCGACCTTGTTCTCATTCGCAAAGCAGATATCATCAACAACAATCCTCGCACCGTGCTCGTCTACTAAGATCACGTACCCATTGGCGATGTTCTTGTTAAAGGCGCGGTCACGATCCGTCGCCGTAGTGCTGACAGAGATCCAGACACGCCCTTGAGCATCATAGTTAGCAAAGTTCGTTGCCGGTAACCGTTGGCCATCGATTTCGTCAAGGAAACACGTTAGCGAGCCGTCTCTGGCCAGGATAAAGACACCCCCCGATGCGCCAACATTGGCAATCAGGAAACGGCCATCAGGCATCAGCGAGTACCCGTTTGGAATAAAATCTTTCGGCACATCACCGGATGTTGCACGGATAAGTTCGCTACCGCCATCCTTAAAGAGACAACTGATACCGCCTTCACCATGACTCGCATAGAGTACGCCGGCTCGAGTCGCTAGAACACACTCCGGACGCACCAGATCGTGCCCAATGAAAGTGAGATCGTCCGGCGTCAATGTCAACATTGCTTCACTCGCTGTCCCCGAGATACATCTTCTGGCCTCGCCGCAGTCTAGCAGCCACTTCATCACTTGTTTGATTCACGACAATGCCGCGGAAATCATACGGGCTCCATGAATACGGATCACCTTGTCCTGGTGATGTTCTCCGTTGACTAACGCCACATCCCTTTGTCGAAAAGCAAATGCGGCAGCGAGAAAGTGTCGCGGCCGCGCGTTTGCCTTACCCTGCGTTGGCGGACTGTTAATCCGAATGACCAGTCAATCTCCACGTGCCGACCCCCAAGCAGCCTGATGAGCCCTTGGGATTACTCTGATTCGCAACTCAATCACATTGCTATCGCCTCGACAACAGCAGCGCGCTTCCTCAACCTGTTTAAGCATCCCCATCCCCGGTCGGCCCCAAATCAAAAACCGTAATCTCGTTGTGTGAACCCAGACGCATCACCGGTCCCCAAGTCCCCGTACCCGGCGAAACGTAATGTTGGCCTGTCCCGCTGCTCGCAGGATAGAAACCATGAATACGACTGAACTGCGCGCGTACCAACCAGTTGAAGGGGGAAATCTGTCCATTGTGAGTGTGACCCGACAACATCAGGTCGATGCCCCCCGCAAAAGCATCCAGCCACCCAAGTGGTCGGTGGTAGAGCAATACGTTGTACTTTCCACCGCAACGCTCGATCAAAGGCAATTGCACTGCAACCTGGTCCGATGACTCTGCATCATCAATACCGATCAACTGTATCTCACCGATCACTTGGCTACCTTGGCGCAACACCGTTACCCCCAGTGACTCCACCAGGGGTTGCAATGCGTCAAGGCCGACATACCGTTCATGATTGCCAATAGACAGGAAAGTCGGTGCGCCAACCTTTTTAAGAGCAGCGAGTTCGGTCTCCCCCACCGTCTCCGTATCAACCAGGTCTCCGGTGATCGCAACGGCGTCAGGCCCCAACGCGTTGACTCGGTCAACCACACGAGCCAGATAACGGCCACTGCGAGAACCTATATGCACATCACTCAACTGAACCAGTCGAAAAGGACGGGTCAATTTAGGAGAAACACAATAATTTCTCTTGACCACGATGCGTTGTCCATTAAACAACGACAGCAATGACAACAAAACCCCAATGGATATCACGCCCACCACACCCAGGCGATTATCGATAGGCAATAGTAGGCAAAGCAATTCGTAAACGACACAAACTGAAAAGAAAACAAATCCAATTCCCATCCAGTGAACCCACAGGGATTTGATCATGCGCAGGTGGCCGCGAAATGAGCACCACAAACCCAGGACAACCAACCCCCACAGCCCGATCGTGACTGGCCATGACACCCATTGGGAGTAACCCAACCAACGACTGATCGAAACCACCGGATAGACATAAGCCGCGTAAGCGGCCACTAGAACAAACAGCCAGAATATAACCACGCGTTTCCACCGTGACACCGACTGTCCTGTCATGCGCTTTCGTGCTCCTGCATTGTCTGTTGTGTCATGTTGACAGTAACAGATGTGCTCTGCCTTCCCTCATGGTATCGCGTAGTGCAATCCACGGTTTGACTTCCACCCTACCCGAGGATAGCGTCCGGTTTCCCCATTGACGGATGAATTCGAAGAAATCCGAGTAATAATGCCCGGCGCCAGATCGTAACAAAGCAGATGCCATCAACGAGTGCTCCAACCACTGGGCGCCCGAATAAACCGACGATAATGCTAAGTCGTCTACAGGTGAAAACCCTAACATGACGTTCCCACTTTAAGCGGCACCCATCACTAAACAGTGCCTTGAACTTCCCAAACCTCAACTGGCGCTCGTTGCTACGCCCCGCCCACTCACTGCCGACCACTTCGTGGAGCGCACCGCATCCAATGGTCTTACGGCCCAGTATGCGTACCCTAATGATCGTCTTGGCAGGCAACTGGGTGTTTGGAACCGGGCACGCACTGGCCATCGCGTCAGGGCTAGGCGTCAGTCCATGGACAACGCTGGCCCAGGGAATTGCACTGCAAACACACTGGTCCATCGGTACCGCGGTGCTGGTCCTTGGTCTTGTTGTGCTCGCACTGTGGATACCGCTGCGCGAACGTCCAGGACTTGGCACCCTGTTCAATGTTGTCATCGTATCCGTCGCCATCGATGTCATGCTCCCATACCTGCCAACACCACAGAATCAACTACTTGGGATAGTTCAGGTTATTGCGGGAATCATTCTCAACGGCATCGGCTGTGCCTTCTACCTAACTGGCAACCTCGGTCCAGGACCCCGCGATGGACTAATGACCGGTTTGCAACGCATCACACGGATCCCAATTGCTCGCGTCCGCACCTGTCTTGAAATCAGTGTCCTGGTCGCGGGTTGGTTATTGGGCGGCGTCGTTGGCATCGGCACATTACTGTTTGCCTTTGGCATCGGTCCTGTGTTGGCCGTTTGCCTGTCATGGGTCACCCGCCTTGATCAAGGTATCTGCAAGCGAAGCGCGTCAGGCCGTGTCCGTTGAGTCGGTCCGATACAGAATGTTGTCCCGCCGACAGGCAAAGACGATGATCACCGAGAAGACCAACAAAATCACTGCCGGCACCGCTTCTGCCAGCGACTCATAATGCAAATGATACCCAACAGCACCGACCATGATGCTAGCCAAGCCGGCAGCCGCGACCGCTCTCAGGCGACGAACAAAAAGACCGATGGCACCAGCAATCTCGCAACAACCAATCACATCGCCAAATATATCGGGCAACCCCATGACATTAAGCGAATTACTGTACATCTCATCGCCAAGTAGTTTAAGAAACCCTGCTGCGCAAAATGCAAACGCAGTCAATCCGATTAATAGCCAAAGCGAAATCCTGGCAGGGGATAATCGGTTCATAGTGGCATTAAATAATCAGTCAAAACCCCACAAGACATATAGTGCCACCAGCGGCGTGCCACCATTACGCACTCCGTGCAAATCGAACGGCTGATTGTAGATAAGATTACCTGGCGGCACGGTTTTATAATCTTCGTTACCACCATAGCGCCAAGCGGCAGTACCCGACAATACCAAGTACAGTTCTTGCGGGGCATGATCGTGTTGTGGATATTCAACATGCTTGTTGAGATACAACAAACCCACCGTAATCCCCTTGAATTGAAACACGGCATTAAGATCACACAGCGCCGCTTTGTCTCCCATGCCCGGCATTCGATGCGACTCGACCCACGGCAAAGTCAACGCAATATTCTGAAAGCGCCTGGCGAGTCCGGTATCTGATACCTGCGACAGGGAATCCAACACCCCAAGGTGACTGGCATCGAACGCTAACAGCGGCACATCGACAACCTGCGTAAGGAACCGCTGCGCCCCCTCAAGAGGCTCTGGATGTTCCGCACAAAAGACCATCGCACTGGCAACCCCTCTGAGAAAAGAGCGGGTTGTGTTTGTATCAGTCATTCACTATTCGAACCGGTGCATGCTTCGCCCCGGGCAAGGGCCAATCCTCGGGCCAATCGCCACGCCGGTCGAATTCCGTTGCGCTCACCATGTGTCGCGGATCAGCCACCCGATAAGGGAACAGGATACCGTCAAGATGGTCAAACTCGTGCTGAAAAAGGTGCGCCTCCCAACCGTCGAACAATCGCTCGATTGCCTCGCCGTTCTCATCAAAACCCGCGACCGAAACCGCTGATGGCCGACCGACGTAAGCCTTAATGCCCGGCACCGAGAGACATCCTTCCCAATACCACACAAGATCCGCGCTAAGAATTTTTAGCTGTGGATTGATCCAGTAGATCAGATCACCCCCATTAGATGGATCACGCATCAGCAAATAACGCTCGAACCATCCCAGCTGAGGCGCAGCGATGCCATTAGCGCCATGATGCTCCAGGCCTAAACGCAATGTCCTCAATCGCGATTGAAAATCATCATTGACTATCTGATTCACCGCCACAGGCATCGACGGCTGCGACAAGCGAGGATTTCCAAGCGTAACTAGTGGCGGCAGTTCTGCAGGCATCGCGTGAGACTCAAAACCGCTGACCGGCATCACTCACTAAAGATGCCAACCGTTGTGCAGTTAGATGCATGGGTGCGACTTTCCGCTAGTTATCCAACAGCATCGCAGCAGTCGCATCTGCCAAGACCTGACAGCCAATAACAATATCCTCGTCGTGACTGTTCTCTGAAAAATCATGGCTGACTCCACCTATCGACGGAATAAATAACATGGCCGTAGGCAGTAATGCTGCCATGACACCGGCATCGTGGTACGCACCGCTGGGCATCTCAACCCACTGCCCGGGCGTATGATTTTGGGCCGCCGACGCAAGATGCACACGCAGTGTTGCGTCCATCGTGACCGGGACGACACGTTCGCGTGACGGTGACATCTCGACCATCGCCTGGTCTCGGGAGCGAATCTCATTTACCAGCCGGTCCACTTCAGCTTCAAACGCATCCAACATGGTCATCGATGGGTCACGGTATTGGAGTTCCAATTCGGCATACCCCGGCACGATGGAAGCAGCGCCGGGTCGCACCTCGACCCGGCCCATGGTCCACACAGAACGCGGCCCTGCGATGCCAGCAAATGCATCGTTGATGCCCTGGGCGAGCGCAAAAAGTGCGGTGGCCGCATCTTTTCGAATCGACATCATCGTGGTCCCTGCGTGATTCTGCTGTCCGATGAAACGAAAGTGTCGACCCCCAAGACCAACGATCGAGTCGACCACGCCGACGCGGTTGCCGGCAGCCTCTAAATGTGGACCCTGTTCAATGTGTGCTTCAAGAAATCCCCGGTAACGGCTGACATCTAAGGCTTCATGTGGCACGTTTTCAAGACCGGCATCACGAAGTGCGTCTGGCAATTTAACGCCGTCCTTATCCACCGCCTGACTGATGGCGTCGGGTGGTAGCAATCCACATAACGAACGGCTGCCAAGGCACCCATAGAATCTGGATTCCTCGTCCTGAAGGGAAACCACATCCACCGCAAGATGGCGGGTTGAGGCATCCTCGGCCAAGGCGCGGGCGACTTCGAGACCGTAAATCACTCCCAATGCACCATCCAACCAACCTCCCGTTGGCTGCGTATCGGAGTGTGAACCGATCAGCATTGCAGGACCCGTGTTGGCAGACTTTCCTATGACATTTCCAACCCCATCGATCGCGGTAGTGAGACCCGCCTCCCCAAACTGCGAGCGGAGCCAGTCACGAGCCGCCATATCAGCGGCAGAAAATGCGGGGCGTACCACCCCCGGGCCCACCGCACCGATCGTACGCAGGTGACGAAGATCCGATAACAAGCGCTCACTATTGATCAAAGGCATATTGAACCCATCCGCAGTTTCAGAGATTAATCAGCCGCTAACGGGATCACACCAAGGCTCGCGCACCCGTCACTACTGTGGTATCTGCAAAAAACACTATACCATCGAGATTACAACATCACAGCAGTCGCATTGTCTGCACTGAACTAGTCTGGAATAACCACACTGTGAACAACAACGAACTCATTGCGCTCAGCGCCAGCGAAGTCCGCCGCCAATTGGACCGGGGTGATCTTTCTCCGCTCGATGTATTCAATGCCGTTGCGGAGAGAATCGCTGCGGTGAATCCGATCGTTAATGCACTGCCGACCCTGTGCTTGGAAGCCGCTCATGATCGGGCTGCGCAACTGACAAAAGACCAGGTACCCGTGGCCAAACGGGGAGCACTCTGGGGATTGCCCCTAGCGGTGAAAGATTACAACGACCTGGCCGGTGTCAAAACAACCTATGGCTCTCCAATTTTTGCTACCAACGTGCCGAACATCTCTGATGCCACCGTCGCACAGCTCGAAGTGGCTGGCGCTATTCCTATCGGCAAAGCCAACGTGCCGGAATGGGCGGGTGCACACACGTTTAACCCGGTTTTTGGTCATACGCTGAACCCATGGAATCGCAACATGAGTGCCGGCGGTTCCTCCGGCGGCTCAGCGGTCGCACTGGCAACCGGCATGGTTTTCCTAGCAACCGGTAACGACCTGGGTGGCAGCCTACGTGTGCCGGCCAGTTTCAACGGCGTTGTCGGCCTAAGGCCCAGTCCTGGGCGCGTGCCCCGCGGCCAACGCCTCCCTTCCTTTGACACGCTATGGGTGGAAGGTCCCATGGGTCGCTGTGTCGAAGACGTGGCACTGATGTTAGATGGAGGAGCCGGCCAGCACGCAGATGATCCGTTGTCCTTTGATTCCCCTCATCGCAGTTTCCGTGAACAACTGGGTGATACGGGGCTACCCAAACGGGTTGCCTTCAGCCCCGATCTCGGCGCCGTGCCGATGGAGCCAGAAATTGCCACGATCTGCGCCAATGCCGCGCAACGTTTCACTGAACTTGGTGCCGATGTCCACTCGGTAAGCCCAGATTTCTCCGGTGTGATCGATGCCTTTCAAACCCTGCGCGCCCATCTGTTTGCCGGCATGATGGAGCCCTTGCTTAAAACTCATCGAAAGCTGATCGCACCGGAGATCATCTGGAACATTGAAAAGGGCCTTGCACTGAGCGCCGCCAATGTACGCGATGCCGAACGGGTGCGAACACGCATTACCCAGCAGATGGCAACATTTTTCGAGCAGTACGACTTACTACTGTGCCCAACCGTATCCGTGCCGCCTTTTCCACGCGAGTTGCGATACGTAGAAGAGATTGCAGGTCAAGCGACCGATACTTACATCGACTGGATCGCCATCACCTTTGCGATCACGATGACCGGATGTCCTGCGTTGAGCCTACCCGTTGGAGTGACAGCAAGCGGCCTGCCGGTCGGCCTGCAGGTCATCGGTCGTGCCCGAGGTGAAGGTGATCTGCTGCGCGCATGTCATCATATGGAAAGTATCTTTGACCTCACCTCGCATGTGCCCATCCATCCACAGGCTGACTGAAGCAAGAGAGAGTCCGTCCTGATCTGTGAACAGCTGACGAGTGTCCCTTCGTGATTTACGCCACACGATCGCCCTTCTTGACCTTGGCAGTTCGATTATCCACACCAGGCAACATGCTCGCTGGATCCCGAGTGACAACAACATCCAAAACTGTTGGTCGGTCTTTTTCTTGCATTGCGCTTCGCAATGCCGCACCAACGTCGTCAGGCGATTCCACACGAATGCCCCGACAACCCAACGCCTCAGCCACATCGGCATAGTTGGTCTCAGACAGTTCAGATGCGTGATACGCATCCTTTCCATACATCAGATGCTGCAATGCTTTCACATAGCCGGAAGCCGCGTTGTTAACCACAATGACGGTAAACGCTAATTTCAAACGCCGAGCCGTT
>Ga0114933_10001934_pt1 | contig 22256 bp, 19 predicted proteins | sample 4SBtaG_FD_89691 | JGI IMG/M metagenome (GOLD analysis project Ga0114933, IMG submission 89691) | Deep subsurface microbial communities from Kolumbo volcano to uncover new lineages of life (NeLLi) - 4SBTROV12_W25 metaG | ecosystem: Environmental > Aquatic > Marine > Volcanic | place: Kolumbo... | reverse complement strand
CGGCGATGAAGAACTGTCGGCCGTAGGGCAGCAGGAAGCCGCCGTGCTCGCGCCTGATGTGCTGGGCTTCCTCGTAGCGCGCGCTCCAGATGTTCTGAAACGCGCCGCCCGTCTCTGGGTGCATCCAGGAGCCGACGTCCTCGACGTCGGCGCCACTCAGGACCGCCTTGGCGTGCGGCCAGGCTCGAAACCCGAGCGCCCGGGCCAGCACACTCAGGCAGTGCCGTCGCTGCACGCTCGCTGCCAGGGAACCCTCATCGTGTGAGCGCAGCTCGGGCAGCGTCCGGAGTTTCGATAGTGTCGCTGCGTCCGCAGCTCTAGCGCGCCGATGCATCAGGCGAGCGCGCTGTTTCACGTCTTCGACGAGATCAACCATTGCCGTTTCCTCTCTCGACTCCTCCCCGCTCCGGGAGTCGACGGGTGTTCGCAATGGCGAAGGACCCTCATCGATGAACGGCAGGGTGATGCGTCTTTCGGCGGGAGAGGCGCCCCTGCGCACCTCACGCAGGGAATCTGGTGCGTTCGGTCATCCGACGCAAGGTCCAAGCGCCAAACTTGCCCCGCGAGCGGCGGCTAGCCACCCTCAGAGGGTGAGGCGATGGTTCGGACTCGGGTTGCTCGTCTGCGTCGCAGGGTGCGCGGGAGCGGGCTCGTCGGACGGTCCCGAGGTGAGCGACCCGACGGCGGACGACTCGCAGGTCGCCTCCGAAGCCGCATCGGAGACCGTGGCCGAGTTGGACGTCGACTCGGAGACCGTGGCCGCATCAGAGGGCGGCTCGGAGGAGGCCGAGGGAGAGTCGACAGGCGAAGGCGCGGACGAGTCGGGAGACGAGGGCGCGGCCGAGTCCGGGAACGACGCGGGCGCCGACGCCGTGGCAGCGGTCATGGCGATGGACGGGTCGGAGAGCACGTCGATCGGTGGCCCGCGCGACGGACGGATCGAGGGAGCGATCGCCCTGCCCGCTTCAGGGCCAGGGTTTCGTTCCAATCCTCGGCGGCCGAATGCCGAGGGCTCGTACGGCACCGTCGAGATGGTTCAGGCGTTGGTCCGCGCATCCGCCGTCGTGCAAGAAGAGTTGCCTGGCGGAGAGCTGACGATCAACGATCTCGGACTACCGCAGGGCGGCGCGATCTCTCACCACGGCAGCCACCGGGCGGGACGCGACGTCGACGTGCTCTTCTATCTGATCGACCGCGACGGAGAGCCGATGCCCTCGGTCGGAGCGTTCCTCGACGAGCGAGGCCGCGGATTCGACTTTCGGGAGCTCGACGACCCTCGCGACGACCACTTGGTGCGCATCGATCTTCCGCGCACCTGGCGCTGGATTCAGGCACTGCTCGAAGGACCGGACGCCGATCTCGTGCAACGGGTGTTCGTGGTGGAGCACCTCCGCACCCTGCTCTTGCGGCAGGCGACGCGGGCCCGTGCGCCAGCGGCGATCCGTGAGCGCTTCGCTGCCATCACTTGCCAGCCCGGCTACCCGCACGACGATCACCTGCACATCCGCTTCTACTGCACCACCGAGGACATGGCAGCCGGCTGCGAGGACAGCGGGCCGACCTACCGATGGCGACGAGTGGCGCTCCGCGAGGCGGGACTCCGGCCCGTCATCAATCGCCCGCGGCGGGACCGCCCCCAGGCGCCGACCACGAGCTCGGCCGAGGCACGGCAGAACGCGGGCCGGATGGCGGAGCGCGTCGAGGAGTGGCTCGAGCGCCGTGAGGCGTGGGCCGACCAGCCGCACCCGGGGCGCACCTTCTGTCGCTGAGGCGGGCTTGTCGTGGCGCAAACCGTAGCTCGGCTGTAGAAGAGGCCCATGGTTCACCCGTGGCACGATCTTCCCAACCCGATTTCTGAGGCCCAAAAGGGCTTCAACGTCGTCATCGAAATTCCCAAGGGGTCGAAGGTCAAGTACGAGCTCGACAAGCCCTCCGGGCTGCTCAAGGTCGACCGCGTGCTCTACAGCGCCGTGCACTACCCGGCCAACTACGGGTTCCTACCCCGCTCGTACTGTGGTGATGGGGATCCGCTCGACGTGCTCGTCCTGGGCAACGAACCCGTGCAGCCGCTCAGCATGATGCGCGCTCGCGCGATCGGCGTGATGCCGATGGCCGATCAGGGGGAACAGGACGACAAGATCATCGCGGTGCACATGCACGACCCGGCCTTCGAGGAATACTCGGATCTGAGTCAACTTCCCTCGCACACCATGCGCGAGATCGAGCGCTTCTTTCGGGACTACAAGTCCCTGGAGAACAAGAGCGTCGAGATTGAAGCCCTCGGTGGGCGGGAGCGCGCCGTCGAGATCGTCGTCGAAGCGCTCGAGCTCTACCAGACCGAGGAGAACCGTCTCCGCGGCTGGCGCTGAGGCTGCTCCGGCTACTCTTCTTCGTCGGCGGCGGACGCGATCGGCACGTCGGAGTCCTCGAGCTCGGCGACCTGCTCGACGTAGCGCCCGTCCGAGAACACCCAGCCGTAACGAACCTCGTTGAGCTTGGCATCGGCACGCCACATGTCGGGGTGCGTGATGCGGGTGGCGTCGAGTGAGACGAGCCGCTCGGCATCGTGGATGTCGCCGACGCGCACGTCGGTTCGGAAACCGCGCTGCTCGCGAAGCCGGTCGCCGAAGCGCTTCCAACGCGGGCTCAGCGTCTTTTCGATCTGCGCGAGTTCGCGTCGCTCGGGCGTTCGGCGCCAGGCCGCCTCTGCTTCGCTCACCGTCTTGGCCTTGCGGGCGCGCGTGAACGCGCCGACCGCGACGCCGAGCAGGGCGAGCGAACCCGAGAACCAGAACGCGGCGAGCGGCAGGTAGTCGAGGAGCACGCCGACCATGCCGGCGCCTCCCGTGGCGAAGAGCGCGCCCGCTGGCTCATAGCGCGTGGTCCAGCGCGAGCCGTCCGCGCCGAGCTCCGCCTTCTTCTTCCAGAGTCGCTCCATGTCCGCTTGAAGCTTCTTGCCGACGCAGACCTCGACGACCTTCGTCTCGAGGTGCGGGCTCTCCGGAGAGACCTCCGTGCCCGGGGTGCGTTCGTCACCCGGCTCGAGCCGTCGCCAGACAACGACCTTGCGCACCACGGTCGCCCCGCCTTCGCCCCCATCGAGCCGCACCGGGTCGTCCATCGCGCTCAGAGTCACCTGACCTCAACCCGTGCGCAAGGTTTCGAAGAGCGCGTGCAGCATCCGATAGGTGAGCCCCCAGACAATCCCCGGGCCTACGTCATAGCCGGGGAACTCGTGGTGCTGCCCTTTCCACTGGAGCGGATAAGTGGTGTCGTGAGCGCCGCTCTCCAGCGTCGACAAGGACGTCCAGGAGACAGCGCTCACCTCGTGGTTGGGCGTCAGCGGCCGCGGGTCCTCGACCAGCCAGACGTAGGGCCGCACGACCAGCCCACCCGCGAAGGTCGGCATGTCGTCGAGCGGGCCGAGCAGCTGGCCTTGGCCGAGATCGAGCCCCACCTCCTCGAACGTCTCGCGCCGGGCGGTGTGCTCGAGCGAGTCGTCCGTCGGATCACGCCGACCGCCGGGGAACGCCATGTGACCGGACCAGGGATCTTTGGGGTGCTCAGCGCGACGGATGAAGAGGATGTCCGGGCCTGGCCGCAGAACGGCGGCGACGGCGGCCCTCGGATCAGGCTCTGCGCTGGTGTCTCTGGCGCGGATTCGATCGGCGATCGCCGTCAGGTCGAGCTCGATGCTCACGAGGTGGGCCGAGCCGTGACCTGCGCAACGAGCCCGTCCGAGAGCGCACCCGTGCTCGAGAAGTCCCGCATGTGGAGAATCGGCTCGCTGCCGAGATCCGCGATCGTCCGTCCGGCGACGAGCCCGGTGTACTTGTGAGGAAAGTACTTTGCCAGCGCGTCGCTGGGCCCGTCGCGTTCTCCGACCCGCTCGATCACCGAGAGCAGCGCGTCGAGGCTGTTCATCTTCATGAAGGGGCACGTCGCGCACCCTCCCGCGGTCGTGCAGCCCTCGCCGCCGCTGACCCCGGGGACCACCAGCAGCTCGCTCCCGGGGACCTGCGCGATGGCCTCGCTGGCGACCGGAAAGATGATCTCCGCCTCGACCCCGCTGCCCGGGTGCCGCCGGAGCAGGGCGCGCACGGAGTTCACGATCGAGGTGATCATGCCGGCCTCGGTCCCGAGCACAAAACTGACCCGTTGGTCTCCTCCGGCCGAAATGGCGGCGGAGACCTTTCGCTCGATGAAAGCGAGGATGTTGCTCGTGGAACCCGCCACGCCACCGTCGTTGAGTCGCTCTCGCTCCAACGCCACCCGGAACATCTCGCCGGGGACCTCGAGGTGCGCCGACACGTTCGCCTCCGGGTAGTCCTCGCGGACCTGCCTGGCGACCTCGTCGCCGAACATGTGGTGCACCACGCAGTTGCCCTGACGGAAGTAGCGGAAACCTTCGACCACTCGCTTCATCGACGCCTGGTCGTGGGCAGGGTGCACCGCAGCGATGCTCTCGTCGTCCATGGTCGCGAGCGTCGAGAAGAGCTCGTGGAGGTTCGCGCCCATGTAGGTGTCGGGCCCGAAGAAGAGCTGCACGTCCGGGACCTGAGCGAAGGCGGTCAAGACGGTCGCGACCACATTGGATGAGGTACATGTGATCGTCGGAACCACCGCATGCGAGGTGGCCTTCGTACGCAAGCTCGTGTTGATGTACACGACGTGCAGCGCGTTCGGGGTCTGGGCCGCCTCGGCCAGGTAGGCCTCGTAGTTGGCGCCGTCGGCACTCTCCGCGAGCGAGCAGCCGATCGGGTCTTCGGCGACGCGGTAGACGGGGATCTCCGTGTGCCCCGCTGCGTCGAGCAGCGCCCGCGCGTTCTCGCTCATGAAGTCGACACCGAGCACCACGATGCTCTCGCAGCCCGCCTCGACCATCTCGGTCGCGGCATCGGCCATCTTCAGAGAGTCCGAGATCCCCACGTGGGGCCACTCGCAGGCGCTCAGCGCGCCCTGAAGCTCGGGGTCCATGTAGAAGTGAGCGACCACTCCGATCTTGTGCGCGGCCAGCTGCTCGTCGAGGGAGCGGACCGCCGCGGGGTCGGGTGAGAGAAACTCCGCCTGCGCCTCGGCGAAGCTGCCCTGCGGCAAAAAGGCCTGCTCAGTGATGATCAGCGAAGGAAAAGGGGCCCGATTCGACATCGGCGAACTCTAGAGGCCGAATCCGCGTTCGGCTACACGAACCCCAGCGCTCAGCGGGCGAGGACCTTCGCGTAGTCGTCGCCGCTGCCCTCTTCGTTGCGGTCCGTCGCCGGGGGCGGGGCCGGACTGAGCGACGCGATCTCAGCGTAGAGCGCGTCGCTCATCTCGAACGCGGGCGCCAAGAGGGCGGGTGCCAGCTGGGCCAGTGAGCGAGCGCCGATCAGGGGACACGTGACCGCCGGGTGACGCGCGACCCACGCGATCGCGAGGGTGACCGGGTGGACGTCATGGGTGGCGGCGAGAGCCGTGAATCGTTCGGCCACCTCATGGACCCAAGCGGCGCCGTAGCGGGTCGTGTACATGGGGTTGTCGACGATGCGGCCCGAGGCCGGCCGGCGTTCGCGCCCGTACGCACCGCTCAGGACGCCGCCGCCGAGGGGGCTGTAGGGGGTGACTGCGATCCCTTCTGCGGCGGCCATGGGGAGGATCTCGATCTCCGCGGTGCGCTTCACGAGGTTGTACATGGGCTGCGTGGCCACCATCGGAGCCCAGCCGTGGCGGGCTTGCACGCCGAGCGCCTTGCTCGTCTGCCAAGCGCTGAAGTTGCTGACCGCGGGGTAGATGATCTTGCCGGCCGTCACGAGGCGCTCCACGCCGCGCAGGGTTTCCTCGAGGGGGGTCCGGTCGTCGAAACGGTGCAGGTAGTAGACGTCGATGTGATCGGTGCCGAAGCGCCGCAGGCTGGCCTCGACGGCCCGCTCGAGGTGGTAGCGGGATGATCCCCGCTGGTTCGGTAGGGGGCCGGTCGGGAAGTACGCCTTGCTCGTGAGCACGATCTCATCGCGATGGCCGGCCATCAGTCGGCCCAAGATCTCCTCGCTGCGCCCCTTTGCGTACACGTCGGCGCAGTCGAAGAAGTTGATGCCAGCGTCCCGAACGCGCGCGTAGAGCGCGGCGCTCGTCGCTTCGTCAGCGTCGCCGCCGAAGCTCATCGTTCCGAACCCAAGGGCGGACACGCGCATGCCCGTCGACCCAAACGCTACGGTCTTCATGAGCTCGGTTTCGCACATTTCGCGCCCCACTTCCGGTGGATTCCGGCGAACGCAGCGCCGCCGCCGCACGGGAAGCGAAACAGGCTGCGCGACCGGCGACCTGCTAGACCCCGTTCGTGAGCGCCCACTCCGCCGTGGTCTTCGTGCCGCACCCCGACGACGAGGCCTACGCCTTCGCCGGGACCATGGCCGCCCTCACAGAGGCTGACTGGCGGGTGCGCGTCGTCTGTCTGACGCGCGGCGAAGGCGGCGTCGACCGCCGTGGACCCAACGCGGACCTGGCCGCCACGCGCGTTTCTGAGCTGAAGGCCTCGTGCGCGATCGTGGGCGCGCAGGTCGAGGTGCTCGACCTCCCCGATGGACGCGTGAGCGAGTCCGATCTCGATCTCACACCCTGGGCGCGCGACGCGTCGATCGTGCTCACCCTCGGTGACGACGGAGTCTACGGGCACCCCGACCACCTGGCCTGTACGCGCTTGGTCGGGGCAGCCACGTTCGAGGCTCCGCTGCTCCACGCCGCGTTCCCGCGCGGCCACTTCGCGCCGGTGCACCGGGCGCTGAGCCGCTTCATGCCGCTCGAGCGAAGCGCCGAGCAGCTGGGCACCACGAGAGAGCACGTGTTCCACGTCGCGGATGTGCGCCGCTACCGAGCGCTCAAGCGGGCTTCGATCGGTGCGCACCGGAGCCAACTCCGCGACGGCGAGGCCCGCTCCTTTCTCCGCCGCGGGTTGATCGACGGACTGCTCGACGAGGAGTGGTTCGTGCTCGCGGGGCGGGCGGGCTGATGCGGGTCCTGCACCTCACCCGGGACTTTCCACCGCGCGTCAACGGCGGCATCTCCCGGGCGGTCGAGGGCATCGTGAAGTGCACACGCGCGCGCGGGCTGGAGATCGCCGTGCTCTCTTTCGACGCCTGGAGGCCCAAGGCGAGTGCGACGGCCTCGTCGGTGCACGCGCAAGACGGCATCCTGCGCCTCCGAGGCCCCGCAGACCTCGAAGCGGCTCAGCGCTTCGTCGAGGCCTTTGATCCCGACGTCGAGCACGTGCACAGCAGCCTCATCGCGGACGCGGTCGAGGTCCGCGCGCCGCGCGTTTTCTCCGTGCACGTCTGCCAAGCCGTGCAGCGGCGACTGCGCGGCCTCGCAGCGCCGACCCAGAGCGAGCTCGCCCAGGCGCGACTCCTCGAGAGCGCCGACGCGATCATCGCGCCCTCCCGCAGCGCGCGCGACGATCTCCTGGGGGAGAGGGCAGAGGCACGGATCTCCGTGATCGGTCTCGGCGTGAACGCCCCCACCCCAAGCCCGAAGATGGCACCGCCAACGGAGCTGCTCTACGTCGGTCGACTCGCCGACATCAAGGGCACCCGAGAGCTCTTCGAGGCGATGCGCCGCGTCGACGGAGAGCTCGTCGTCGCCGGTGGACTGCCGGACAACCAGAAGGCCGAGCGACGGTGGCGCAAACGAGCGCCCGACAACGTCACCTTTGTGGGCTGGCTGGACGCCGAGGCGCTCTCTGAACGCTATCGCCGGGCCCGCACGGTGATCGCCCCGAGCTGGTACGAGACCTATGGACTCGCGGTAGCGGAGGCGATGAGCCACGGGGTGCCTCCGATCGTCGCCGACGCGGGCGCCCTGCCCGAGCGCGTCGTGCATGAGCAGAGCGGGCTCATCGTTTGCCCGAGGGACCCAGAGGAGCTGCTCGCGGCGATCGGCAGAATGCAGTGCGACGATGCTCTTCGCGACCAGCTCGCTCGAGGGGCCGCGCGCGCGTCGGAGGAGTGGCGATGGGAGGCCAGCGCCGACGCTTGGTTGGACGTCTACGCTTCTGTCCTCCGGTGAACTCGGAGTGAGATTCCGGGAGAGATTCCGAGGGTGTAGGTCCCGATGTAAGGCACACCCCCCTCGACATCGGGCGGCGCATGGTGTCTATTGGTTCCGCCTCCACCGGAATCTGGAGGCGCGGCGGAGGTAGGCGATGCGGTTCATCCTTTCTCTGACAGGGCTTGCCCTGCTCATGGCGTCTCTGATGGCCTGCTCACCCGGGCGGCTGGGAAGACGAGATGCGGGCGGCGATCCGCCGATGGGCGATGGCGCCATCAGCTCGGGCTGCAGCGACTCGACCGACACCGATGGCGACGGCATCGCCGACCAGCGTGAGGGAGACGGCGACCTCGACGGCGACGGCACCCCGAACTCCGCTGATCTCGACTCGGATGGTGACGGCATCTCGGACGCCGATGAAGCCGGAGACGGGGGCAACCCGTGTGCGCCGCGTGACACCGACGGCGACGGCACTCCCGACGCTTTCGACACGGACAGCGACAACGACGGTGTGCCGGACGGCGAAGAGGTCGCCGCCGGCACCGACCCTCGAAGCCTGGACACCGACGGTGACGGGATCACCGACCTCGTGGAGCGAGCGGCCGGTACGGACCCGACGGATGCGGCGAGCCGCATCCCCGCTGAGGACTACGCAATCGTGCTCCCCTACAACGGGCCCCACGAGATGCGCCCGCTGCGTTTCGGCACCTCGATCGACCAGGCCGACGTGTACTTCCTCGTCGACATGACCGGCTCGATGCGCGGCGAGCGCACCAACCTGATCAACGGTCTGACCAGCGTCATCATCCCCGGCATTCAGGCTGAGATCGCCAACGTGCAGTTCGGCGCTGGCGGTCTCGACGACTACCCGACGGGCGGCTACGGCAGCACCCGCGACCTCCCCTACTACAACCTCCGGGACATCGGGCCCTTCGACGCTGACGTGGGCGGCTGGTCGATCTCGGCCGGCCCAACCACGTGCCCGAGCGCGGACCCGAACGACATCGGCATGATCAGCGGCGCGCCCAACGGCCGCGCGGACATCCTCGAAGCGGTCGAAGGGCTGCCCTGTCACTCGGGCTCCGACGGCGAAGAGTCCTACGTCCCCGGGCTCTACGCGACCGCCACGGGCAACGCGCTCGATTGGCCCGGCGGCAGCGTGCCTGCCCGCGGCTCTTGCACGATGATCCCCGACGAGATGGGCACGCGCTTCGGCTACCCCTGCTTCCGGCCGGGTAGCCTCCCCATCATCCTGCTCTTCGGAGACTGGGCCTTCCACAACGACCCGACGGGCGACGCCTCCTACTCCTTCGGCGGCCCGTCGTACGCGGACACGGTCACGGCGCTCACGGGCATCGGCGCCCGCGTCATCGGCATCTTCTCCGGCAGCACGGGCCGGGACGATTACGAGTCGGTCGCGCGCGACACCGGCGCCGTACGCGCGGACGGCACGCCCCTCGTGTTCGACATCGACGGCACGGGATCCGGACTCGATTCAACCGTCGTCGACGCCGTTCGTGATCTCGTCGGCGGCACCCCGCAGGACGTGGACACGCGGACCGAGAACATCGACGGCAACCCTGACGACTTCGACGCGACGCTCTTCATCAAGAGCATCGTGCCGCTCGAAGGCTACCGCGACGGGCTCAGCGGCGAGATGCCCGGCATCACCTACGCGAGCAAAGATGAGACGACGTTCTACCAGGTGATTCCTGGCACGGCGGTCGAGTTCACGATCGACTTCTGGAACGACATCCGCCCCCCTGCCGCCACGGCGCAGGTGTTCCGATGTCGCATCGTCGTGATCGGCAATGGCGTCGCCCGCCTCGACGAGCGTGATGTCTACATCGTCGTTCCGCCGGAAGGCTTCGTCGTCATCATTTGAGCGTCCGGACCAGCCGGAAGCCGACGTCGCTGTAGCCGCGCGAGGCATCGAGTCCGACGCGTGCGGCCGCGCGCGCGTCGGAGAGGGAGAGCCGCCAAGAGCCGCCCCGTACCACTCGGTGAGAAGCATTGACGTAGCTGCCCATCGCGGGCAGCCCGTCTTCGATGCGCGGCCCCGCCCGGTCGAAACCGTCCGCCGTCCACTCGCGCACGTTGCCGGCGGCGCCCCGCATGCCGTAGGGCGAGGTGTCGATGGTCGATGAACCGACCGGCACCGTGTCCTCCGGTGCGCGGCCTCGATCACGTACGTGGCAGAACGACCCGTCGCCGAAGTCCCCCCACGGGTAGCACCGGCCGTCGACGCCACGAGCCGCCTTCTCCCACTGAAGCTCCGTGGGCAGCGTCCAACGCACACCGGTACGTTCGCTGAACCATCGGGCGTAGGCCCGCGCGGTCTTCCAGCGCATGCCGACCGCCGGCCCGTCGGCGCGCCAGACCCCGGCCCCGTCGCGCAGCGCACCCGCTCGGTGAGCTCCCGCGGCGGGGTCGACGAGGAAGCGCGAGAACTCGGCGAAGGTGACGGGGTCGCGCTGGATGACGAAACCGTCGAGCCAGACCGGCAGCCCACGAGTCCCACCCGCCGCGCGTCGATCACCGCCGAAGTCGAAGGGCCCAGCGCAAACGACGATCTCGTTCTCCTCCAGGTTCGGCGCGGGCAGCGCGATGGCGTGCACCTTGGACTCCCCAGGCCGCACCCCCAGCCACGGCTCGCGACGTCGCAGGACGACGGGGTATCGAATCGCGGGGCCGCTCTCGGGCTGCAGCTCGATGAGATAGCTGCCGATCGGCAGGTCCTCATCGATGCCAAAGTTCATGCCGAGGTCGCGCGTCTCCTGCGAGACGAGGCGGCGCTCACGCAGCTCGTAGCTCCTCAGATGGATCTCACAGGGTCGCTCGATGGCGATGCGCAGACGTGACTGCCCGCTGAGATAGTCGGCGTAGCGGCCGGTGTCGTGTGAACGCAGCAGTGTCTCGTGACGGGCCGCGTCTCGCCACTCTCGGCGCCGCTCCGCCTCACGGTGCTCGTCGTAGTGAAAGTCCGCGAGCAGCTCGTTGATCTCGCCCAGCTCGGGAGCGAGCCGGGACGCCGCGCGCAGCCTTCGCACGACCTCCGCCGCGGCCTGTGCCGCGTCACGCTCGAGCCCCTCGGCTTCGTCTTCGAGCGCCCATCCAAAGGACTTGTCACCGGCGGACGCCCCGTGTGAGCCGAGCATGACCTCCGCACGGTCGCGCAGTGCCCTCGCGCGCTCTCGCTGCGGCTTCAGCCGCGCGAGTTCTTCGCGCGCCTCGCGCAGCGTCGTGAGGGCGCCCTCCCTGCGCTGAGCCCCCTCGCGCCACTCGGCCATTGCCTCCGCCATCGGGCCGGCGTGGGCGTAGCGATCCGGCGGCAGTGGGGCCATCGCACGCAAGATGATCTTCATGAGGGCGTCGTCAACGACGCTTCCAGGTCTCTGAGGCAGGTCATCGACTTGGCCTCGGGCGGCCAGAAACACGAGTTCCCGCGGACTCCCCGAGTAGGGGCGCTTGAGCGCGAGCAGCTCGTAGAGCAGGACGCCGAGAGAGTAGACATCGGCGGCCGGACCCACGTCCTGCCCGCCGATGGCCTGCTCAGGAGACATGTAGGCAGGCGTTCCCGCCATCATCTGCCGCGCCTCCGAGCCGTGAACACGCACGGGCGGCTCTACCGCGTCACACGACTCGGGGGGCTCCACGAGACGAGCCACCCCCCAGTCCATGACGATGACCTCACCGAACGCGCCGACCATGATGTTTGCGGGTTTGACGTCGCAGTGCACGACCCCCCGGGAGTGCGCATAAGCGATGGCCTCACAGACCTTCTGAAAGATGTCGAGCCGACGATGCTCGCTCAGGGAGCATTGGTCGTCGTCGTCACGATCGTTCAGCACCTCCATCAGTGTGCGGCCATGCACCTCCTTCATGGTGAAGTAGGGGCGCCCGTCGGAGAGCTGCCCCGCCTCGTGCACCGGTGGGATGCTCGGATGCGCGAGCTGGGCGGTGACCTGGGCCTCCTCGAAGAACCGGTCACGCATCAAGAGTTGCGTGCTGTAGTCCTCGTGTAGGACCTTCATCGCGAGCAGCCGATTGAGCGACTGCTCGTGGGCACGGTGGACCTCGCCCATCCCGCCGCGCGCGAGCAGCTTCAGCATCTCGAGTCCGCGCTGGGGAGGGGCCCCTCCGTACGGCCGGCTGGCCGGGCTGTTCGTCGAGCGTCTCGCGAGGCGCGTGTCGTCGGGCGGCGCGGCTGCGATGGTCTGCCCCAGCGGAGCCGCGACCGGGTCGGTGCGCTCAGGGCCCTCCGTCTCCGGCCCGAGCTGAGCTGCCTCGGGATCGGTGGCGTCCGTGTCGGCTCGCTTCAGGAGGCGGCCGGAAGAGATCGGCTCGGGATCGGTCAGGGCGCCGGTCGGCAGATTCGCGACGCCCGACTCCTCCACCGGCCCGCGCAGCGGCGGCCCGACGATGTCTTTCGCCGCCTCGCCCTGCGCGTCGCTCTGGCGCTCTCGGCGGTTCTTCGCGCGGGAGCCCACGCCAACCGATTCTCCAATCCGTTGGGCGCCGGTGGCGGCATACGCGGGATCCACGGGATCCCCGTCTGATTCTTCACTCGAGCTCAACGTCCAATACCGCCGCGACACGCTCCAAGACTTCGTCGGGATCGAAGGGCTTGGTCATGTACATGTCCGCGCCCACCTCCTCGCCCGTGTTTCGATCCAGCTCCTGCCCCTTCGCCGTCAGCATGAGGATGAACGTGTCCTTGATCGCGTCGTCCGCCTTGACCGCTTTGCACAGATCAAAACCGTTCATGACCGGCATCATCACGTCGAGCACGACGAGTTGCGGCCGCTCAGCTCGGATCAGCTCGAGGCCGACGCCGCCGTTCTCGGCCAGCAGCAAGCTCACCCCGAGGTCTTCCAGCTCATCGAGCGTCTGTTCGAGCAGCAGCCGGATGTGTGCCTCGTCGTCGACGATCAGGACCTTCTTCATCGTGCTCACAGTCGTACCTCATGGGCCACCGCTGCGCGGCCTCGGTCTTCATACGCATCTGTCGGAACGGACTCGAAAACGTCATTCACCGCCGCCGCTACGCGGGCGTCGAGGAGCACCCTCCCCTGCGAGAGCGACTGTAGCGTCGCCGCCACACTGACCCCTGCCAGGAGCGCTTCGCGCGGGCTCCCTTCGGCCAGCTCAGCATGGGCGACGCCCACGCCGGGGGTGCGGACGAAGGAGTCGCTGAACCGCTGGTCGAAGACGCCGATGATGGCGACCGCCGCATGGGTCGCCGCCTCCGCGCTGGCCGAAAACCCGTCCCGATGGGGGAAGAGCGCGATCAGCATCTCCTCACTCGAGGCGTCGACCGTGGCGTCACGACTCAGCAACACCTCGAGCGCGAGCGCCTTCGCGAGGTGGAGGACCACCCCGGGGTCCTCGGTGGCCGACGTCACGGCGCCGACGTCGACATAGACGAGCGCCGCTGCATCCTCGAGGTCGCGACCGTAGAGCGCGGTCGACGCCAGGTGCGGGGAAAGGAACCGCTCGATTCGCCCGCGCAGCGCCTCGCGCCGAATCTGGTCGGCGTGCATGCGCGCGTGGCTGATCGCGGCCGCGGAGTGCGCCGCCATCGAAGAGAGCAGCTTGAGGCCTCCAGCGTCCCAGTGCCCTGGATCGTGATGCATGGCGAGCAGCACGCCGAATACACGGTCCGCGCTGCGAAGCGGCGCGCAGAGCGTCGCTCCCTTGGCGGGGCGCCCGCCGGCGTCACCCTCGGGGAGCTCGGCCCGGCCGCTCTCGAGGACCCGGCCCTCGATGCCGTCCTGGAGCGGGCGAGAGTTCGCGACCTCACCGACCTCCGAGCGCTGCGCAATCGGATCGAGGGTGCCCGTGGCCACGTCGTGCAGAAAGAGGACCGAGGTCTCCGCGGAGAGCGCTCGGTGGGTCTGCTGGACCACCATGGCAGCGACCTCGTTCACGTCGAGCACGTGAGAGAGCGCGTCGCTCATCTCGTAGAGGACCGAGAGCTCCTTGTAGCGACCGAGCGTCTCGCCGGCGAGGGCGCGCTTGTTGCGCTCCGCCGCGAAGAGGTGCGTCAGGAGCTCTGCGACGCCCTTGCCGGCTGGCCCCCCCCGAACCGCGCCGACCAACTCGCCATCCACCATCACCGGGTGTTCGAGATAGGCCTGCGCTTCGCCGAAGAGTTCGGCCTCCCCCGCGAGGTCCGGGTCGCCATGAACGACGGCGCCTTTGCCGTCGATCACCGCTAGAGGCCCATCGACCAGGCCCGCCACCGCCTCCAGTGCTGGGCGATGCGCGCGCGCGACACGCCTTAGCGTCAACCGAGCCATTCCTGGACGAGTATAACGGCTATCCTTCGGCGGTGACGAACCTCTTCGACACTGGGCTCTGCGCCGCGCTCGATCTCGACCGAGACGGAACCATCCGTCGGGCGAGCCCGGGATGGAGGACGATCCTCGCCTGGGATCCGGAATCGCTGGTGGGCAGACCGCTCCCGCAACTCTGTCGTGCCCGGCACCGGGAGCGGTTCACCAAGGCGCTCTCGAACATCGCGCAGGGTGCTCCGTCAGCCATCGTCAGGGGTCGGTTCCCCCACGGACCGGCCGAACACGAACTGATGGTCCGCCTCGAGCCGGTCGGCGACCGCATCTTCGCGACGGCCGAAGATGTCGGCGTGCGCACCGCCGTGCTTCCGACAGGCTCTCAACTGCAGTCCCTCGTCGACTTCGCGACCGAGGCGTGGTTCGTTCATGATCTCGAAGGCCGCATCCGAGATGCCAACCCGTGGGCCTATCGCTCTTTGGGCTACACGCGGGACGAGATGCTCGAACTGCACGTCTCGGACTTCGAGAAGAGCATTCAGCCGGGTCGCTTGGACGGCGTGTGGAACCGCATGGAGGTGGGCAAACCCATCACCGTCGAGGGCTGCCACATCCACAAGGACGGGCACGAGATCCCGGTCGAGGTGCGGCTCGGGCTCTTCACCACAGAGGAGGATGAGGTCCTTCTGCTCGCCGTCGCGCGCGACGTCACCGAGCGCAAGAAGCAGCAGGCGGAACTCGAAGCGCTCGCGGCGCGGATGCAGAGCCTCAACGAGCACCTCGAGGAAGAGGTCGCGCGACGAGCGGGTGAGTTGAGGGTCTTGATCGACAACCTCGCTGACGGACTCTTCGCGGAGGACATGCAAGGAAACGTTCAGGCATCCAACCCCGCGCTCATGGACCTGCTCGACCTTTCCGAGAGCCCAACGGGGCACACCACCGAGGAGACGCTGCCGCCCTCCCTCGCCGAACTCGGTCGTGCATGCATCGAAGAGGGCGAGGTGCGCAAGGTCGAGATCACCCTGACCCGCAAGCGGGTCGGACTCGCCGTCGCCTCTCCCGTGTTGAACGAAGACAGCACCTTGGGGGCGGTCACGTTGGTCCGCGACATCACCCTCGAGAAAGAGATCGACTCGATGAAGACGAACTTCATCGCGATGGTCTCGCACGAGCTCCGCACGCCGCTGACCTCGGTTCTCGGGTTCGCGAAGCTGACGCGCAACAAGTTCGACAAATCGATCTCGCCTGCGCTGCCGACCGACTCCAAGAGCGTCGCGCGCGCCGCGAAGATGGTCCGCGGCAACATCGACATCATCGTCTCGGAGGGCGAGCGCCTCACCCACTTGATCGACGACGTGCTCGACATCGCCAAGATGGAGGCGGGCCGCGTCGACTGGCAAATGGAGCCGACCGACCCCTTGGGCCTGCTGGAGCAGGCGATGGCGACCTGCGCTTCGCTCTTCGTCGAGGGAGGGCCCGTAGCCTTCGAGCGAGACTTCGAGGACGACCTGCCGCAGATCACAGCGGACGCCGATCGACTTCTCCAGGTGATGCTGAACCTGGTGTCGAACGCAGTGAAGTTCACCGAGGAGGGCTTCATCCGAGTGACCGCGCGCGCCTGCAGTTCCGGCCTCGAGGTCGCCGTCCGGGACAGCGGCGCAGGTATCGATCCGTCCCTGCACGAGCTGGTGTTCGAGCGCTTCAAGCAGGTGGGAGACACACTGACCGGCAAGCCGAAGGGCACCGGCCTGGGCCTGCCGATCACACGTCAGATCGTCGAGGCCCACGGGGGCCGGATCTGGCTGGAGAGCGAGCTCGGCGTCGGCACCGCGTTCTTGTTCACCATCCCGGCGAACGAGGTCCGCACGCCCGTCGCCCGGGAGCGTCGCTCTTCCAACCCTCCGATCAACGTCGATGGCCTGGTGCAGCGGATCGAGCGAGAGGCGATTCACCGAAACGTCGCCGGACGTGACGTCTTGGTCGTCGACGACGATCCGAGCTTGCGAGAGTTGCTGCGTCAGCAGCTCACCGAGCGGGGTTTTGCAGTGCGCCTCGCCCAGGATGGTTTCGAGGCCATCGAGGCGGTCCGTTCTCGGAGACCCGATCTCGTCATCCTCGACGTCATGATGCCGGGCCTCTCGGGCTTTGATGTGGCTGCGCTGCTCAAGAACGACCCGAGCACGGAGTCGATCCCCATCGTCATCTTGACCATCGTCGCCGACGAGCAGCGCGGGCTCCGGCTGGGGGTGGACCGCTACCTCACCAAGCCGATGGAGGCGGACCAGCTCGTGGGCACCGTGCAAGAGCTCATCAACAACGGTGGTTCACCTCGGCGGGTGCTCGTGGTCGACCGCGACGACAGCGCTTCTTCGGACGTCACGCGCATGCTCACCGCAAAGGGTTATGAGGTCGTGGGTACGTGCACCGGGCAGGAGGCCATCGCACTGGCCCGCGAGCGCAGGCCCGATCTGATCCTCGTCGAGGCCTTGGTGCAAGACCACGCCGAGCTGGTGCGCGCCATCCGATTCGAGCGTGACCTCGAACACGTATTGGTCATACAGCTGATGGACGAGGAGTGAGGTCGACATGGGGCGCTTGATCGATGGGGTCTGGTCGAACGAAGACCTGGGCGCGGACGCAAAGGGTCGGTTCGTCCGCCGCGCCGCAAAGTTCCGCGGCGTGCTCGGCACGGATGCACACCCCGCGGTGACCGGACGCTATCGCCTCTACGTGGCGCACGCGTGCGGCTGGAGTCACCGGACCCTGCTCTTTCGCGCCCTGCAAGGGCTCGAGGACGTGATCGAAGCGGTCTTCGTCGACCCGTTCATGGGGGAGCAAGGCTGGCGACTCGACGACGGCACGCCGCTCTACGAGGTCTACCTGTCGGCCGCTCCGGACTACACGGGCCGCGTCAGCGTGCCAGCGCTCTGGGACCTCGAGACCGGGAAGATCGTCTGCAACGAGTCCAAGGACATCGTCGCTTCCCTCGACGGGCCGCTGAACCACCTCGCCAGACACCCGCGACCCCTCTTCCCCGACGGCGAACGGGAGGCCATCGACGCCATGATCGAGGCCAACTACGGGCCGGTGAACGACGGCGTCTACCGCTGCGGGTTTGCCGCCAATCAGGAGGCTCACGAGCAGGCCGCTTGGGCGCTCTTCAACCGCCTGGACGAACTCGAGTCGCTCCTCGGCAAGCAGCGCTACCTCTTGGGCGAAACGGTCAGCGCCGCCGATTGGTACCTCTTCCCGACCCTCTATCGGTTCGATTCCGTCTACCACACCCACTTCAAGTGCAACCTCCGCCGCCTCACCGAGTACCCAAACCTCTGGGCCTACACGCGTGAGCTCTACCAGTGGCCGGGGGTCAGGGAGACGTGCCGAATGAAGGAGATCAAGGAGCACTACTACCGAAGTCACGAGTCGATTCACCCGAGACGCTATGTCCCGATCGGGCCGATCCTCGACTTCGACGAAGCGCACGGGAGGGGGTCATGATCGAGCTGCACTATTTCCCGAACTCGCACTGGTCGAGAGCGATCACCCTCGTCCTGGCGGAGAAGGGCCTCTCCTTCGAGCGCACGCTCGTCGACATCAGGAAGAATGCGAGCTTCGAGCCGAACTACATCGGCCTCAACCCCCGCGGGGTCGTGCCGACGCTCGTGCACGACGGACGGGTCGTCACCAACGGACCGACGATCGCTGCCTACCTCGACACGGTCGGGGGCCCGCCGCTCTGCCGCCCCGAGACCGCCAGCTGGGCGCGTCGCATGGAGGAGTTTCCGCTGATGCTCTTCAGCTATTCGGTCTGGGTGCTGGGCAAGCGCGGAGAGCGGTCCGCGAGCATCCTCGACGACAAGGTCTCCCGGGCCGAGCGCTACGCCGCGAAGTACCCCGAACACGCGGCCGCCTACGAGCGCAAGAAGCGCTTCTTCGAGACCTTCCGCGACGAGGTCAATGACGACGAGCACGTGGCTCGGCAGAGCGTGGTCTGGGGCGAGACGCTCGACGAGCTGAGCGGACTCGTCGAAACCCACGGGATGATCCACGACAGCGGCTATTCATTCGCCGACGCGATCGCCACCAGCGTGCTCTACCGGCTCCGTGATCTGAAGAAGCTCGACGACTGGGTGGGGGCCGATCACCCCCTTCAACGTTACCTCGAGCGCCTGGAGGCGCGGCCGTCGTTCGGCGCGGTCTTCAGAGACGATCCGCTGCTGGCGAGCCTGTGAGGGGCTTCGCTCGGGGGGCGATCATCGTCGCGCTCGCGCTCGCCGCCTGCGGCGAATCTCACCCCCCGATGGAAGGCGCGGACGCCGGCCCCCCGGCCCCGTGCGAGAGCCCGTCGATCGCGGTCCTGGTGCGCAGCGACTACTTGCCGGGCGTCGAGGTCGTGTCGGTTCTCCTGGAGCTCAACGATCGCCTCATCCACGGGACCGGCGTCACCGAAGCCGACAATTTCGAGACCGGGATCAACCTGGGGCCGCTCTGCGCCGTTCGGCCCAACAGCCGCGCGACGGTGCGTTTCTTGGACGCCCGAGGGGGCGACGTCGCTGCTCGGCAGGCGCTGTTCGAAGAGCCGGTGGATGGCGACTCGATCACATTCGTGATCACCCGGGACTGACGCGGCGAGGGCGGATCTGCTAAGGGGCGCGCATGATCCCCCGCTACACCCCCGACGATCTCGGCGCGCTCTTCAGCCAGCACACCAAGTACCAGACCTGGCTCCAGGTGGAGCTGGCCGCCTGTGAAGCGATGGAAGTCGCCGGACGGGTGCCCGCCGGGACGGCTGAGACCATTCGCCCCGTGGCAGAGCGCCTCGATTCAGACCGGATCGACGAGATCGAGCGCACGACGCGCCACGACGTCATCGCGTTCCTCACCCACGTCGAAGAGCTGGCCGGCCCTCCAGCGCGTTGGCTGCACCTGGGCATGACGAGCTCCGATGTGCTCGACACGTCCTTGGCGATCCTGCTGACACAGGCCGCCGACGCGATCCTGACGCGCTGTGATGTGCTCCTGGACACCTTCGAGAAGCGCATCGAGGAGCACCGAACGACCCCGATGATCGGACGCTCGCACGGCATCCACGCCGAGCCGACCACCTTCGGCGTGGTCCTGGCCGGTCACTTCAGCGAGCTGGCCAGAGCGCGACGTCGACTGAGGAGCGCTCGGCACGAGATCGCGGTCGGCAAGATCGCCGGCGCCGTCGGCACCTACGCCCACCTCACGCCCGCCATCGAAGCCGACGCGCTCGGGCGGCTGGGACTGAGGCCGGAGACCGTGGCGACCCAGATCGTGCCACGGGACCGCCACGCGGCGTTTGTCACGGCTTGCGCGTCCATCGCGGGTGCCATCGAGCGCTTCTCGACGAACGTGCGCCACTGGCAGCGCTCCGAGGTGCTCGAGGCCGAAGAGGCGTTCACCAAGGGCCAGAAGGGCTCGAGCGCGATGCCCCACAAGCGCAACCCGATCCTCAGCGAGAACCTCTGCGGGCTCGCGCGGATCGTGCGAGCGGCGGTCGTGCCGGCACTCGAGAACGTGTCGCTCTGGCACGAGCGCGACATCAGTCATTCGTCGGTCGAGCGCATGATGCTCCCGGACGTCAGCGCAACGACCGGCTTCATGCTCGATCGCTGCAACAAGCTGATCGCGGGCCTCGTCGTCTATCCCGACAACCTCATGCGCAACCTGAACCTGAGCGGCGGGCTCTGGGCCAGCGAGGGCGTGCTTCTCGCCCTCGTGCACGCCGGCAAGCCGCGGCAAGAGGCGTACGTCTGGGTGCAGCGAAACGCGATGCGCGCGTTCCACGGCGAGGGTGACTTCCTCGAGCTCCTGCTCGCCGACGAGGACATCGCGAGCCTCGTGGACGCGGACACCGTCCGGAAGCAGCTCGAGCTCGACCACGCGCTGGCCAGCTGCGGAGCCATCATCGACCGCGCGCTGAGCGACGCGAGCGCGGGGCCGGACGCATGAGCGTCGATGACGAGACGCTGCGGAGAGGCCTCGACCTCACCCTGGACGCGACCGACCTCGCGATCGGAGAGAAGATCGAGGGCAAGGTCCGCGACAGCTACCTGCCGGGCGACGGCACCCGCGTCCTGGTCACCACCGACCGCATCAGCGCCTTCGATCGGGTGCTCGGCACGCTCCCCTTCAAGGGCCAAATCCTCAGCCAGCTGAGCACCTGGTGGATGCAGCAGACCGCCGATGTGGCGCCGAACCACCTGATCGAGGCGCCGGATCCCTCGGTCGTGATCGCCCGACAGTGCGAGCCGCTGCCCGTCGAATGGGTCATGCGGGCCTACATCACCGGCGTCACGTCGACGAGCGCGTGGACCCACTACGCCAAAGGGGAGCGCACGTTCTGCGGCCACGACCTGCCCGAAGGCCTGAAGAAGAACGAGCCGCTGCCCGAGCCGATCCTCACCCCGAGCACGAAGGCAGAAAAGGGCGGTCACGACGAGAGCGTCAGCCGGGCAACCCTGCTGGAGAGAGGCGTGATCGACGAAGCCACCTTCGACGCCTGCCAAGAGATCGTGCACGCCCTCTTCGCAGCCGGCCAGCGCGTGTGTGCCGAGCGCGGGCTGATCCTCGTGGACACCAAGTACGAGCTCGGTCGCGCGCCGGACGGAACGATCCTCCTGATCGATGAGATCCACACGCCGGACAGCTCGAGGATCTGGCACGCGGGCAGCTACGCCTCACGCATGTCGGCGGGTGAAGAGCCCGAGAGCTTCGACAAAGAGTACGTGCGGCGCTGGCTCGCCAAAGAGGGCTTCACCGGCGACGGACCGATCCCCCCCATCCCGGACGACATCCGCGTCGAGGCCTCTCGGCGCTACATCGAAGCCTGTGAGACCATCCGCGGCGAAGCGTTTGTCCCGAACGTCGAACCGCCGGTCGCTCGCATCCTGAACAACCTTGGAGTGAAAGCATGAAGGCGCAGATTTTTGTCACGCTCAAGCAAGAGGTGCTCGACCCGCAGGGTGACGCAGTCCGGCGGGCACTTCGCAGCCTCGACCTCGGCGCTGTCTCCGACGTGAGAATCGGCAAGCTCATCGAGATCGAGCTCGAGACCGACGATCGCGACACGGCTGAGAAGCAGCTCGGGGCCATGTGCGAGAAGCTCCTGGCCAATCCGGTCATGGAGGAGTTCCGCTTCGAGTTCGTCTGATCCTCCGCTCGCGCTCGCGCGTGCTATGAGCCACGCGCCATGCGTTACACGCGAGCCTTCATCCCCACCGCGCGCGAAGTCCCCAAGGACGCGACGATGCCGTCGCACATCCTTCTTCTCCGCGGTGGATACATCCGAATGGTCGGTGCCGGCATCTACGAGATGCTGCCGCTCGGCCTCAAGGTGATGAACAAGATCGGTGCCATCGTCCGTTCCGAGATGGACCGCGCCGGTGCGCAGGAGCTGCTGATGCCAGCGATCCTGCCGCGTGAGTACTTCGAGGAGAGCGGCCGCTGGGACACCTTCGGCTCGACGCTGATGCGCTTCCAGGACCGCAAGGGCGCCGACTACCACCTCGGGCCTACGCACGAGGAGATCATCACCGACCTCATTCGCCGAGAGGTGAAGAGCTACCGGCAGATGCCCCTGAACCTCTACCAGGTGCAGATGAAGTACCGTGACGAGCCTCGGCCCCGAGCTGGGCTCTTGCGCTGTCGCGAGTTCCTGATGAAGGACGCCTACTCCTTCGATGTCTCCGAGGAGGCCGCCGTCGAGAGCTACGAGGGCATGCGCGCGGCGTACCACAAGATCTTCACGCGCCTCGGCCTCGACTACCGCATCGTCAGCGCTGACGCAGGCGCGATGGGCGGCAGCACGAGCGCGGAGTTCCAGGTGCTCACCCAGAACGGCGAGGACGCGATCGTCGCCTGCGGAGCATGCGACTACGCGGCCAACGTCGAGGTGGCCGTGACCCAGGACCTGCCCGG
>Ga0114933_10001933_pt1 | contig 22268 bp, 22 predicted proteins | sample 4SBtaG_FD_89691 | JGI IMG/M metagenome (GOLD analysis project Ga0114933, IMG submission 89691) | Deep subsurface microbial communities from Kolumbo volcano to uncover new lineages of life (NeLLi) - 4SBTROV12_W25 metaG | ecosystem: Environmental > Aquatic > Marine > Volcanic | place: Kolumbo... | reverse complement strand
TTACTCCCCGTATACTCGCAAAGAGCATCTTCAAAATCTGATGTTACTTTATGTGCGTTCATTTTGCTCCAACAAGTTCATCTAAATTGTAAACCGACTCCCCGTTTTCCTTAGAAACTGACGAGATAGGTATATAAAAGAACTTAAAATCGTCACTCTGATAATTAACAAAATTAGTCCATAAAACTAAATCACACGGACTTGTCAGCGTATATGGGTCTAAATCAAAAAATACAAAACGATCATCTTTAAATTCGGGATATCTAATTTTATACTTTCTAGTATCGTAGCTAACGGCAGAATGTACTGTATCAGCGGGTAGAGGCTGTTGGTTATTTATGGAAAAACTTACATTAGAAGCGTCTTTTTCAAAAGGAAGAGCTCTGTCGCCGTAAAGAGAACGTGTAAAAACAAATCCGACTTCAGGGAAAGTTTTGTAAGCTTTATATAAATGGTACAAATGATATGGAAGAAAAATGTCGTCGTGATTTAAATTCATCCAATGGTAAACATTATTTTTCTCCATTAAATCTAAAGCGACATTACATGCGTTAGAGCCAGCTACGCCCCAAAAACTCCCAACGCTATCAATAATTAAATCGCCATTAGAATTTCTAGTTTTATTTAAATATAACTCTCTTTCTACGGCGTTCTCTAAATTAACACACACCCTTTTATTTTCAGGAATCATTTGACAAATTTTTTCAAACTCTTCCTGATTTTCATATTTATCTCCAACTAAAAATATTATCCAATTTTGATAAGTCTGATTTAAAACACTTTCTATCGTTTTTGATAAATGAGCAAAAGTCTCTCCGTTCTTTTTATAGTAAGTGTTAATAGATATGCCAAAAGTTATATCTTCTTCAATAGAAGGATATTCAAAATCGGGCAAGTGGCCGTCAAAAACACTGTCAAATTTATGATCAATAACCATTTTTAATTATGTATAAATAAAATTTTAGGAATCTTCAAAACTGTCCCGTCTTCATCATCTATATGTTTTAAACACTTTTCAAAATAGTCCCAGTCTGCTTCATTTCGTTTACTTTCAAATCCAACCTTTTTAGCTAGGCTAGTTTTAACAGCTACGCTGCCCATATCCACTTTGTTAAATTCTAATTCGCTATCACAAAAACCATATGCATGCTTTCTGTCAAAATGAGGATTATCTGCGTGATCATGAACAAAGTCCCAATAAATTAAGTCTGGTTTGTTGTGTCGTATGGCAGCTTTCCCTAGCTCATTTATAAGGTCAGGAACATAATAATTATCAGCATTAGTTAAGATTGTGTAATCTGAGTCAAAAACTGAATTTTCTAAAGCATACTCTCTTGAAGAGTGGCCCCAGTCGTTTTTTCTCTCTTTAGTACATTCAAAAGTTATATTTTTATAATCTTTAGACGGCCCGAATTCAATATACCCCTGCTCTTGCAAGTGATCCATTAGTTCGTCGTTCGGGCCATCATGTATAAGTCGTAGGTTCCAGTAGTCACAATATTGAGCCTTCATGCAATTAATGAAGGTCTTAAGCATGTAGTTTTGACCGTAAGTTACGGCGACGACTTCTATTATAATGGGGGCCATTTGTCTATAGAGTCTCTGATGGCGTCAAAAACATTTCTAATTTGAACTCCAGAATCTAAAAGCTTTTGGTTACTAAGTATACAATTTGATCTGAGAGCCTTAGTTCCGACAGTCTCGTAAAATTCTTCGGCATCTTCAATAAATCTAAAATCTTTGTCTAAACCATTTGTATACTTTTCTTTAAACATCGAAATAACTTGTTTAGCAGAAATCGATCCAGTATTTACAACATTATAAATTCCATACTCAGCATTTTTCTCGTAAAGTTCCATACAAGATTTTACAAAGTCATCAGTATTACTTACAGAATTTGGAAGGCTGAGTAAAATTTCATATTTGAGAAGTTTCTGAAGATAGTTTCTGTGATTTGGGTATTCGTTAAATGGTATTCTTAGTCTCCAAATGTAACACTCTTCAAACTCTTCTAACATTTTAAGCTCTGCCTCTGCTTTAGTACCGCTATAGTAACTGCAAGGAGGATTATCAAAGCTAAAGTTCGGCTTATCATCCTCAGTAAAATCTTTTTCGTAACCATTATATATACATCCAGAAGAAACATGGCCCCAAGGAATGCTCAAATCACGGCAAGCTTGGCCTAGATTCATTGGAATATTTACATTCCCTTCGTAGGTGGCTTCCTTGTCTTCTTCACAAGCATCAACGTTGGGCTTGCCAGTATATCCAGCACAGTTAATTACAAAGTCCGGTTTTACATTTAGTAGAGTCTCATAGACTTTGTCCTTATCCAAGCAGTCGCACATCTTCCTATTTATAGAGTGATAGACGTATCCTCTAGAATGAAGGTAAGAAGAAAACTGCTGTCCTACATAACCATTTGGTCCAAATAGAGCTATTAATTTTGTTGCCATTTTACTAAATTATTTATGATTTTGTCTCCGAATCTTCTATTAGCCTTAAAGAAAATAGTGTCGTATGGGTGAAGGCTGGTCGAGTAGTAACCGTTTTCATGCCAAGGGTCGTTTGAAGGATTTTCAGGAAGACCATTTCTAAAATCATGACCTTTAAATGCTGGCATAAGACAGCTTATGTTATAGCCATTTTGTATAATGGCCTTAGAGAGCCCAATCTCCTTGTTTAAAATAATGTCGAACTGTTCAACCGCTATATTATCTGCGTCAAAAATTCCCTCAGAAAAGCCAACGTCTAGCCCAACTCTATCCGTCGCAAATAACATACTTTGAACGTGAGGCATTTCTGCTTGGTTAGACATAAAGTGACAATTGATCGTAGTTCCAGAGAGTTTTACTTCTTCATTAATCATCTCTGTAAAAAACTTAGTCCAATGTTTCCCTTCCGTATACCAAATTGGAAAAAATGGACCAATCACCGTTTGATTTACGAAGACAAAATAATCATATGTATCTAATTTGTTTTCTGTCTTTAACTTGTCCAAAAGGTAAGCGTAAGCACCAAAGTCTCTTCCTACATTTTCTCTATGATAAAATTCAACGTTCTCTAATTTTTTTTCATAAAGCTCTCTAGCAAAAAAGTCTTTGCTGTTTTCATCAGGGTCATTAACAATAAAAGCATAGTCAACTTCATCGCTACCGCCATCCGAATTTTGTGAATATCCGGTGACTGCATTTCCCATAAAATACTCTACATTAAGATCGTATTTATAATAATTATATATAACTAAAGTTTTACTCATGTTAAATTATACTTAGTAAATATTTTTTGTAATCACTGTCTGGATAAGACTCCGCTAGCTCTTGAAGTTTTGACTTGTTTAAAAACCCGACTTCGTAGGCTGACTCTTCTACGCATCCAATATAAGTTCCCTGCCTTTCTTGAAGAGACTGAATGTAGCAAGAAGCTTGGTGAAGTCCGGTTGGTGTTCCTGCGTCAAGCCAAGCAAAACCTCTTCTTAATTTTATAACATTTAACGTTTCCTCTTCTAAATACGTTTTTATTAAATCGGTTATTTCTAGTTCGCCACGTTCTGAAGGCTTAAGTTCCCTTGCTCTTTTAGCGACATTCTTATCAAAATAATAATAACCGGGGATTGCATATTTGCTTTTTGGGTTCTCTGGCTTCTCTTCTATAGAAATAGCTTTATTATTATCATCAAACTCTACCACGCCGTACTCGCTTGGATTCTTTACGTAATAAGCAAAAACCGTGGCTCCTAAAGGGGACACTTTAAATTTTTGAGAGCCATGAAAAATGTTGTCACCTAGAATAAGGGTGGCGGGGCCATCACCAATAAAGTCTTCTGCTATAGTAAAGGCTTCAGATAATCCTTTCGGCTCTGGCTGAGTTCTGTACTCAATATTTATACCTAGTTGCCGACCGTTTCCAAAAAGATCAGCGTAAAAAATTATAAACTCTGGAGAAGAAATTATGCAGATATCACTTATTCCATTTTTGATTAATGTGGATAATGGGTAGTATATCATCGGTTTGTCATAAACAGGCAAAAGCTGTTTATTAACAGTAGAAGTAGAAGGGTATAGTCGAGTTCCCCTACCTCCTGAAAGGATTATGCCTTTGTGCTTCACTTTTTTATCCTTCTATTTAATTTTTTTCCATCAGCCTGAATTAACCCCTGATGTATTTCTGCGTGACAATTTCTGCAAACCAAAACACATTTTTCAGTTTCTTTTTTAAGCTTGTTAAATAACTCTTCATTTGGAGCTTTGTCTCTAAATAGCTCTTTAGAAATGCTCATTTTTTTTGATTGCGGGTCAGCATGATGAAACTCTAAAGCTCTTATAGACTTATCGTAACCACATATTTCACATTTTCCTCCCCTATATTCAACTAGTCTTCTTTTTAAAAAGTTCCTACGCTCTTTTATTTTAAAAGTCTCTGCTTTCCTGTCATAATTATTTAAATTTCTCCAAGCCGTGCTAGGATGGATTCCTAACTTCAAAGCTATTTTAGCGTAAGATAATCCTTTTTCTCTGAGTTTTTTAACTTTATTGGCTAATTTCACAACGATAATCGTTGGATAAGAATGTATTATTTAGGCAAAGAAAAGCAACAAAAAAACCCTGCTTTCGCAGGGTTTGACTTTCGTTCACACCGATGAAGCTATTTTTCCTCTTTGACTCCCAAAGTGCTAGGCGTTTCATCTTCAGAAGAACTTACGACTTGCTGTTCTTGAGTGGGTGCTTCTGTTTGCACTACGCTAGGAGCAGAATTAAGCTGATGCTGAGTTGAGTCAATTTGCAATTGGTTTGCTTCTGTGATATTTAAAATAAAGTATCCAGTTAAGCAAAAATTAAGTGCTAACAAAAGAATTACTGCTCTGGCGTAAGTGGTGCTTACTGTAGTTAACTTATTAGAGGTGCTTTCGCTCATAGGCTTTTAAAGTATGCTTTATCAAAAAAACAGTCAATATTTTTTTTAAGAACCAGAACTGCCAAATCCACCAATGCCTCTCTGAGTTTCCTCTAAATCATCAACCTCGTAAAAAAATACAGGATGACAGTTTTCTATAATTAGTTGTGCAATCTTATCTCCCTTTTTAAGAGTTTGAAGTTCGGAAGACAAGTTTATTAAAACAACGCCGACTTCTCCTGTATAGCCTGAGTCTATTACTCCCGCTAAAACATCAATCCCTTTCTTTACGGCCAAGCCGCTTCTCGGAGCTACTCTTCCATAAGTGTTGGGAGATAAGGATAGCTTTAATCCAGTTTTAACAACCGATCTTTGAAGTGGCTCAAGCGTTACGTCCTCAATGGATCGTAAATCATATCCTGCATCACGAACATTAGCTCTACTAGGTACAACGGCATCTTCTGAAATTAGTTTAATAGGTACGTTCATGTGCGGAAGAGAATATTTCATAGGAACCGCTTGTTCAAGTGTAAATATAATAGGATGGAAAAAGTTAAAAAAATAATAATATGGGCAATAATACTATTTACATGCTTAATGTTTACTAGTGGATGCATAGCGTTAAACTCAAAGTCTGCAAAAAAAGATCAAAACGGATACTATGTTTACCATTACTACTCGTGCGGGCCTGAAGCGTTAGAAAAAATAATTCTGAGCTTAGAAGGTGAGTCTCCGACCGCTAAACAGATAAGCAAGGAAATTCAAAGCACGGGAAATCGAATGAGAACCTGCGCTGCGTTTGTAATACATCATCGCTCAACACAAGCTACGTGGCCTTCAGAAATTAAAAGCTTCTTATCTAAACGGGGATATAAAGTAAAAAAAATTTATAGCATATCTGAGTTAAAGAAAGATCAAAAAGCTATAGTTTTAGTAAGAGGGAATCTTTTGAATAAACAGTACTACCACTGGCTAGCTTATCCGATAGATGAAGATATTGAAAAGTTTTACGGAGATAAAACTAAAATCGTTTTAATTCTAGCTATTTCTTAATATTTTCTCTTCCGTATTTGATCATTAAGGTTATGTAAACTATGTTTAAAATAGAAACCATAACATAAGCACCTATCGTCCACCAGTATTCTGAGACAGCTATAAAAAAGAATAAAGTCCAAACGTTCCATACAGAGAAAAAGGCTATGCTAATTTTACTAATACCCTTTACCTCTTTGTCCTTTATTAATTTAAGGAGATTCAATACGTAAAAGAGAGCAGCGATGGCGACAAACCCGCTATTTATTTGGTCATAAACACTGAAGCTAATATCCTCGGACATGTCAATCCTCCGAGAAGTTTAATAATCAATCCAATTTTTAAATTGGTTTTGATCTTCAACCTCTAAATAGAGATCAGAAACATTATCAAAAGACAAATCTAAGTTATACTGCTCAATGTCTTTTTGAGCTTCAAGAAAAAATGATTTAGAAGGATGCCATTCTTCTAGAACGTCAAATGCGCTAGAGCAAATTACATTATTTTCATCCTCAAAAACTAAACTAGTTATTTCGTTTAAACTCTCACTGTTTATTGGTTCATCAAAAAACTCACCTATTGAAGCCCCCTTGCTGATAGATAAGAACATGTTCACTCTTGCTAGGCCGCACTCATTCAGAGTTTTATCTGGGTTGAATTTGTTGTCGCAGCCTTTTACATAAACGCTTTTAACTTTATTTAAAGTAACCCCGCAACCTTGGTCGCAGCCTCGGTTATGCTTTTCCGTCTTTGAAGTGAGAGCTTCGATTATTCTGTTAGAAATGGAGACGTTTGGATCATCTACAGGCTGATCGCCTTGGTCAGAAAAATCTTCTTCACTGTAAAGATATAAGTCCATTAAAAATAATTACACTTTTTTAGCAAAAAATAATAGTTATTTTTTAAAAGGAAGGGTTTTGATCAAGTCTTTTGGTGACTCAGACTTTTTTTCATAAACTCTTAACATAAAAGGAAACATCTTCTTTGTCGCCTCTTTCTCTTCGTCAGTCTTTTTATCTTCTGATGGAGTAGTTTCAATTGGCATTTTAGAGATGACGTCTTCGTCTGGCATCTCAACATTTGGGTCTAAAGCCCACATTATCTTATGCTTTTCACAATACTCTTTCATTCTCCTAACTGGAACAATAAGATTAAATCCTTCTCCCGCACCTCTAACAAGCATTCCGATATATTTTGCGTCATCTTTAAAGTAAACGCCTCCACCCGAGGAACCCGGAAATGCAGTTACAGTAGTTTGATCAAAGACTCTCTTATTGATTTGTTTAAGAATTCTTCCGTGTTGAGAGTAAATTCCATCGGTCATGCTGTTAGCTCCCATCTGTCCGAGGAGTGATCCAACGTGAAGTAAATCAGTACCTAATTTGGGAATGCCGTCTTCAAGGTGAAAAGAGACAGTATCTTTAACAAAGTTAAATTTTCTTACTCTGAGTAAAGCGAGATCGTGGCCGTCGTCTGCGTCACTGTATTTTAAAACTTCTGCGTCCATTTGAAGTCTACCAACAGTTCTGCCGTCTTGACGAATCTCTTTAACAATCATTGGGTCTTTAAACTCTACGATTGTTTTTTTTGTTCCGTTTACTAGGGCTTCTCTTTCTTTTCTCAAATTGTCTATAACATGTCCAGCGGTCCAGACAAAGTTGACTTGATTACCTTTAGCGTCTTTTCTCGTAAAAATTACTCCAGAACCTTCACCATTTGACCACTGGCCTTCTGATCTAATGGTTACAGAAATTGCCTGTAAATGTTCTGCGTGAGAAACCTTTTTGTCCTCAGAAAAAACAAGAGAGGGAACAATTGCGAGTAAGATCAGTAGCTTTTTCATAACTTTGTTGTAATAAAAATTATCAAAAAAAAATTTTTTTTCAATAAAAAAGCTCACGATGAAGTGAGCATTTTAAATTAATATTTAAAAAAAAGTTTAAAAAACAAAGAATAAGTTGCCTTCGTGAAGCAATTTAACCTCATCATAATCCCCAGAAGACTTTATTAATTCTTCTGCCGTCACATCCAAATTCATTGAAAGACTTAAATAAAAAGTTTGAACGTTTTTTATTCTATTCTTTTTACCGCACCCACATCCCACATTTATTTGCTCAACTAGCCTTTTAAACTCTGCGGTAACAGGGGTATCCTCTATATTATTATCTACTAAAAAATTATAAAATTCAGTAAAGTTGTTAAATTCTATAGATTTCATACGATCTTCTTGTAGAAATTACACTAGAAAGTCTTCATATCAAACATAATTTTATCGTTGCCGTTATGGAGGTAATTTAAATGTTTCTGAGCCATTAAGTGAGACAAAAATAAAATGTCAAAAAATCCTTGGTGATCCCCTTTTCCTTCCATTAACAAGGTGTTTTCGCACTCCTTAAAAAACGGAATGACTTTATGTACATAAGGATTGCCATGTAATATGTCAGAGTATTGAGATTTTACTGATACATATAAATTATGCTCAGGATAGTTGAGCTTTATATTTTTGAAAAGACTTGTAGACATATAAATGTCCCCCGCGCTCTCAGGTATAACGTAAAGAATTCGCTTACCTTCATCATCTTCATCAAGATAGTCTTTTAGAGTATTTTGTTCCTCTTTCTCTCCTCTGGCTACAGACCTGAATTTAGCCAAAACCCCTTCTCTTGATCCTCCTTTTTCTAACTCTTTGAGCCAATGCTTGAATCCGTCATCCTCATCCTTCGCTTCTATGCTTAGAATTTTTTTATACAAAGATTTAACCCACTCTTTATCCGATAAGTTGTTATCTATTTCGGCTTCTGGGTTTTTATCTTTTTTTACTACAAAGTCTTCTTCCAAATTTGGAGAGTCGTCTAAAAATTTTTCTATCCTTTTTCCAATATTTTTAACTGAAAAATTTTCTATAACCCAGTTTCTACCAAGAACTCCATATTCTTTTTTCTTTTCGTCTGACAACTCGTAAGCTTTTGAAAGATTCTTAGCTATTGACTCATGGTCAGTCGAAGCCTTTATGAACTCTGTACCGTGCTCTCTGTACTCATGCCAATCTAATGCGTAAGAGTGAGCTTCAGGTACGCACATATCCTCCCCGCAACTATAATCAGTTACCAAAGTTACAAGCTCACAAAGTTTAGCTTCTTGAATTGGTATCTCCTGTCCACCACTTGTGAATGGATGGCAATAAACATCCATTAAATTGTATACTTCATTAAGTTGTTCTTCTGAAACTCCACAATTAATAGCTGTAGTATTAACAGACTTTTCTGCTCCACAGATACCGCAACTATTTTCTTCTCCTGAGTAATCTTTTATAAAATAAGAATTACATTCAGAGCAAATGTACGTAGTCAAAATCTGTTTTTTGTCTACTCCGTGCTCTTCAGCCAGCTTTAGTATATTCCAGCCTTCCTGAAAGTTAGTGTGAAGAAGTAAGTATTTTTTTCTATCGTCCTTTTTTGAGTCGCAAAAAATTTTGAAACCTTTAAGAAGGTTGGGTACAGACTTTCTCAATTGGTTTCTAAAAACAAAACCGACGACATAAGCATCTTTCTCAATGTTGAAGGCTTGACGCAAACCTAGTCTGTAATTGTCATCAAACTTAAAAAAGTCCTCATCGTTTAAACATCCTCTGACCGTTTCTACGTGCTTATGTCCAAACCTATGCATCTCTTTTGTAGCAAAGTCTGCCCATATCCAGTAGTTTTTAATCTTGTCAGCCTTCTCTAAGGCCATAGGCAATATAGGCTTAGAATCTAAAGTGGTCCAAATACACGAAGAAATCTTATTAAACCAATCTTTATCACTTGCAAAAGCTACTCCCCATATATCCTGAATACCTAAATAAACGTCTGGCTTAAAATCTTCTATAACTTTATCTATAACAAAATTTCCATAGTTAACATGATTCATCATTTTCTGATCATGCTTTAATCTGCTTATCTCTTCTTGACTATCGGGCAAAGTTCCATAGGTCTTCCAAGGAAGAGACTTAAACGCTGGGTTACTTTTATTAGTACCGCAAGCTAATTGCGCTAGCTCATACTTTCCGGTCTTATATAAATAAGACAAAACAAGTTTCGCGTTTTTAGCGAAACCTGTTTTTAAAAGCACGAAGTCACTATGGACTAAGACTCTTTTTTTTCTCATTACCACATGTCTCCATCGTCGACAAACGAAGCTACAGGTTGAGACTGCTCCTTATTATCTTTGCCTTTGTTGTAATTAGAATTATTTTTCTGCCTCTTTTGGTTAAGCTTTTCAGCATCCCTAGCAAAACTATTGTGCAAGTAATAAACTAAATACTCCCTTAGATAAATAACTTCTGCGTCACCGAGTAAGATAAACATACTGTTCTTGTCACCGGACTGCTTGTTGGTTTGAAAAATCCCAAACGCATAGCCGCCCTTTGCTTCTCCAGTATTTTTGTCTCTATATAGCCCAAACCTAATCGAGCTTGCTGTCGGAGATTTTGGTGCTTGATGATAACCTTTAAAGTCGACCTTTGTGTCGATAGTTAAGATTAAGTTCGCCACCTCTAAAGCAGATAGCTTGACTACAATATTCCCTTTTTCCTTACCTCTGTTTTGAGTGAAAGAAGCTTTCTTTGTTTTATCATCCCAAGAAAATTGTCTTAATAAGGACGCCATAAATGCCCCGTCATCGCTAGTGTAAAAAGAGCAAGCTGCACCGTTATTGTTAGAGTTCGGCTTATAGAATGTAACCATGATTTGAGTATCATCTAAAAAAACAAAATTTGTGTCAAGACTTCTTCTTGAGTTGAGAGAGTTTTGTATAGACTTTTAAACTTTGTATTCCAATTACGTCGGCCCAAATAACGGGAGTGTCTCCGTGTTTTTTCAAGCCTTTAACTATTACAACATCTCCAGCCTTGGGCAAACGTGTGTTCGCAGCGACACACTGATCGAGCTTTTTGCTGAAAAGCATGGACTCTATCTTTCCGGTCTCGTCGCTTAAAACTAATTTAAGATATTTATTTTTATTTTTTGATATTCTTGATATGGACTGCTCGACAACACCTGCCACAGTGACCCTCATATCATTTTCATTTGAAGTTGATTCGTGGATGCTCGTAAGCCTTGAGGCTCCATCTCTTCTGAAAACATTTCTGAGATTAGTAGTATAGCTGTAGCCGAGAAGAAAAGTCTCATAATACCAACTAGCGAAGTCTTCAGCCTTACTGTTAAGCATGTAAATTTCTTTATAAGAGTCACCCTTCTTCCTCATTGTGGCGACTCTGCTCTCTTTGATTACTGGTTTACCTTTCTCGTCTTGAAAGCTAATTAACTTTTTAATAATTTTTATTAAATCATAGTCGTACTGTTCTGCAAATTTATATACCCACTTCTTTTCTCTAGCTGTCAGAATGTTCCAGATTTGAGCTTCATAAACCATCTTGCTTCTGGATTGAGAGTAGTAACCGTCCAAAGAGCCAGCTTGTAGCAAAGCACAAAGTACGCCAAGGTTTACTTTGGCGTCTTCAGCGGCTTGAAAGATATCAAATTTATTTGAGTATTCGTTTTTAAATTCATCTATTCTCTCAATAGACTTTTCTGAAATTCCCTTAATAGATAAAAGTCCATACCTTATGTTGTCTCCTTCAATGGTGAAGTTCATAGTGGAATCTAAGATATGGGGCGGTAAAAGCTGAATATCAAAATGCGGCAACTCTTTCTGTATGGTAGAAACTTCTGACACTGGATCAGGTTCATGTCTAGACATCTTGAGTAATGATAAGAAAAACTCTTTTGGATAAGTAAATTTAAGGTAAACCGTAACTGCCGCTAAAGCCGCATACGCTATTGAGTGAGACTTGTTAAATGAATAGTTCGCTGAATCTTCAAGAACGGCCCACAATATATCGCCAATTTCTTTATCTAATTTATTTTCTTCTATTTTTTTAGAAATTTTCTTTTTCCACTTCCTAGCTTCGGCCACTTTCTTTTTTCCAACAATTCTTCTTAAAATTTCGGCTTCGTCTAATGTAAAGCCAATTTTATGAGCCATTTGCATTAACTGCTCTTGATACAGAGCAACACCTCCAGTAGACGACAATATATCATCAAAGAAAGGATGTATGGGTTCATAAGCTCCCTCGTTGGTGTATTTAGCGTATTGATCTACAAACTTCATGGCTCCGGGTCGCGCTAAAGCCAAGACCGCACTAAGCTCTTCTAAATTTTTCGGCTTAACTTTGTTGCAAACCTTAAAAGCTAGGTCAGCCTCAATTTGAAATAGCCCATGAGGATGTCTCAATCTTTGCAGATTCTTGTATATGTTCGGGTCATTAAGGTCTATATCTTCGACTTTTATTCCTATGCTTTTGCAAGCTTTGCTGGAAACAGATACTCCTCTTAATCCTAAAATGTCTAATTTAAGATTAAAAATAGAGGCCCAATTCATATCATAAGATGAGACAGTTGACTTGTCGGAAGACAACTCTGTAGGACAAGATTTCTCAATCTGGTCGTATGAAAGTAAAATCCCAGAGGGATGAACTCCCTTGTTTTTTATAAGACCTTTAAGCTTTATCGCTATCTGGTAAACGCTTTTATTGCTGTCGCACCATTTTTTTAAATCGTCTACCTCCTCGTAAGCCCCCTCTAAATCTTGGACTTGTCCAAAAATTTTAGGGATAAGGCTAGTAACCTGATTCATCTCAGACTCTTCTTTAGCTCCAACAATTTTTCCGCACTCCTTAATCAATAATTTTCCGCTTAAAGTGTTGAGGGTTAGTATCTTCGCGGTTTTACCCTGAAACTTTTCATCAAGATACTCTAGAACCTTTTGCCTGTTGTAATAACAAATGTCCATATCAACATCACACATCAACTCTCCATCTAGATATGTAACACCATCAACGATCTTTTTCTTTGCTCTTGTTTCAGAAATAAATCGCTCAAAAATTAAGCCGTACTTGATCGGGTCAATGCCAGTTACTCCTATGCTAAAAAGAATAAGGCTTCCAGCCGCAGAGCCACGACCTAATCCAACTGGGATATCATTTTCGTTGCAAAAATTAATCACATCCCAAACTAGAAGCATGTAATCTACAAAGGTTAGTTTTTTAACAATTTTTAACTCATAATCTAATCTGTCTTTGTATCTTTTATCGTCTAAAGATATGCCCTTCTTTTTTAAGCCATTATAACAAAGAGATTTTAAAAAGTCGTAATTTGAACAGTCTTCAGAGACTTTATTTTCAGACTTATATGTCGAAGAGATTTCAAAAGAAGGGAGCCTTACCCCGTGAATTGGCAAGTCTAAATCTTCAAAGTCTTTACAAAAATTAAAATGGGTTTTCGTCATCTCCTCCTCCGTCATCCAAACCTTCAAAGCCCTCAACGTCTGGGCCTATTTCATCTTCTATGTCGTTAATAGCTATCTTTAGTGCGTGAACCAACTCCATACCCTGCTCTGTGGTCTCGTACTCATAAAAAACATGAACTTGGTCTGTCTTTTTACCTTTTTGTAAAAAAGTTAAAACATAACAAAATTTATCTTTCTTAAATTTTTCAATTAAGTCGTAAATATAATCAAAGGTAGCCATTTTACATTACTAATTTTGTTTTCAATTTATTCCAAATTTTTATATTAAGCTCTAAATCGACAAGAGCATCATGTAATCTAGAGTAGTCGTGCTCAATATTAAACTCTTTCCCTAAAGCAGATAAGCTAGTTTTAACTCCTTTTTTTCTCTTGTGAATCATTTTGTACTGATACTCCAAAAAAGAGTCTTTCGGGTTGTAATCGACACCAAACTTATAGCCTCTAGCTATAGAGAGTGTATCTACCATTTTCTCCGCCATAAAACTGTAATCGGAATTTAATTTATCATATAAAATTTTTAAAATATAAATATCAAAACCCAATAAATTGTGTCCAACAATATAATCACAATCTTTTAACCATTCATCTATTTTAGGAAAAACAGATTCAGGGCTTTTCCCTTCTCTGTTTAGTACGGAAGGATTAAACCTAGTTATTCTGGCGGCATCTTCGCTAATTTTTAAATCAGTATCCCATTTTATATAAAAGTTTTTTTGGTCTACTTTCTTATAGTCCTTAACTTTTATCATTGCGATCTGCCAAGGCAAATTATGAAACCCGTTAAGACATAAATTTAAGGTTTCGCAGTCTATAAAGGTATAAACTGTGTCTGAATCAAATTTTACCAATTCACTTTTCACATTCAGCCCTCCAAGACTCAAAGCAAAAAGAGTTACTGCTCATATGGTCAAAATTAGGTTTGTTTAAATCAGTTCTTTTGCTTATGCACTTAAAGCTCAAGTAAGCTTTAAAATCATCAAAATATTTATAATAAATACTTTTCGCCTTAACTACTTCGTAAGTGCTTCCAGCATAGGCTTCTAATTTTCTTTGAACTAGTTTGTCAAAAGGTAGATTGTTGAACTCAGACAGGAAGGTAGGCTCAGTAAATTCAAGTTCTGGAGTGCTATCAGAATAACCTAATGAGTTGTTAAAAATAAAAGAGTCGTAGAAAGGGATAACTAATTTTAAATTTTTAGTCCAAAAGGACTTCATTGCCTTAAAGTCAGTTCTTGGATAGTAGTAAAATCCATCTTTGGCGGCGTGAGAGTATAATTTTATTAAGTCTCTGAAGCCTTCAGTGTTTTTCGCGAAAATAATATATTTTGCCTCAGTTTTTCTAGAGTCATCTGACTTTTCTTCGTGGTCATCACAAACGACAATCCTAAGTCCGTATCTCAATTTTACCTTTTGCTTTTCAGAGTTAAGATATGCTTCCAAAGAGCTACTCATATTGTCCTCTACGAGCATAAGCTCTTCAAGTCCACACTCTTTAATTATTGAGAAAATTGAATCTGGCCCAGACTCTGAAGCAGTGTCAGAGGCATCAAGAGTAAGGATACTCTTACCGATGCTGTAATGAGTTTTAAATAGGGGTAGTATTTCCACTAGGCTTCCTGAATAGCTTCTTTTGGTTCAATAGCGTGGTGTCTTGGACATCCTTGATAAACCATTTTCTTTATTTCAAAGTTTGAATCAAGACTTAAATCTTTTTCATTCTTAGAAGAAGATATAACGTAGCCATCAGGGTCAACTAGAGCATAGTATTCAAAGGGGTCTCTGAGTGGGCAAACCCAAGTTTTTCCAGCAGCACAAAACCATTTTTTATCTGGTTTATCAGCAGCAAAATTAGAAGCAGCGTCATTTACATCAAAGTTATTTACGACGTCAGTTAGGTATCCTAGGTAGTATTCAAAACCGCCTATTTGATCTTCAGTAAATTCTAATTCTTGAATTGGAGCTTTAGGGAATCTTAAAAATAAGAATCTAACTTTAATTTTTTTTAATTTATTTCTTATCTTCCTTCCAGCCAATGTATACATCATGGCTTGAACATTAGAATGAAGCTCTTCGCCTCTGAACTTACCCTTGCTAGACTTATAATCAGTTATAACTAAAGTGTCCTTATCGTAAAAAGCGTGTTTATCTATAAAGCCCCTTATCTTGTACCCATGCTTTTTACTTTCTATAACGAAAGCGTGTTCAGGCTCTCCAAGCTCGCCTTTCTCCTCAAAGAAATCGTAATTTACTCCAACATAGACCATTTTATTAATCATGTCGTAGTTTTCTTGAGAATCAAACCCGTAAGACCTTAAGTGCTTCCATACAAGCCTTTGAATTGATGGAGATTTTTCTATACCTTTATTTTCAGTGATCGTGTCGAAATGATGTTTATGTCTGTCGACCATCAATAACTCAAAGATCATGTGACATATGGAGCCTCTAGCAGAGCCTTCATTAGCTGAATCTGGCAATCCAAGATGATACTTTGCCCAATAGACCCACCCGCAATCCTCAAAAGTTTTTATTTTTGAGGCAGATAGAATGTGTTCTTCAATTTTCTTTCCTCTAACCATGAAACTATTTCGTTTTGTGACATTTCTCCAAAGTCATTTTTACTTGGAAGTTCTATTTTAACTTGATCAGAATTAAAATATTTTAAAAGTCTACCTTTTTGTTTTTCTGAGGCTTCGTTGCCTACGTTTCCATTCTCATAATCGTTGTTTAAAGATATGATTATTTTGTCGGCCTGTATGCGTATAAGAGTATTTATTATATGCTTACTTATATCAAGACCAAAAGCCACCATTACGTTTTTTATTCCTGCGTCCCAAAGCGAAAGCATGTCTCCTATGCTTTCAACTATTATGACCGATTTATTATTTTTAATATATTTAAAATTAAACTGTAAGGGGTATTTCCAGTATGATTTATCACCTCTATGCATCCATTTAGGCTTTTTGTTATGAAGGTGTCTTCCTGTATAACCTATTAATTTGTCTTTTGAATTAAATATAGGAAAAACATAACGGTTTTTCATTTTTCCCTTGTCGCAAACTCCGCCTTTAAATAGCTCTATGGTCTCTTTAGTGATCCCTCTATCTATCCAGTAAGAATGATCTGGCTCTAACACCTCAACATATTCCTCTGGAAAAATTCTGCACTCTTTTATGTGGCTGAAATTTGCAGCTTTAGCTTTTGATGTTGAGTAGCCTCTGCCTTTTAACCAATCTTTAGCTTCAGATATATCTTTTAAACCTAAAGAAATTTGAACTAGTTCAGGAAGATACCCTCTTGAATTAGAGCCATAATCTATCCAAAAGCCATTGTCTTTTTTGACCATAAGTGAACTACTGTTGCCAGAGTCTCTATAAATTGGTCTAGCTCTAAACTCTCTTCCGTTATCGACTACGCTATAGCCAAGCTCGATGAGAGTATCTCTGATTTGATCTTCCATTAAAGGCCAATGTCACTTGGGTCAATATCACTGCCACGCTCTCTGTCTCTGATTTCGTTTTCACGATTAACTATATCTCTAAGACTTTCTACCTCCTCGACTCTAAACCTCTCGGTTTTAAAGCTAATATAGTTTTTCATATGAATGTCTCTATCCACCATTCTATTGTTCTGATTCTGTACTGTAACAGTTCTTCGGATAGTTTCGTCCCAATCTTCACCATCTTTTCCTAAGTTACGCATATCTAACGGTATAAGTTTGTGGGAGCCGTTTTCCTCGCCATCTACTGTTAACTCATCTGGTGTTTTTCTTCTGTAGATTCCGATAAATGAAGCAAGCCAAGTTATTCTATCAGTTAGTGAGGCAGTACCATTATCATCTCTTATAGAAAACATATCTTTATTGCTGGTAGCCCCCTCTCTGTTTTGCTGCATAGCAGTGATAATCGGTATATTTAGTTCATCAGCAATATCCTTAAGGGATTGTATTTTTTCTCCGACTACTTGGTGTTCAGCTTTATTCTTGCCGTAAGTCTCTCCCGTTAACTTAACGTAATCATATCCAACGATGCATTCGTTACCTTTACCTACTTCTTTAAAGTACCACCTACGAATAATTGATTGTATTTCATCAATGGTTTTATTCTTAACGTGATAATGATAATAGAAATCGTCTTTCTTAAATGAGTCCCAAACTTTTTCAACTTTCTGAACCATATCTGGGTAATTTTTATACTGGCCTGTACTTAAATAAAATAAAGGTACTCCAGTTCTAGCAGATGCCAGTCTGTACATTGTGTCTTCGGTAGACATCTCTGTATCTAAAATTAAAGTTTTTATATTTCTTAGTTTTGCTGCCCTGTAGCAAGTGCTGTTAAGCCAAGTGCTTTTGCCGTGTTTTGGTCGTGAAATGATTGCGTATAAATGACCACCTTTAAAGCCGCCAAAGTACCTGTTCCAGATAGCATAAGGCGTAGGGATTCCGTCTTCCATTATGGGCTCTTTGTCCATCAAGAGCTCTTTCACACCGCTCATTGCCTGAATAGGGCCATCATCAATGTCAAATGAAAGTGTGTGACCTCCGTAAATTGCGTCACACTCATTTATTATATCTGAAAACTTACCGTTTACTGATGATCTTATCTTATCTTTGCAATTGTCAAGAGTGTCATCGAAAGTTCTTAAATCATAAAATTTTCTTATTTCTTCACATGCAGATACAGCGGCGTCAAAATTTATTTTTTCTAAAAAAAAGTTTTCTACATAGTCGAAAATATCTAAATCATCTTCTCCATAATTAGAATTTAAATTTTTTATTTTATTAGCTATTGATACTTTATCGAGAACTTCATTTTTAAAATAACACTCTTTAGCCACTAAAAATATAGTTGAGTGAAGTCTATTGTGGAAAACTCTATCAGTAATAAAGGATTCTACCTCTATGAAGATTTTTTCATCCTGCAAAATTCCGCACAACGCATGCCGCTCAAGTTCGTAAGAGTAAAGTTCCGCCATAAAATGCTATTATGACTGTCGCAAAAATTACAGTCAAGAAGTAAGCTAGCTAAAGAACAAAGAAGCCTGAGTCGATTTCTTGCTGGCTTGGAACGAGATCATCTTTAAAGTCATTTATCTTTTTCAATCCCGGAACGTCATCTGGGTCGTCAACATAACTGACTTTAAAATTATCTTCTGTTTGCAGTGAAGGGAAATCACCTAAATAAAAGAATCCAACAAGCGGGAAGTCAGTGGCCCAAGAAAGGGAGCTTCCCAAATCGGTAACGCACCTAGATTTTAAATTATCAGCAAGCTGTTGTGGAGATAAGCCTCCCCACTGATTTGTGTCCCAGTAATCATCTTCAATAGACTTCATTACGGCGTATGAACTGAAAGCCATGTGGTGTCTACAGCCTCTGCTAACTAAAGATTCGAACCAGTCTAATTGATTCAATATAGCCTTGTACAAAGGAACTTGCATGTCTCTTACTGAATCAGGAGCACCGGGATTAAAGTTGTTTCTTTTAGTGTTATATTCAGCGATCTTATGGTAAGCGTTAGCATAGTCTCCAAAACTGTAGCTACTGTATGCACTTTTTAATATATTTTGTATATCGCATAAAGACGTAAACGATCCAGAGCCGTAGTTCTTTGCTGCACAATCCCAATCGTCAGCGCAAAGCGGGTTTGTTATTTGTAAAACGCAATTTCCATGAAGAGTTTTAGCAAAAACAGTATCTCTAGCAATAACCTGCCCAGCCCAGTCTGCTCTTACGCATGGGTTGAATTTGCCTTGATAAAATGCTCCGGTACTGTCTATGCCTTGTTGATTCATTCGGTCAATCATCGCTGCACCGCAGCCGCATGGAGTATCTGGTTCAAGACCATCGCATGCTGCTCCAGTCCCTTGGCCGTCGCTAAATTCATAAAAGTCGTCGTACCATTCAAGATCATTAAGATCATTTCCGGCTGGACACAATGTCCTCAACATACTTTGTTGGAATTTCAATTCGTTGATTCTTAATTTATCTAGAGTATCAATAACCACATGTCTGTCTAAAAACTGTTTTTGCGCTGCTGCTGGAATAGGACACGCACCCCTTATTTGAGGTTCTAAAACTTTTAAGTCATCATAAATTTCTTTACTTTCTAAGTAAGCCTCCCAAAGTGATCTCCACGCGATGTAAAAACTATCGCACTGACTCAGTGATTGTATGGTAGTGCATCTTTTATAACTATAAAGTGACTCTAAGTGTTTTCTATTTGCTTTAGCATCTATTGTAAAATTACCAAAATCTGGACAATTAATTGATCCGTCAGGACTTTGACAGTTCTGCTTTCTTCCATAAACGCCCGCCGTAACTACATTCGCAATCACCCCAATTAGACTAGAGAATGTGTTAAATGCAGTCATGAATGCTCCACCAAACCCTCCTTGAGCCGATTGGCCAGTAGCGAACAATTGATTTATTAATCCCGTTCTACTATTAGCTTCTTTCCGAAGTCCTGCGGGGTCATCTGCATCTATAAAAGATTCAAAACACTCGTCTTCTAAAACATGCATTTCAGAAACGGATTTATCTCTGGTCCAAGGAGTTGGACCGTCATTTGTATTGTCCCAGTTTCCAGTAGGTACGTTTCTATATACTTGAGTTAATTTATTTAATTTTGCTTTTGAATAGCATCCTCTTATATAATTACAAAATGGATTATTTTCTAAAATATCTTTTTTCTTAAGATAGACATACGTAGACATTATCCTAGCTTGCTCACAACCATCACTTATTGTGTTATAGCCGCAAAGATTATTTTGAATCACTCTTCTTTGCTCGTTAGCCTCCGCTTTAGTTAATTCACTATCTATCCAATTTTCATATTCTTTTCGGCAGCCAATCATTAAGTTGGAGGTTCTAACTGGTACAACTCTTTTTAAGTAGTCTGGAGTTGGCTCTTTAGGACCAAGATTTCCTATGATTGGTAAATGTTTAAGAAGTGCTCCTAGAATGGGAATTCTGCCCATAACGCTTTCGTGTTGCACTTCTAACTCTAGGTTTAAGGTATTTAGTATTTCATAATTAAAATGCCAAATTCCCATAGTCATTGCGAAAGCCGAACCTCCTCCGGTTTGTCCACCCAGACCTGTTGCGTCTGTGTATATATTTAAAGAAGCTCCAATTGATGGACCAAAACCAATTCTAAGAGGAATCCCTAAAAACTTAAGCCAGTCAGCTTGATAAACTAAAGATGCAGATATACCAGCCTTGAATGAAATTCCTTGATTGGCTAATAAACCGCTTCCGGGCATATTGATGCCAAATCTGCCATTCATATCCGCCTTGAAGTAAACTTTTGAGTGAAGTTTTTTACAATCAAGCAAGGCGGCTTCGAAAGTTATCTGCGCTCCAATCGAGCCAGTTTGTTGCAATAGGTCAGCCGTAGCATTCAGATTCATTTGGAAGCGGTATCCATCGCTTTCAAGATTACCACTGCTGAAGTCTAAACTTTTCTGAAACAGAGCTTTCGATGAACCAGTAAGAGCATTGTAGCTAATGTTTAAAGAGTCAAAAAATGAAATATTAAATCCAAGAGTAGGAGTAAATTCACCAGAACCAATAGAATAAGTAGCTCCGGTATTCAGCGACAAAGACGCTGGACCTGCATTGTAAGTCCATTGGCCGGGACTGTTGTAAACACCTAAAGTACCCTGACCGTTAGAATCGAATTGGCCAGAAAAAACAAATTTATCTTTCCAGAATGCCTTTCTTACTCCAAAGCTTGCGTACTGTTGAAAAGTTTCAGTGACTCCATTGATAGTTTCTGTTGTGCTGCCCCCAAAGTTAGCTTGGTAGTCGACTTCCCATCCATTAACAAAATATATACTGTGCTTTAGTCCGATGTCGACCATCTCAAAAAGAGTGCTCTGTTGAAGCCAGTCTGGGTCAGTTCCGTCTGCGGTATCTGGTTCACCTTGTGCATTAAAGTTAACAATGCTTGCACCTTTAGTGAAACTGCATGTCACTTCAATGACATCATTCTTAATTGTATCATTAGTAACTCCAGTACCGCCTACTTCCCCAGTTACGTATTTTAAGAAATCGTTGTATTTAACTTTTGCAGAATATGATTGTGTGACGCTTTCTTGGTTTGCTCCGGTGGTTGTGAGCATGTGCATGTCCAAGTTAGCTTCAAAATTATCACCTTTTATTCCTACTCCCTTAGATTTAGAAGCAGATAAGGTCTTTCTTAAAGTGGCTTTTGCTAGCTCTAACTTGTCAGGATTGATGGTGTAACCTCTATGGTTCATCTCCTGCTCCATTGCATTGAACTGATCGTCGTCTGCAACCATCACAGTGAAGGTCTGTTTCCATTCCTCCATTGCTTGAAACACAACGTTTCTGACTTCCGACATGTAAGTCGAGACTTCGACCCTGCTGTGTCTGTAATCAGTATTTAGGCATAAAATACTGTCATTATCTACAGTATGATTTGTGACGCTGGCGATTCCGTTAAACGACTGCCCTGCTCTTACTCCAGTAGCTGAAAATCTTCTCCATTTATAATAGCCAACCGCAGATTCCCCGGAAACAGTTTCAGTATCAACAGCGCAACCTATTTCTGTTAAAGTAGTAGGATCAAATCCCATTGCTGTCGCGTAATTGACAGCCATCTTATTTATTAATGCTCTTCCTTTAGCAGAGCAGTTTACTTCGTCATCACATGGGCCTCCTTGTACTGGAGTACTAGCGTCTCTGAAGTTGACTAAATCAAAATCTTCTTGATGGCAACCTCTGGAGACGCAAGATGGTGCTTGGCCAGCCTCGAAGACATCTGTTACTTCATAACAACCAAAAAAGTTTGGAATTTCTGGGTATGTACCATCTTCTTTTTGCTTGTTGTCTACAACTTTTTCACAGGTTTTGTATTGTAATCCGAGGCCGCCCGGACGAGCCTCAAAGACATCTTTATAATCTTGAAAAGTTGGACTTGATGGCCAAGGAGGGTCTTGGCTGTAATCAATAGGTAAATCGTTCGGGTCTAAGTTT